>Ga0066376_10002312_pt1 | contig 17739 bp, 14 predicted proteins | sample Knorr_S15_td_Bot_FD_77009 | JGI IMG/M metagenome (GOLD analysis project Ga0066376, IMG submission 77009) | Marine microbial communities from Southern Atlantic Ocean transect - Knorr_S15_td_Bottom_ad_5009_LV_A | ecosystem: Environmental > Aquatic > Marine > Oceanic | place: Southern Atlantic... | reverse complement strand
GGAGCCGCTTGATTTGGAGGCGGATTTGATCGCGCTGAGAGCGAGGCAGACGACCGTGAAGAAGATGAGAAATGCCGGGTAAAAAAGGAGTAGAATGACGCACGCGCATCTAAGTGCCATTCGGGTCAGTCCCAGTAATTGACAATTATTTGTTTCCCCTTCACCCTCTGGCCGTGGCTAGAAAACTCAGAGTCGAGTACCCCGGTGCGGTGTATCATCTCATGAATCGAGGGAATCATCGTGAGGCTATTTTTCATGATGACGAGGATCGCCGCCGTTTTCTCAACACACTGGGTGAGGTGTGCCAAAAAGCGGGCTGGCAAGTGCATGCCTTTTGCCTGATGCCGAACCACTTTCATCTGGTCGTGGAGACGCCTCGTGGCGATTTGGTGGCCGGGATGAAATGGTTTCTCGGGACATACACTATGCGCTTCAATCGACGGCACAATCTCATCGGTCACCTGTTTGGCGGACGCTACAAGGCGTTGATCGTCGATGGCAGTGGCAACGGATACCTCAAGACCGTGTGCGACTATGTGCATCTGAATCCTGCGAGAGCGAAGTTGCTGCGGCCAGAACAGCCGTTGGCGACTTATGCGTGGAGCAGTTGGCCGGAGTACATGAAGCCGCCTTCACGACGATGGTCTTGGCTGCGAGTGGATCGGTTGCTGGGGGAGTATCGCATCCCCAAGGATAACGCGTCGGGAAGGCGTCGGCTGGAAAAGGCGATGGAGTCACGACGCATGGAGGGGGAAGAAGACGAGTTTAAACCAATACGAAGGGGATGGTTTCTTGGAGACTCAAAACTGAAGAAGAAACTGCTGACGAAAATGGCTGCAGACGTGGGCGAATCTCACGTAAGCGAGCAGCGCAGAGAAACATCGGAAGTTTTGGCGGAGCGGATCGTACGGGAGGAATTGAAAAAGGCGGGTTGGACGGAAGCCCTCTTGGCCAAGCATCGCAAGGGCGCAGCTCCCAAGGCGTCGATTGCACGACGATTGAGGAGGGAGACGATAATGACGCTCAAGTGGATAGCCCAACGCCTAAAAATGGGCAGCGCAAGCATGGTGACGCACTGCTTGAAAGGCTCCGAATGACGGATTGTTAATTACTGGGACTGACCCCTTTTTTTGTTTGGGTGGCGTTCTGACTTAGATTCGATACAGTCGCCGGGATGAACGCCACCAAGTTACTTTTCGCAACCGCAGTCTTTTCGTTCGTGGCGCTTGGCCAAGCGGAGGATTCCGCAGCAACCAAGCTGCCCTTGGTTTTCGAGGAGGATTTTGAAAAGGGACGAAAACGCTGGGAGGTCACCGACGAGAAAAGTTGGACGCACCGCGAGGTCGGCGGCAACCACGTTTTCGGGATCAACCGGCGGGAGAGCGATTACAAGCCCAAGGTTCGCAGCCCGCGCCACATCGCGCTGATCAAGGGGGTCGCGGTCGCCGACTTTGTCCTGACCTTCCGCGTGCGCAGCACCAAGGACACCGGCAATCACCGCGACTGCTGCGTGTTTTTTAACTGGCAGGACGCCGAACATTTTTATTACTGCCATCTCGGCGCGAAACCGGATCCGCACAGCGGCCAAATCATGATCGTGAAGGATGCCCCGCGTAAAGCCATGACCGACAACAAAAACAAGACGCCATGGAAGAGCGACACATGGCATAACGTCAAGGTCGTGCGCGACACAGCCAAGGGAACGATCGAGGTTTACTTCGACGACATGACGAAGCCGCACATGAGTGTCGTCGACAAAACCTTCGGCAAGGGCCGCATCGGCATCGGGTCGTTCGACGACATGAACGACTTCGACGACATCAAGCTGCGCGGGAAATAATAATCTGGAAATCAAACAGTGGCCTGTGCAAAAACCATCCGACCGTTCACCCTCATCCGGCCTGCGGCCACCTTCTCCCTGAGGGAGAAGGAATGTTCCGCCCCCTTCGCGTTACTTCGCGTCCATTCGCGGTTAAAAACAAGCGCTTGGCCAAGCGGCGCGTGGGTGGCGCGGGAGCGTCTTGGAGTGCGGTCGTCCCTGCCGCTTTCGGGGGCCGAATTAGGGGCTGTGAAAAAGGAAACATGGATGAACAGGATGGACACGATTTTGAAGAACTGAAAACTTGAAACTACAAACTGAAAACTTCCAAAAAAGCGGTGCAGAGAACCGCACTCCACGACGCTGGCGCGAACGCAGCAGCACCCTCTCCCAGCGGGAGAGGGCCGGGGTGAGGGAGGACGTATAAAAATATAACGAAAGCCGACACTCTGTTAAATCGACGTATAAATAATCCAGCAAAAAAATGACACGCCTGTTATTCGCACTCGCCGTTGGTTTGCTTCCGTTGCTTTCGCAAGCCGAAGCCAAGCGGCCGAACATTCTGTTCATCATCGCCGACGACCAGTCGCCGTTTGACCTGAAAATCTACAACCCACGTTCCGCGCTCCAAACGCCGAGCATCGACCGGCTCGCGGCGCAGGGCATGGTGATCGACGGCGCGTACCAGATGGGCTCGTGGGTCGGCGGCGTTTGCACCGCCTCGCGCCACATGATCATGACCGGCCGCACGGTGTGGCACATCCCGGACAAGCGCGGCCGCGCAAAAAACCCGCACGTGAACAACCCCAAGCTCGTGCCGCCGGGCTTGGCCAAGTTCACCCTGCCCGCCGTTTTCAACCGCGCCGGATACGACACCATGCGCACTTGCAAACGTGGCAACAGCTACGAGGCGGCAAACAAGCTGTTCACCGTCCGCCGCGACGCCACCAAGCGCGGCGGCAGCGCCGAGACCGGCAGCGCTTGGCACGCCGAACAGGTACTCGACTACCTCGACGACCGGCAACAGGCCAGGGACGACGACCCGTTCCTGATTTATTTCGGTTTCTCCCACCCGCACGACAAACGTGACGGCACGCCGGAGCTTTTGAAAAAATACGGCGCAGTGAACCATTCCGATCGCAAGTCGCCGCCGCCCGCCAGCGCCAACGCGCCCAAGCTGCCGGTCAACTGGCTGCCCAAGCATCCCTTCCACCACGGCCACCCGGGGTTGCGTGATGAAGTGAACGTGTCCGGCGTCTGGGAGCGACGCGACGAGCGCACGATCCGGAACGAGATTGGCCGGCAGTTTGCGTGTAGCGAAAACATCGACACCCAGATTGGCCGCGTGTTGAAAAAACTCGAGACGATGGGCGAACTCGAAAACACATTTGTTATTTACACCGCCGACCACGGCATGGCGATTGGCCGGCACGGCTTGCAGGGCAAACAGAATCTTTACGAGCACACATGGCGCGTGCCGTTGATCATCAAGGGCCCCGGCATCGCGCCCGGCTCGCGTGCGCAGGGGAACAGCTACCTGCTCGACATGCTGGCGACACTCTGCGATTTGACCGGAGTCGGCATCCCCAAAACCAACGAAGGCCGCAGCCTCAAGCCGGTGCTGCTTGGCCAAGCGGACACCGTCCGTGACACGCTCTTCGGCGTCTACTGCGGCGGGACAAAGCCCGGCATGCGAAGCATCCGGCGCGGCGACTGGAAACTCATCAAGTACGACGTGATGGACGGGCAAGTCCACGAAACCCAACTGTTCAACCTCAAGGCCAATCCGCACGAATATCTCGCCCAGCACCACGCCCTGAAAAAACAGGCTGATCCACACCCGCTCCAAGCCAACTTGGCCGACTCCCCCCGACACTTGGCCAAGCGCAAGGAAATGGAAGCCCTCCTCCACGCCGAGATGACCCGCCTAAACGACCCGTACCCCCTCTGGGATCAGCCCAAGAAATGATCGGCAACAATTGGATTTACCCAAGCCAAACGATGAAACCAAGGCGCAGTTTGGTCATCGCGTATTTGGGTTCAGACTGCTGGATTCTGCTGCTGAAAGTGCATTTGAATGGAAATCGCCAAATCATACGTCACAGATGAATCGGGAGCCGTCAAGGCAGTCATGATTGACGTGGAAACTTATCGCCGGATTGAAAGTGTCCTGATGGACCAAGGTCTCGGCAAAGCCATGTCGGAAGTTGAAGACGACGAGGAAGTCGATTTGCAAACCGCCCAAGCTATCCTTCAAGATTGATGGATGCGGCCTACAAGAAATCGTTCCTAAAAGACCTCCAAAAACTGCCCGCAGAATCCAGATCGCGAATCCAGACCTTCGCGCTTCAAGAGGCTTCTGCCGCTGCTTCCATGACCGGCCTTGGTCGAATAACCAAGATCACAGGCTATCCCACCTACTTCCGAAAACGATTCGGCAACTACCGAGTGGGATTCAAGTTTGAGAAAGGAAAATCACTTTTTACCGAGTTCTCCACCGCCGTGAGATTTACCGTTATTTTCCGTAACAGTTTATCTCGAAACCAACGATTAAAGCATCACCCAAGCAACTCGACTTGCAGGCCGGGAAACCCGGCAAAGCCGCGGTCAAACGTCACCAATGAGTGCCCGCCCGCCAACGCAAACGCGGCAAGGTACGAGTCAGTGCCAGCGATCCGGCCTCGTTTGAATGCAGACGTTAAGGATTTCCAAGCCTGATTCATGTTCGGATGTTCTTCGCCCCAAACAAAGCGGCTGTCTGCTTCCAATGATTCCCATTGACGCCAAGCCTCCAATGCAGACAACGGATCATTCCCAAATGCCGCCGGGGATGTTGAAATGCGCAGGGCGCCCATTTGTACGACACGACAAAGTAACAACGAGTTTCGTTCCGTAATACCATCGAGCCAAGCACTCGCGACCGGCGAATGCATGTGATTGCCATGCATTAACGCCACCAGCATATTAACGTCTAATAAATTTGCCACACTTCTCCATGTCCTCTTCTTCCTCCAATTGGCGAATCATCTCGTTGGTTAAATTCAAGCTCCCAGGGTTTTTGCCTTTGTAGAGCGGGAACTCCAATCGCTTGCCATTCGGCTTGAGTTGCTTGTTTAAAATAGCATCCAAGCCTTTGGCGATCAGGTCTTTAAGAGTAGTGCGTTGTTCAACAGCTACGAGCTTGGCCTGCCGCAACAAAGCATCCGGAATTTCAACAGTCGTCCGCATACAGCAATATTGCTGCATTCATGCCTCAATGTCAAAACAGAAATCCGTCTGCGGTAATCGCCCGTGTTGACTCATAAAAAAGGACACCGAAGGGGAAAAGAGGGGTGTGCGCCTACCCCCATTCTTCGACCACGGATCGGCTTTTCACCGTGCTCGGTAAAAGCGTTGGGGAGGAAGCGCGGATCACGATGCTTCTGCGAACCGGTCACAGGTTGTGACCGGTTCAAGGTTTCCAATTCACTCTTTGTCACCCGGAAAAGGAAGTCCGGCGGGAATCTGTCCAGATTGCGCTTGATAGCTTGGTTCAACATTTTGGTTGTCACACCGTAAATGCGAGCGAGATCAAAATCAAAAATCGCCCGCTCCTCGCGAATCTCCCGAATCAACGGCTCAACCGGTTCCAGTACAGTCAGTGACTTTTTCTTTTTGGCCATCTGCCTGTTGGTTATGCGGGTGAATTAATCAAACTTCCGCTTGCGGTAGTCGCCCATCTCGGGGGCGTCTTTGTTTACTTCGGGGCCGAAGTAGCGGAGGAGGACTAGGGGCTCGGTGGTGCTGGTGTTTTCGAAGGTGATGCCGGTTTTGGCTCCGGACTCGGTGCAGAAGTATTCGTCTTCGGTGAGTTCGTTGAAGCGGATTAGTTTGGGGCTGTTCAGCGGCTGGCCGTTAATCGTGCCTTTGCCTTGGACGCAGATGCCGCTCCAGGCGCCTTTGTCTTTGATGGTGCATTTCACGCCGGGGTCGATGGTGAGTTCTTTGGCGGTGAAGAGTTGCTCGCGCTTGATTCGGCCGTAGACGATCCAGCGGTCGACGTAGCCTTCGGCGCGCGTGTCGGCCACGGGGATGGGCTCGAGGTAATGGCTGTCCTTGAAATTCTCGTTCGTGTTCCCGGCCCAGTCGAGTTGGTTGACGATGAAATCGAGGTCGCGGTGTTTGCTCTTGGGCATATCTTTCACGAGCAAACTCCACGGCACTTCGCGGCCTTCGACGAGGTTTTGATACATGCCAAAGACGTCGCTGCCCCATTGCGGCTCGTAGGTGCAAAGGCTGCCGGGTGCGTGCAGAACGCACGGCGGAATGAGCCAGCCGGTGCCGGGCCGGAGGCGGTAGGCGCGGCTGAGGTCGAGGATGCCGTTGTCGCCCTTGTTCCAATCCGCGAGACACTGGCGCACTTGCGCCTTGGTGGTGCCGGGCTCGAGGCCCATGAAGGTGTACGGGAAATTGTTGCCGACGTTGTTGTGTTGCGGCGGGAAATAATAACTCTCCGGCTTGCCTTCCTGCCCGACCAGTTTCGCCTGCGCCGCGCTTTGGTGCATGTGATGCGGGATGGGCCCCATGTTATCAAAAAATTTTGAGTACACCGGCCACTTGCCGTACTTGTTCCAAATGCGTTTGCCGATGATGTCCGCGCCGCACTCGGCCACCACATCGCGCAGCGTAAACCGGTTGCGCCCGTGCACCACATAGCTCAAGCCCTCGTCCGGAACGCGCCCTTCGTTGGCGGCCTCGGTGGTGGAGCCAAACCAACGCTCATCAATGCCGCCGCGATTGAGTCCGTAGGCGTAGGTGTCATCCGGATGCAGCTTGAGCCGCAACCCCGGCTGCAAAAACGACCGCGGCACCCAAGCCGGCGCGAGCCGGAGCAGCCCGCCGGTTTCCTCGAGCGCGGCGTCCACGTGTTTGCGGACATTTTTTTTGACGGTCTTGAGTTGTTTAACAGATGTGAGTGCCATGATGATTTGTTAAAAAAGCCGGGCGGCAACTTGGCCAAGCCAAGCGCCCAAGTCGAGTTTAGAAATTGGCCAAGCGACTCTCCGCTTGGCCAAGCGCGGTCACTGGCACGCTTCGCACTCTTCGCCGTTTCGCGCGGCCTCGATCGAGCAGGCCAAGCGCTCCTCGGTGGTGTGCTCTTTTTCCGGCAACTCGACGCCCTGCTTCTTCACGGCGATGGTGGCTTTCTCGATATTCGAGGCGCCCAGCGTCCGCAAATAGTAGGTCGTCTTGAGGCCGCAACGCCAGGCGGCGCGGTACATGTGCGAGAGCCGCTTCATGTCCGGCTTGGCCAGGAACAGGTTCACTGACTGCGACTGGTCGATCCATTTTTGCCGGCGGGCAGCGGCAGCGATCATCAGCATCGGGTCGATGTCAAATGCTGTTGCGTAAAGCTGTTTCAGCTCGTCCGGCACCTCGGCGATGTCGTGCAAGTCGCCGTCGAGATATTTGAGCTTGTTCATCACGTCCTCGTTCCAAAGCCCCCTCCCCTTGAGGTTGTCAACCAAGTGGCGGTTCAGCACGATGAAGTCGCCGGACAAGTTGCTCTTCACGTAAAGATTCTTGTAGAGCGGCTCGATGCACGGTGAGGTGCCCATGATGTTGGAGATGGTCGCCGTCGGCGCGATGGCCAGCACGTTGCTGTTTCGCATGCCTTGGCTGGCGATCTTTTTCCGGATGGGTTCCCAGTCCATCCTGCCGCCGCGCGGCACATCCACCGCTTGGCCGCGCTCCTGCTCGAGCAGGTCGACCGTGTCCGGCGGCAGCAGACCGCGATCCCACTTGGAGCCTTCGTAAGATTCATAACGCCCCTTCTCCTTGGCCAAGTCGCTCGACGCCTCGTAGGCGTAGTAGGCGATCGCCTCCATGAATTCGTCGTTGAAATCCACCGCCGCCTCGGAGGCAAACGGCACGCCTTTTTGGTAAAGCGTATTTTGCAACCCCATCACACCGAGGCCGATCGGGCGATGGCGCATGTTCGCGTTGCGGGCCGGTTGCGTCGGGTAAAAGTTGATGTCGATGACGTTGTCCAGCGCGCGCACGGCGATGCGAATCGTTTCCCTCAACTTGGCCAAGTCGAGTTCGCCGCTCTCGGTGAGATGATTGTCTAGCACGACCGAGCCCAAGTTGCAGACAGCCGTCTCGTCGCTGCCGGTGTTGAGCGTAATCTCGGTGCAGAGGTTGGAGCTGTGGATGACGCCGGCGTGGTCCTGCGGGCTGCGGATGTTGCAGGCATCCTTGAAGGTGATCCACGGATGACCCGTCTCGAAGATCATCTGCAGCATACGTTTCCACAAATCGATGGCCGGGATCTTCTCGCCGTTCATCTCGCCACTCTCCACCTTGGCCTCGTATGCGACGTAGCGTTCCTCGAAATCCCTGCCGTAAGTCTCGTGCAAATCCGGCGCGTCGCTGGAGCAAAACAGCGTCCAGTCCTCGCGAGCTTCCATCCGTTTCATGAACAGGTCGGGGACCCAGTTGGCCGTGTTCATGTCGTGCGTGCGGCGGCGGTCGTCGCCGGTGTTTTTTCGCAGTTCGAGAAACTCTTTGATGTCGTTGTGCCATGTCTCGAGATAGGCGCAACCGCTGCCCCGCCGCTTGCCGCCTTGGTTGACTGCGACCAGCAAGTCGTTGTGCAATTTCAGGAATGGAATAACGCCCTGACTCCTGCCGTTGGTGCCCCGGATGTAGCCGCCCATGCCGCGCACCGACGTCCAACTGCCACCCAAGCCGCCCGCCCACTTGGAGAGATAGGCGTTCTCGGTGATGCCGCGCTCCATGATGCCCTCGATCGAGTCATCCACCCAGTACAGGTAACAGGAGGACAACTGCGAGTGCGGCGTGCCGGAGTTGAACAGCGTCGGGGTGGAGGAGCAGAACCGCCGGTTTTTATACAAATTATACAGCGAAATGACCCGTTCCTCTTTGTTGTCTACCTCGTTGTGGAACAGGCCCATGGCGACGCGCATCCAAAAAAGTTGCGGCGTCTCGATCCGGCGCTCCTCGCTGCCGCCGTTGGTACGATCGACAATCAAGTACCGATCGTAAAGCGTCTGGATGCCGAGGTAATCAAACTCCAAATCGGCGGAGGGATCGAGCGCTGCGCTGAGTTTCTCGGTGTCGTACTGCAGCAAGTCGGGACTGAGTCGCTTGATCTCCACGCCGTGTCGCAGGTACTCCGGCAGATACCGGGTGTGCGCCTCCTTCAACGCGCCGACACCGTCGCGGAGGATGTCCCAGTCAAGCACTTCCTCGTAAATATAAGTGCAGAGTAACCGACCTGCAAACCGCGCGAAGTCGGCGTCGCGCTCCATCAGCGCCTTGGCGTTGAGGAGGATCGTTGTCTGCAATTCCTCCGCCGACATCTCGCTGAAAAGCGAGCGGCGCAACTCGGCCTCGATCTGCTCCTCATTCAGGCAAAGGTCGAGGTCGATGTTCGCGTACGTGATGCGCTCAAGCAGATCCTCCCCCTTCCAAAACAGAGAGCTGCCATCGGGCTGCGTGATGAGCAGCAACTCCTGCTGCGTGGCATCTGCAGGTCCCGCTTCACTTTCACTCGTGACGAGTTCATCGGCACGCTGCAGTGAGCGCTGCGAACGATATAAAATATAAGCCTCGGCCACCTTGTAATGACCGGCCTTCATCAACTCCTCCTGGACGACATCCTGGACTTCCTCGATGTGAATGAACGCTTGGCCGGCATCCCTCACCCGCTCCGTCACCGACTTGGCAACCGACACCGCCGGCGCGCTGTCTTTCTGCTGCGAAAGGAACGCCTTGCGAATCGCGATCTCAATTTTGTTTTCGTTCCAACTGACAACTTGGTTGTTCCGGCGGATCAACCGAACGCCGATTTTTTCGTTCGACTGCGCCACGTTGCGTGCCGTGTCAAACACCAAGCTGCGGGCCACGTCGTGCGCGTTGTTCTCGATCAGCACCCGCTCGATGCCGCGGTGCAAATCCGTCTCGGACAGCCTCGAGTCCTCCGCTTGGCCAAGCGCGTTTTCCTGAAACCGCTCGCCGACCGTCCGAGCCACCTTGGCCACAAAATCCCTGTTTTCACTGGTGAAAACGTCCTCCTCGCCTTGGGACAACAGCAAGTTGGCCAAGGCGTTGCCGACCGTGTTGGCGATGTCACCCAGCGCGATATCGCGCTCGCCGTCGATCGAGTGCAGCCGGAGATTGGCGCCCGCAGAACCGTCTCCACGGAGAGACTCGTCCCACTTGAAACGCGATGGCGCGTCCTGCGCGGACGCCATCCGCTTGATCGCCTCGTCCTCCTCGAATGTAATTTTGCTGATTGCCATGTCCGGGTGCTGTTTGGTTTGGGTTGCTGCTTAAAACTATAGTTCGTCATCGCTCACCATTTCCAGTGAGGATGCCTTCTGATATTCTGTCACTCGACCTTCAAAAAAGTTTTGTTCCTTCTTGATGTCCATCATCTCCGCAAGCCACGGGAACGGGTTTTTCACCCCCTCGCTCAGCAGTGGCAAACCGACATTCTCCAGCCGGCGGTCGGCGATGTAATCGATGTACGTCGAGAACTCCTCACTGCTCAAGCCAACCGCGTTCACCGGCAGGCAGTCGTTGATGAACTCTTTCTCAAGTTGAACCGCTTCCTTCATCAAGCTGACCAGTTCCTGTTGGAACTCGTCCGTCCACACGTCGGGATTTTCCCTGATCAGTTCCACCAGCAGGTTGCGGAGCAACTCGATGTGGTTCGACTCGTCACGCAGCGTGTAGCGGAACATCTGCCCGATGCCGGGAAACTTGTTCTGCCGGTAAAGCGACAGGATCATCCCGAACAACCCGTAAAACTGCGTCCCCTCCATGCACTGCCCGAACACGAAAATATTTCTGGCCAACGCCTGCTTCTCTTTCAATTGGGTCAAGTCCATGTCCCGGCGCAACTCCCTCGACACACGACTCACAAACTCGTTCTTCCGCAAGATCGTCGGCACGTCCTCAAACATCGCCTCGCACTCGTGCGGGTTGATGCCGAGCGAACTGATCATGTAAAGCAACGAGTCGGCGTGGATGTTCTCCTCGTGCGCGTGGCGGCCAAGCACCAGCTTCAGTTCCGGCGCAGTGACCAACTCGCGCACGACATGCTGGATGTTGTCGCCCACAATGCCTTCCGCCGCGCTGAAGTAGCCGATCCCCATCCGGATGATCCAACGCTCGACATCGCTCAACTCGTTCCCCCGCCACTGCTCGATGTCCTTGGCCATGGGGATGTCCTCCGGCTCCCAGTGGTTGGCTTTCATGTTGCGATAAAGCTCATAAGCCCACTGGTACTTGAGCGGCAAAAGGTTGAACGTCATCGTGTCCCGACCGTTGATGATCCGCTTGGCCGCGTACGCCTCCTCCGCCTTGGTCTGATCCAAGACAAACTCTCTGTTTCCAATCTGAAATCGCTTCTCCATTTACGTCAAAAATTTCCGTTGTTACGCTGCTAAAAATCCTGTTTCCGTCAAAAGACGCGACAACCATCCAAATAGTGTTTTTAGCGAAAAACCCTTAAAAACACTACATTTTGCGGCTGCACCAAAAAAGGAGCACAACTTGTAGCCTCCTCCGGCCACCTCGTCAAAGGATTTTCAGCTTTCGAAAGGCTTTTTTCACGCCTTTCTTGTTAAGAGCCAATTCACACAATATCCACTCCCTTTTCGACGTGTTTTCCACACAACAGGCTTGCCCAGTAATCTGCTACAAACCAAGGTCGCCAGCCCACAATAATTGCAAAATGAACCCATCCAAATTGTTGAACTTGGCCAAGCGGAAGACGTTCAGGAAGGGATCAAGCTGAACCAATAATTAAACTTTCTATCTTTTTCTTCTTCGCGCCTTCGCGCCTTCGCGTGACCAATTGGCTTGGAAAAGCGCTTGGCCGAAGGTTAACTCGCGCCCAACCATGAGTGACGAAGCCAAGCCCAAAGTCCTGATTATTTTCGGGGACGCCGCCGAGACGGTGGACACGATGTACCCGTACTTCCGCCTGATCGAGGGCGGGTACGAGCCGGTGCTCGCGGCGCCGGAAAAGCGCGAGTACCAAATGGTGATGCACCAAAACAAACCGGGCTGGACGATCACCAAGGAGTGGGAAGGCTACACGATGCCGGCGGAGATTGCGTTCAAAGACATCAAGCCGGAGGAGTATCTCGGTATTTTTTACAGCGGCGGCCGCGCGCCGGAGTACATTCGCGAGGACGAAGATTTGTTGCGCGTCACTCGTTACTTTTTTGAGAAAAACGCCCCCATCGCCAGCGTGTGCCACGGCGTGGAAATCGCCGCGCGCGCCGACTGCGTGAAGGGACGCCGCATGGCCACGGTGCCCAAGGCCAGGTTTGACCTCGAGGTGTGCGGCGGCATTTTTGTGGACGAGCCGTGCGTGATCGACGGCAACCTCGTCAGTGGCCGCACGTTCTGGGATCACGGCCACTACATCGGCGCATGGATGAAGCTCCTCGACGACGCCCGCGATGCCAACCGACCGCTTGGCCAAGCGCTTGGCCTACAGAAAACGAATGACACCGGGCGGGCGGCTCCCGTACCTTCTCCCCGCTTTATGGGTGATTCCGATTTAACGCCGTTGCGCTTGGCCATGTGGTGCGGGCCGCGCAATATCTCCACCGCGCTCATGCGCGCTTGGGGCAACCGGCCGGACACGTTTGTCGTGGACGAGCCGCTTTACGCGCATTACCTCCGCGAAACCAAGCTGCCGCACGCCATGGCCGGCGAGATCATCGAGCGTTACGAGGCTGACTGGGGAAAAGTCGCCGCTTGGCTCACCGGCCCGATCCCGGAGGGCAGGACGATTTTTTATCAAAAACAGATGTGCCACCACATGCTGCCGGGCATCGGCCGCGACTGGCTTGGCCAAGTGACGAACTGTTTCCTCATCCGAGAGCCGCGCGATATGCTCACGTCGCTGATGAAGAAACTCCCCAACCCGACGCTGGCCGACACCGCGCTGCCGCAGCAACTCGGGCTGTTCAACCACGTCCGCGAGTTGACCGGCGCCGTGCCGCCGGTGATCGACTCGACCGACGTGCTGCGCGATCCTCGCGGCATGTTGGGCGCGTTGTGCGAACGGCTTGGCGTTGCGTTCACCGATGCCATGCTCGAGTGGCCGCAGGGCGTCCGCGAGTCGGACGGGATCTGGGCGCGGCACTGGTATCCGGAAGTCGAGACCAGCACCGGCTGGCGCGCTTACAAGCCGAAGGACGAACCGGTGCCGGACGCGCTCTCCGAAGTGCTCGAGCAATGCAACGAGATTTACGAACAGCTTTACCCGCACCGTATCACCGCTTAATCAAAAATCATGCTTCAGAAATTCAACGAGAAAAATCGCGACTTGGTCATCAACATCAACGGCAAGTTGCTGCACCGCGACGAGGCTGGCATCAGCCCGTTCGACTCCGCCGTGCAGGGCGGCGACGCCGTGTGGGAAGGGCTGCGCGTTTACGACGGCAAAATCTTCCGCTTGGCCAAGCACCTCGAGCGGCTCCGCAGCTCGGCGCTCGCGCTCGCCTTCGCGGAGATACCGTCCGCCGAAAGCATCACGGCGGAAATCAAGCGCACCCTCGAGGCAAACAACATGACCGACAACGCGCACATCCGGCTCACGCTGACGCGCGGCGTCAAGCTCACCTCCGGCATGGACCCGCGCCTCAACACCGCTGGCCCGACGCTCATCGTCCTCGCCGAGCACAAGTCGCCCGTGTACGACAAATCCGGCTTGAGCCTCATCACCTCGAGCGTCCGCCGCCCGGCACCCGACGTGCTCGACCCGAAGATTCACCACTGCAATTTGATCCAATCCATCCTCGCCAAGATCGAGGCCAACCACGCCGGAGCCGACGACGCGCTGATGCTCGACTCGCGCGGCTTTGTCGCCGAGACGAACGCCACTCACCTGTTCATCGTCGAGCGCGGCACGGTCGTGACGAGCCGCCTCGTCGCCTGCCCGGAAGGCATCACCCGCGAAGTCGTGCTGGGCCTTTGCCGCGACAACGACATTCCGCACGAGGTGCGCGATTTTTCACTCACCGAGGTGTACCGCGCCGACGAACTTTTCTGCACCGGCACGATGGGCGAACTCGCGCCGGTCACGCAGGTCGATGGCCGCCCAATCGGCGATGGCGACGCCGGCCCGATGACCCAGCGCTTGGCCAAGCTTTTCGACGCCTGCGTCGACGCCGAGGCCGAGCCGGTTCTGGATTGATTTTTTTGGTAACATTTTCGGTCAGTTCGTGTAGCGTCCCTCCGCGATGACTATTGCTACCGTATTGGCAGTGTTTCTGGTAATTCTCGGCTTGATGCTTGTTTTTCAAGCCTATTGGCTTTTTGGGGCGGCACTATTCCCGCGCATGGTTGCCCAAGCGAGAGACCGCTACAAAACCCCCATCCGCACCACTCTGATCGGATTGGCCGTCGTTGTGCCGACATTCCTGCTCGGCTTCTTCGTGCTCGGCCAATCTGCGAATCCTATCGTAAAGGTCGGCGGCATTGTGCTCGGTTCCGTGCCGCTGCTGCTCGGCGCCATCGGCTCGGCCGGCCTGTGCCAATTGATCGGCCTCGGCCTCCCTGCGCCGGGCGACCAAAGCCAAAACTGGCGGCGCGTCTGGCGCGGCGGCTGGGTGCTCAACTTCTGTTATCTGCTGCCGTTCGCCGGTTGGTTTGTCATTTTGCCGTGGGGCATCATCAGCGGCTGTGGCGCGTTCGTCACGTCGCTCTCCGGGCGGGGCAACGATCGAGAAAATGACCGCAGCAGCGACCGAGGCCGAGGCCGGGGTGGCCGCGCTCCGAGACAAACTTCCGCCCCCGAACCGGTGGCCAAGCTGGATGACGACTCCCCGCGAAGCTCGCGCCTTCAGCGCAGCCAAATCCCCAGCGGCGATTCAGAAAACAAACCAAGCCAACGCCCCCGCCGCCCTCGCCGCCCGTCCCGCCCCAAGCCGGAGGAGTGATGGAGTTTAACCGGCGACGATTCCTGCAGGCCAGCGGCACGGCCGCAGTCTTGGGAACCGCCGGTTGCGATGCGCCGCACAAGGCGCTCTGGCCGTACACCGGTCTGCCGGACGAGCCCAAGCCGCCGTTCGTGCCGCCCAGCGGCGAGTCGATCGATCTCGCCACCCACACGCTCAACCGCCTCACGTTCGGCGCGAGGCCGGGGCAGCACGAGCGCATACTCCGCTTGGCCAAGCGCGAGGAGGGTGCCGTGGCCAAGTTCATCGACGAGCAGCTCGCGCCGGAAAAGATCAACGACGATCGCGCCGAGTTTCGCGTGCAGAAATTCGAGACACTCGCCCTCGCGCCGATCGGCGAGTTTTACGAGTTCCGGCCCTACATTCTTCGCGAGGAACTCACCCGCGCCACGCTGACCCGCGCCATTTATTCCGAACGCCAATTGTACGAGGTGATGGTTCGGTTTTGGAGCGACCACTTCAACATCGACATCTCCAAGGGCGAATGCAAATGGCTCAAGCCGGCCGACGATCGCGACGTCATCCGGCCGAACGCGCTTGGCAAGTTCCCCGATTTGCTCGCCGCCTCGGCCAAGAGCCAAGCAATGCTCACTTACCTCGACGGCCGCGCAAACCGCGTCCGCAAACCCGGCGACAAACCGAACGAAAATTACGCGCGCGAACTGCTCGAGCTTCACACGCTCGGCGTCCACGGCGGCTACACGCAGCGGGACGTGATGGAGGTCGCCCGCTGCCTCAGCGGCTGGCGGATCGGGCGCGGCTTGTTCCAAGTCGGCAAAGTGCAGTTCGAGCCGGGCCTGCACGACGGCCGCGCCAAGACCGTGCTTGGCCAAGCGATCCCCGCGCGCGCCGGACGCGATGGCCGGGAGGATTTTGATGACGTCCTGCGCATCGTCGCCGGTCACCCGTCCACCGCCCGGCATATCGCCACCAAGCTCTGCCAACGCTTCATCGCCGACGAGCCGCCAGCCGCTGCCATCGACACCGTCGCCGGGGAGTTCACCAAAACCAAGGGCGACATTCGCAAGACATTGCGCGTGCTGTTTTTCACCGATGAATTTCGCGGCACTCGCGGCAACAAGTTCAAGCAGCCGATGCACTTTCTCGCCTCAGCGCTGCGGGCCACCGATGCCGAGAGTGACGCCGGCCGGCCGTTGGTGAACTATTTGGCGCGCATGGGCCACATGCCGTTCGAGTACCCGGCGCCGGACGGCTACCCGACCCACGCCGAGCCGTGGATGGGCACGCTGCTTTGGCGCTGGAACTTCGCCGCCAAGCTCGCGCAAGGGCACATCAAAGGCACGCGCATCCAGCACGAACGCTTGGCCAAACGCGCCGGCAACTTGGCCAAGCTCGCCGCCCACCTGCTCGGCCGCCAACCCAGCGACGACGAACTCGCCGCCGCCAAGGCGTCCAAAAACCCAATCGGCCTGCTCCTCGCCAGCCCGAGTTTTCAGTGGAGTTGACCGACGATGAAACAGGCCAAAGCAATCCTCCACGGAAACGGCGACTTGCGGCAGACGCTCGTCGTGGTTTTCCTGCGCGGCGGCGCGGACGGCCTCGCGCTCATGCCGGCGGTCGGCGATGACGATTACCACCGGGCACGCCCATTCACCGCCGTCAGCAAATCAGCGGCGCTGAAACTGGACGACCGTTTCGGGCTGAACCCACTGATGAACGCCCTCGAGCCGGCGGTGAAGGAAGGCGCGTTGACAGCCGTGCACTGCGTCGGCTCCGGCGACACGACGCGCTCGCACTTCGAGGCGCAGGACTTGATGGAGCACGGCGGCCACACCGGCGGCGGCTGGCTCGGGCGCTTTCTGCGGTTCCGCGAACAGAGCAGCGGCGGGGCGCTCTCCGCGATCGCGCTTGGCCAAGCGGTGCCGGAGTCGCTGCGCGGCGCTCCCGCGGCCACGGCGATGCAGTCGCTCAACGATTTTTCGTTCGCCGGCGGCGACACGTTCGTGGACTCACTCAAGCAGCTTTACGCTGGGCAAACCGGCGTCTTCGGAGCCCGCTCGCGCGACACCTTCGATGCGCTTGGGCGCATCCGCGATTTGGGTTCACAAAACTACTCGCCGGCCAACGGCGCGGACTACGGCGGCGACAGGTTCGCCCGTGAGCTGCGCTTGGCTGCGCAGTTGATCAAAGCACGCGTCGGCGTCGAGGCGATCACGATCGACCTCGGCGGCTGGGACTCGCACCTGTCGCAGGGACCGCTGATCTCGCCGCTCATGCGCCGCTTGGGGAACGGTTTGGCAGCGTTCCGGCGCGACCTCGGGGCGGCGATGCGGCAAACGACCGTCGTGGTGATGACCGAGTTCGGCCGGCGCGTGAGCGAAAACTCCGCGCTCGGCACCGACCACGGCCGCGGCGGCGCGATGTTTGTGCTCGGCGACGACGGCGCGGAGGGCCGAGTGATCGCCGACTGGCCCGGCCTCAAGCGCGACGCCCTCGTCGGCCCGGGCGATTTGCCGGTCACGACCGACTTCCGCGACGTGCTGATCCCGATCCTGCGCCGACATGCCCCCGATGCCGACATGGCAAAAGTCTTCCCCGGCCACGAGCCGAGGCCGCTTGGCCAAGCGGCTGGGGACGCGTGATTGCCCTTGCTTCCGGGCGGACGGCGTTGGAGGATTTTGCCCCGAGCCCGAACACAACTCAGCACCATGCCATCGCAAAACGACCCGACCCCGAAACTGACCGCCCCGTGGGGCAAGCCCGCCCCGGCCGGCAACGAGTTGTCCCGTCGCTCCGCCTTCAAGTTGGCCATGGGTGTCGGCGGCCTGGCTGCAGCCGGAACGACCTCGGCCGCCGCCCAGCCCGCGAAGGACTCGCGCAAAGCCTCGCCCAAGCGGTACGGCATGAAAAAGTCGATCAACCAATGGGCGTTCCCGTATCCGGAACGGATGAACCTGCGCGAGTGCCTGC
>Ga0066376_10002308_pt1 | contig 17767 bp, 10 predicted proteins | sample Knorr_S15_td_Bot_FD_77009 | JGI IMG/M metagenome (GOLD analysis project Ga0066376, IMG submission 77009) | Marine microbial communities from Southern Atlantic Ocean transect - Knorr_S15_td_Bottom_ad_5009_LV_A | ecosystem: Environmental > Aquatic > Marine > Oceanic | place: Southern Atlantic... | reverse complement strand
CCGCGAGCATCCGGCCTACGTGCTCTTCTGCCACGACATCGAACTGAGCAACGCCCTGGCGGGAGAACCGTTCCGGCGGGTCTGTGCCATGGAGACCCGGTTCTCCGAAGGCCAGGTCGACGGCATGAACATCCTGATCGAATACCCCGGCGGGACAACCTGCTCGATCGAGGGCGGGAGGTTGCTGCCGACGCAGGAGTCGCTGGCCGAGAACGACCGCTTCACGCTGGATTTCGAAGCGGGCACCTTCGAAATCGCGCTGCCCGACATGAGCTTCTCGTTTCTCGATTCCGGCGGCTACCGGTTCTTCAACCAGCAGTACGAACACAGCGTCTACGGCATGGAGTTCGGCGCCCTGAGGTCGGCGTTCGAGTACCTGGTCGGCTGCCTGAGACACAACACCCGGCCGGAAATCAGCACGATCCACGACGGCTTCGAGGCGGTGCGGCTGATCGAGGCGGCGCTGGAGTCGGTTCGAGCGGGTCGCTGGATCGAGGCCGACTGACTCTTCCTCTCGTCGGAACACCCCTGATGCCTGATCGTAAGAAGATCGCCGCGATCGTGACCGAGTACTTCGCCGGTTCGCACGCCGACGTGATCGTCACCAAGTTCCTCAAGGGCTTTCCCACCGACAACGGATTCCAGGCCCCGCGGGTCGATGTGGCCTCGATCTACATCGACCAGGTCTCGGCACAGGACATCGGCGTGGGCTTGGCTGCCAAGCACGGCGTGCCGATTTTCACGAGCATCTTCGAGGCACTGACACTTGGCGGGGACAGCCTGGCCGTCGACGGTGTGCTGCTGATCGGTGAACACGGCGAGTACGCCTGGAACGAAAAAGAACAGCAGCTGTTTCCTCGCAAGTACTTTCTCGAACAGATCTGCGGCGTGATGGCCACCAGCGGCACCGCGGTGCCGGTCTTCAACGACAAGCACCTGTCGTACAACTGGCAGGACGCGATGTGGATGTTCGACCGCATGGTCGAGCTGAACGCTCCCTTGATGGCAGGATCCTCGCTGCCGGTCTGCTGGCGGAAGCCGTGGCTCGAGCATGAATTCGACTCGACGATCGACGAGGCTGTTGCCATCGGGTTTTCGGGACTGGAGATCTATGGCTTCCACACTCTGGAGGTGCTGCAGTGCATGGTGGAACGCCGCGCCGGCGGAGAAACCGGCGTAGCGGCGGTGACCTGCCTCGAGGGTGATGATGTCTGGCGCGCCGCCGAGGACGGACGGTGGTCTCGCGAATTGGCCGAGGCAGCCTGCGGCGAGATCGAGAACAAGCCGGAAGGTCGAATCGAGGACCATTGCAGCAACCCGGCCATCGCGTTGATCGAGTACCGCGACGGGCTGCGGGGTGCCGCCCTGATGCTTGACGGCTATGTCCAGGATCTCGCCTACGCGGCACGGGTCGGTGAGAGTGAGAGTGAGGTGGTGGCGACCGAGTTCTTCGCGCAGGGACACGGCGACGAAGACGACGTCGACGGTCCCTACGGGCACTTCGCCTACCTGTCACTGAACATCGAAGAGATGTTCCTCACCGGTGCGGCGACCGCGCCGATCCAGCGGACGCTGTTGACCACCGGAATGCTGGAAGCGATGCTCGATTCGCGACACGAAGGTCACCGTCGTCTGGAAACGCCGTGGCTGGATGTCCGCTACGAGTGCCGTGAACCGGTCCCCTGGCGGCCGGTCGCACCGAGGCCGACCGGAGCCTGTCTCGACCCATGGCCCCCGGCGTGATGACATGACACAACGAGCCGACGCCCACATCCACCTGTTTGACGGCGGCTACCGGGGCCAGTCGTTCTCGTCCCGACCCGGCGTGTCGATCGACGATGTTGCCTGCTACGACTCGCTGCGGGGTGACCACGACGTGGCAGCGGCCCTGATCGTCGGTTTTTCGGGTGCCCAGTGGTGCGGGGACAACAACCAGTACCTGGCCCGGGTGGTCGGGCTCCACGACTGGATCCATCCGGCGGCATACGTCTCCGTCGATTCTCCGCCCGGTATCGAGCAACTCGAGGAATTTCGGCAACAGGGTTTCATCGGCATCAGCATCTACCTCTATGACGGCCAGTCCAAGACACTCGCCACGTGGCCTGATGAGATCTGGAGTTGGCTCGACGAGCACAACTGGCTCGTGAGTGTGAACTCCGACACGGACGGGTGGAGTTCGTGGCCGGGCGTACTCGCGCGATTCCCTGAACTGCGGCTGTTGGTCTCGCACCTCGGCGAGCCCCCACCGACGGGCCTGCCCCCTGAACCGGACACGGCCGCCGCGGCCTTGCAGACAGTCACGGATCTGGCCCGGTTTCGGGGCGTGTCGGTGAAACTGAGCGGCTTCTACGCGATCTCCGACCCGGGTCATGACTACCCACACCAAGCGGGCTGGCCGTACGTCGAACAGCTGGTCACCGCCTTCGGCAGCGATCGCCTGCTGTGGGGTTCAGACTTTCCGCCGTGCCTGGACTGTCTGAGCTTTCCACAGACGATCGACCTGTTCGACAAGATGCCGTTTCTTGACCTGAAAGATGTGGCCGCGATCACGGGCGGAAACCTGCTGGCATTGCTGGATGCGGTGCGTCGGCCCGACCCGGCCTGAAGCCACGGAGAGTCCGGACCTGGGCACTGGACAAGGAACGCGACGCGATTCCGACGCTTTGCGGCAGAGCTAGACCACCAGCCGGGTCCGCGAGGGTGGCTCGCCGGTGGACAGCCAATCGATGACGTCATCTGTCGTCATCACGTAACCCCAAACGCGGCCGAAGAGGACCTGGGTCGCCTGGGCGCTGCCGGGATCGAGATTGGCACACGCGTCGGAGACCAGGATCACGTGGAACCCGCGGTCGGCCGCATCGATGGCCGTGGCCAGGACACACTGATCGGCGGCCACGCCGGTCAGCACCAGCGTTTCGATCTGCATGTTGCGGAGGTACAGGTCAATCGGTGAGGAATGAAACGCGCTGCTGGTGTTCTTGTCGAGAATCATCTCGCCATCGATCGGTGCGACCCGCGAGTCGATCTCGTAGGCGGCCTCGCCGTTGATCGCCATGTGGCCGCCGGTCTCCTCGGTCGCCGCCCGGGCCGCCTCTTCCCGACCCCGCCGCCGCACGACCATGTCGGAACCATCGGGCAACTGCGACCCGTGCCGGGTGAAGAACACCCGCCGGCTCTGCTCGCGAAACGCCACCTGCAGACGCTGGATGTTCTCGATCATCGTCTCGGCACGATCCAGGAACCCCTGTTGCAGGTCGGGATTGTGCTGGCTCACCGTATGCGCCAGGTGCCCTTCGGCGTTCAGCACATACCCCTGTATGTCGATCACTCCCAGAGCGGTCGTGTCCGGCCGGATGGGCAACGTGAAGGAAAACCCCTCCGAGGGCCATTCGTGGTCATCCAGGATCGAGATCTGTTTGATGACGTTTTCCCCCTTGTTTCTTGAGCTTTCGCTCAACGATACCGCGCCGGAAGAGAGTGCCTCCTTTATAGCGCACTTTTCCGCGTGAACTGAAACGAGTAGAGATCGGCGTCTTTCAGCACGAATCGTAGCCGGATCGGCCGGCCGGCCAGGCGGCTGACATCGCTGCCGGTCTTGAACGCCACGACCTGCTCGATCTGGTCACCAAAGATCTCGGGGCAATCCGCCAGCGCGAACCCCTTGATCGGCTTGCCCGTTGCGTCCTGGATTTCGATCCGCACGCTGCCAGCCGCGGACGTGGCAAAGTTCATGGCCAGTTTCGAGCCGGTGAACTTCAGTGGTTTCGTGACCACTTCACCTCCACGCATCGGAGCATTGGCCGACACGAATCCGTCGATCCGCAACGTGTAGCGGCGGAAACGATCGGCTTTCCCGCTTTGGGTCCACCCGCCACCGTCGGCAACATACAGCGACAACTCGTCGGGCGTGTCGGCCGTCTCGCCCCGGGTCACCACGAGACCGTATTCGGCGAAGGTCGCCCCGTAGATCCAGCGTTCCTTCCGCGGGCCGGGTCGAATGAAAGCCTCGCCCCAGCGTTTGAAGTGCACGCCGTCGCGACTCGACATGAACAGGGTCTCGGAGATCGAGGCATACTTGTACGACGGATGCTCGAGCAGCGGCAGCCCCTTCTCGATCTCACGCCCCGCCATGAACCGGCCAGGAAACCCGATAAACAGGTGCCTGGCCCGGTAGTACGGGCGAATCTGGTTGAAGTAGATCTGTTCCCGTGCTGCACCGGGGTACTCGATCCACTTCGGTTCACTCCAGTTGACGAAGTCCTTCGAGGTGCTGGTCAGCACATCCCGCACCCAGCCGGTGTCGCTGATCCCCAGTTGAGGCCCCTTGTCGGTCGGCGAGTCATCCAGGCCACGGCACTGGCGAAAGTAGGCCACGTAGCGTCGACGGGTCGAGTCCCAGAAGGCCACGTTCTGCGAATCGAACTTTCCGCTGGTGATCAGCGGCCGGTCTCGCATCGCCTTCCAGTGAATCCCGTCGGGCGATGCGTAGCCGAAGAGACCCTTCGACGGTGCGGTCCGGGCAACCATCGCCTTGAATCGCTGGTCCGCTTTGCAGTCGGGATTGGCATCGATGAAGGGAACGAATGCGATGACCCCCTTTCCGGGCAGGATGATGTTGTTCTTCTTCGAACCCTTGAAGTCGACCAACCCGAGTTCCGGCCGTGTCCAGTGAACCCCGTCGCGACTCTCGGCATAGCAGATGGACGCCCGTCCGCGTCGCCACTCTCCACCGGTGTAGTACATCCGATAGATGTCGCCGTCCTGGATGTAGGTGACCAGCCCGGACCAGTTTCCTTCCCAGGGCTTGTCGCAGGCAAAGACCACTTCACGCTGCACCGGCCGGTGCAACCGCAACTCCGCCTCGCCGACGAAACGGTCGACCAGGTAGTCGTCCACGAACAACTCGCGCCGCGAACCGATGTCGATCGGCTCAACCCCCCCGGCCCCCCCGGCGGAATCTTCGGCCCGGGATGCAAGCTGTGAATCACCGGGCCTGGCGGCCAGGACAATCAGCAGGACGACCGGCAGAACAATGCAGCCAGCCTGCCAGGACACGACTCTTTGAGACATGGAGTGGGTTCCGTTCATCAGGTGCTGTGCTCATCCGTGCGGACGTCACCACTGGTAGAGATGGACCGACCAGGGACCGAACAGATCGCCGACCGTTTCGGATGGCCTGGCCATCCTGCGATTCTCGAAGAGCACCTTCGCCTGCACGGGCTCCTTGAACCGCCAGCTCACCGGCACTGTCCCGGCCGACATGTTGATCGCGATCAGAGTGTGCTGGTCACCGTGCCGGAGTTCGCGATGGAAAATGGAGCCGGTGTATGGTCCGGGGACCAAACGCACGGTCCGAACATCCCGGCCGGCGGTCAACGGACCGGCGATGTGCCGTACCCGACGTGCCACGTCCAATGCCGTGGCCCAGTGGTCGGGGTAATCTCTGGCGTTGAGAAAATTGGCATACAGGGCGTAGCCGTTGATGCCACAGGCCAGGCTGTAGAAGGCCATGGCCCGCAGCTCATCCGGCGTCGGCCGCATCGGCCGGGGCAGTTTGAACCGGGCCCCGTAGCCGAGATCGACCGCCTGGGAGAGGAACCACAACGGCTTGTCGGGCACCAACCTGCGGCAGGTCTGGATCGTAAAGGAGTTGATCGTCATGGGATGATACTGCGGCACCGAGTACCGGTAACTCAGCAGGATGTCACCGTAGAGCATCGCCGGTTTCAGGCGGGGGAGGTTGGAGATGGCAAACACCGTGGGGATCCGCGGGAACCCCTTCCGCAGAGCCACCCGGGCATTGCGCATCTTGTCGATCGCAGTTGAGGAAATCGGGGTCCCCATCGAGTTCTCGACGTTCTCCGGATCGTCGGCCCAGAAGGCGACCACGCCGGGATGATCGGCCAGGCGGCCCTGCCCCATCTCCAGCAATGCCACCTCGGCCGCCCTTGGGTCGGTGCAGTGTTTCAATCCGGCCGTGATGTTCAGCGTGCCCATGATGCCGTGGGCCAGTTCGATGTCGAGCCCTTCCCGCGTCTCGATCGTGTTGAACACGATGTTGAAACCGGCGTCGACCGCCTGCCGGAGATGATCGGCCCGAAAACGGCCGTCGCCGGGATGGCACGAGTAGGCATAGATGCCGATCGGGAAGAATGGCTCGCCGTTGAGTCGCGTGGACCAGGTTCTTGCGTCCTTCCCGACCTTCACCATCTTGATAACCAGTGTGTTCCGCAGCGTTCGACCCACGCCGAACTGCCAGGCAAGCGTGTTGCTGCGCAGGCCCCCGCGATCGGCGATCGAGACCGAAACGCGATGCGGACCCTCGGCAAGCGGACGAGCCGGTACAAGCCGGAGACCGCCGGGGTTGATGACGGCCTGCGAGGTGACATTTTTTCCATCGAGCAGGACCCGGGCGGATTTCGGATCGACCCCCGACCCGTCTTCGGAGAATACAACCCTGATGATCGCGTCGCGGGCGGCGCTGGTGTTCGGAAGCGGCCAGGGACGCAGCACCGCCGGCGGCGTGGTGTCGCCGCCGGCCCACAGGGGATCGGCCACGATCGCAGCCCTCGGCAAATCGCCTTCGACAACAGACAGGTTGTCGAACCAGACCTGCTGAGCGTAATGACAAAGCCGCAGCTTGACGACCAGCCTGGTTTGTCCCGGACGAGTCTTGAACGTGTGCCGGAACCGGGACCACTCGGTCGCCAACGGCAGGAAGATGCCTCCCACCGGATCCAGCGCGATCCCGATATCCGACCACGCCGTCGGTTGCCCGGCGTCGCTGGAATCCAAGGGCAGCATGCCCAGCTCGAGATTCGGGCCACCCGGTCGACTGCGAAGGAATTGCGAAGCGTCCGACCCGGCCTGCAGCAGTGCCGCCCGGGCGCGGTAGTCGAGCGAGATGGTGTAGGTGGTCAGGGGTTTGACCGTCACCAGGGTCTGCCAGTACCCCAGGCCGGACGAGTCCTTCGTGGTGACCGAAACACACCGCCGGCTGTTGTGGCCCGGCGATGTCCACGCCATCTCGGAAAACGACTTGCCGACCCGGCCCGACCGGAAGCCGCGCGGCCGGTCGGCGTGCTTCTGATCGGCGATCTCCAGGCCGCCGTTGGCCACGAGATTGGGCTGTGCGGCCGCCAAGGTCCGGCACGTTCCGGCCAACGCCGCGACGAACACCGTCAGCCCGGCCAGCTTGGCCCCCGAGAGCCACGACATTCGGCGAACATCACACATCACGGTAGCCTTTCGGGCTCCCCGTTTTCCTCACCGGCTGCTCTCACACCGACGAGGTTTCGATCGAGACCAGAAAGAAGACACCGCAGGATCACACGGGGTGCTTCAGCAGGCCGTTGACCACCCGGCCGGGCTGACCGGCTGTCAGGTTGGTGATCCCGTTGGGTCGGGCGTAGTTGACGTCCTTGATGTCGAGGCCGAAGAGGTGGAACAGCGTGGCGTGAAAATCGAAGTGGTTGACCACGTCCGTCACCGCCTTGTGTCCGACCTCGTCGGTTTCCCCATGCACGTGTCCCTGTTTCACCCCGCCACCGGCCAGCCAGATGCTGAAACCCCGGCCGTTGTGATCGCGTCCGATGTTCGCCTCGTTCTGGATCACCGGCAGGCGACCGATTTCCCCGCCCCAGTGAACGAGAGTCGAATCGAGCATTCCCAGCCGTTTGAGGTCGGCCACCAGGGCCGCCGCGGGCTTGTCGACACGTTGACAGACCTTCGGCAGCGATCCCACGATGCCGCCGTGATGATCCCAGTGCTGGTCACCGGTCAACACCTGAACGAACCTCACGCCGCGTTCGACCAGCCGCCGAGCGATCAGGCACCGCGTGCCAAAGTCCTTGGTCACCGCGTCGTCGATTCCATAAAGCGCCTGGGTCGCCTTCGATTCCCCCGAGATGTCCAGCACCTCGCGGGCCTCCACCTGCATGCCCGCCGCCAGCGAATAGCTCCTGAGCCTCGCAGCGAGATCGGCCTCACCGGGATGCCGCTCGAGATGTCGACGGTTGATCTGGTCGAGGTACGAGAGAATCCGTTTCTGCGGGCCTCCACGCAGCGGGCCCGGCGGCTGCAGGTTGGCGATCCGAGGCTCGTGGGCATGGACCACCGTGCCGCCACAGGCCGAGGGCAACCAGGTGTTCTGCCACATCTCGGCACCCAGCACCGGCAGGCTGGCCGGATCGCGGAGCACCAGGTAGGCCGGCAGGTTGTCGTTCTCAGAACCCAGCCCGTAGACCAGCCACGAACCCATCGCCGGACGCCCGCGACGGCCGTCGCCGCCGGTGTTCATGGCACTGATCCCGGTCTCGTGGCCACTGATCCCGGTGTGCATCGAGCGGACCAGGCAGATGTCGTCGGCCACCCGGCCCAGGTGCGGCAGTAGTTCGCTGAGTTCCATGCCGCACTGGCCGTGCCCCTTGAACTTCCAGGGACCGGCAAACAGCTTCGTGCTGGCCTGGCCGACGTTGTCGTAGTGGATGTCGCCGGTGTAGCTCTTGAGATGGTACTTGACCAGTTCCGGCTTCGGATCGCAGAGGTCCATGTGGCTGGGACCACCCTGCATGAACAGCGAGATCATCGCCGTCGCCTGCGGCGGGTGAACCGGCGGACGCTGAGCGGGGTCGAACACCCGTCGTTGCAGCAACGGCTTGGGGGGAGCGGCACGCAGTTCGTCCTGCTTCATCAGCGATGCCAGCGCCAGGCCGCCGAGCCCGAATGCCTGCTGCGACAGGAAATGTCGCCTAGTCGACGTAGAGAAATCCATTGGAACTCACCAGGGCATGACACAGGTGTGAGAGAGCCGTCAGAGCGGGATTGGCATCCTTGGGTGATGCCGAGCGGACCGCGGCCGTTTCGTCTTCGAGGAATTTCAGTCCGGCACGCACTTCGGTGTCGTTCGGCCCACGGCCGAACACCAGCCGCCAGGCCAACCCGAACCGCGCCGCCGGGTTGTCGGACGCTTCACCGCCCACTCGCCGGGCCAGTCCCTGCACGTGACGAATCACGAACGGATCGTTCATCATCGCCAGCGACTGTGGTGCGGTTGTCGAGGATGTCCGCAGTTCGCAGTTGGGCTTCATCGTGGGCAGGTCAAACGGAGACAGCACGCCCAGCGGCATCGATCGCCGCACCTGGACATAGATCGTGCGTCGAAACTCGCCCACTCCCACCGACCCGATGCCTTTCAGCAATCGACCGCTGGGGTCGTATTGATTGATGCTGACGATGATCCGCTGTCCGACCGAATCGAGGCTGACGGGCACCGCTGGCCCGTACATCTCGCTCGAGAAACGGCCTCCCAGGCGAAGCAGCGAATCTCGCAGCGTCTCGGCCTCGAGACGTCGCACCGACATCCGACCCAGCAACTCGTTGTCCGGGTCGATCTCGTCCAGCTTCGCACGTCGCGTCGCCGCCTGGCGATAGGCCGTCGAGGTCAGGATCACCCGGTGCAGGTGCTTCAGGCTCCAACCACTCTGCATGAACTCCATCGCCAGCCAGTCGAGCAGCAGCGGATGCGAGGGACGCGTCCCCATGGCACCCAGGTTCCCCGGTGTGGAAACGAGACCCCGGCCGAAGTGATGCATCCAGAACCGGTTGACCAGCACCCGGGCCAGCAAGGGATGCCGACCACTGCTGAGGTGGCGGGCATAGGCCAGCCGACGACCGGTCGTTTGCAACTTCGGGTTGTTGGCCGGGACAGTGAAGCCGACCGGGCTCAGCACGCTGAGTTCCCCTGGCTGGATCTCCTCACGCGGCTGTTTGTAGTCACCGCGGAAAAACAGTCGGGTCAACGGTACCTGGCCGGGGACTTCACTGAGACACATCAGGTTGTCGGCCGCCGGCCGCTGCTTGCTGAGCGCGGCAGTCTGGTCGTTCCACTTCTTGAGAATCGCGGAGGTGATCGATGGCTCGAACTGCTGGATCGTGCCCCGGCTGATACTCAGGAACGGGTGGTCCTCGATCAACTGCTTCTGCCTGGCGTTGCGTTTCGCGGCGGGGGTCTCGCGGGCCAGCTTCGCCTCGGCCCGGAGCTCGGCCGGCAGCTTGGCCAGCCTCGTTTCAAAGGCCTGTTTCACCGCCGCCTCCAACTCCGCGTTCTTCCCGGCGGTGAACCCGGCCAGTTTCTTGTCGATCGCGGCGGCCCTTTGACGGACGTCAGCGGACCACTGCGACACCAGGCGAGCCGACGGCGCTCGCCACTGCTTGGGGTTGTAGGCCGGCTCGAACATCGCCCGCAGCCGGTAGTAGTCGGCGTGGGTAATCGGGTCGTAACGGTGCTGGTGACACTGAGCACAGCCGACGGTCAGCCCCAGCATCGAGGTCGAGACGACCTTGATCACCTCGGCGACGACCTGGTTGCGAGCCAGTTCCTTGTCAGCGCTGGAGCCACCGGTCCCATCGGGTGCCATCCTGAGGAACCCGGTAGCGATCAGCCGGTCGGCCTGCTCGGGCGTCAGGTCCTGGTAGGGAGGCTCGAGCAACTCGTCGCCGGCCAGTTGTTCGACGACAAACTCGTTCCACGGCTTGTCGGCGTTGAACGAGCGGATCACGTAGTCGCGGTACTTGTAGGCCCAGGTCCGGGGCGGATCCCTGTCGCTCACCCCATCGCTGTCGGCGTAGCCGACCACGTCCAGCCAGTGTCGCGCCCATCGCTCTCCGTAGGCCGGTGACGCCAGCAGGCGATCCAGCAGCCGGGCATAGGCTCCCGGCGCCAGGTCGGCAACAAACCGCTCGAGCATCTCAGGCTCGGGCGGCAGGCCGTGGAGATCAAAACTCAATCGCCGCACTAGGGTCGCACGGTCCGCCACGGGTCCGAAGCCCTGGCCCCTGGCCTGTAGCCTGGCCAGCAAGAACGCGTCTATCGGCGATCGCAGCAGCGCGACGTGCTCGACTGCGGGCAACATCGGCCGCCGAATCGGCCGGAAGGACCAGTGCTGCCGCTCCTCGACGGTGAAACTGCCGTCGGCCAGGGATGCCGGTTCCGGCCGCACGGTGCGGGCCCCGGCGTCGATCCAGCGGGCCAGCAATTCAACGTCACGAGCGGAGAGCCGTTTCGCCCCCGGGGGCATTTCACCCGATGCCACCCGCTTGAACAAACGGCTGTCGGCGTGCTTGCCGGGAACGATGGCCGGCCCCGATTCTCCGCCTCTAATAAGGAAGCGGGCCAGCCGCGTGTCGAGTCCCCCTTTTTTCTCGCCCGCCTCGCCGTGGCACTGCCAGCAATGGGCCTTGAGAATCGCCCGCACCTCGGTCTCGAACCGGGGTCCGCCCTTCTCGGCGGCCATTGCAGATTGCCCCAAGCAGGAGGTCGCGAACACACCGAGATACAACGCCAGGTGTTTCATGCAGTGGTTCCGACGTTGGCTGGAACGTGGCACTCGAACGGGAACAATAAGAGGACTTGGCAGCGAGATCAACGTGACATCCACCGATCAAAATACTCCGATGCCCGCCGACCGGCAACGACACATCCCGATTCGTGGTCCGCATTCCCGGACTCACGGCATCGGTGATCGGCTTTTCGCGTTCAGGGAATCGAGCCGACTGCCGCCGATGGTTTGCGTGGTTGCTTGACGGTCAGCGAGGGATTCAGGAACACCTGATCACCTTCCTCGATGCCCGAATCGACAGCGATGAACTCCGCGTTGCGGTCGCCGAGCGTCAGAGGACGGCGATGGGCATTACCGTCGCGAGTCCGCACCCAGCAGAAGTCACCCGCGTCGGTTTCCTCGACCGCCGAAATGGGGATCATCAGCACGTCTTCGCGACGAGCCACGGTGACTTCGATCTCGGCGGTCATACCGGGTTTGAGTCCTTCCACCGAGGGAAGTTCTACCAGCGCGTCATATTTGACAATGTTGCCCGTCCACCACCCCTTCGGTTGCGCAACCGAAGCGACGGAGGACACAGTGCCGCTGAGTGTCTGGTTCGGCAGACGCACGGTGACATGCATCTTGGGCTCGACCTGGCCGATGGCTGATTCGTGAATGCCGAACCGGACCTGCATCTTCGACAGGTCGGGCATCAGCAACAGCACCTGGTCGTTGTGCACCGTCTCGCCCTTGGCGATGTCGGGCGTGTCCTTCCATTGGGCGGTGGAGGGAAAGATCACCAGGCCGCTCTTCGGGGCCTTGATCACGCAGCGCGCGATCTCCTTCACTGCCAGGGCCATCCGTTCGCTGTCCATGGCGAGAACTTCTTCATGGCCTTTGGCCGCCGCTTTTGCCGACTCCCACTCGCCCTTCAACCGCAGCAGTTCTTTTTCCTTTTCGAGTCGCTCCAGCACGTCCAGGTTGGTCTCCATGATCTCGAGGTCGATCTGGGCGTTCTGCAGACTGAGCTCGCTTTGTTCGACTCTCAGTTCACTCTGGTATCCGAGCGCGTGCATTCGCCGGGCATAGTCGAGCATGTTGTTTGCGGTATGCAGCCTCTGACTGGCGAACGCCAGGGCCTTCTGGAACTTCAGTTTCTGGGTGCGAAACTCACCTTCGAGGTACTTCGAAATGGCGAGGCCAGTAACCGTGGCGTCAGCCCGGAAGCCGATGGCTGCGTCCTTCGACAAGTGGGCGAACTTGGTGCGTTCGTGGAGGTACTCTTCGATCGCCTTGTTTTCCAGTGTGACCAGTTCGTCACCCGCCTCGACCCATGTGCCGTTCTTGATCACCCAGTTGATCGTGCTGTCGCCCCGGACCCGACACTTGACCTGCGTGTTGTTGAAACTCTCCAGAGCTCCCTGTTCGATCATGGTCACCGGCAGAGTTCCCCGCTTGACCGTGTGGACAATCTTCGAACCCAGGAGAGCCCGTGCATCGGCGACGGAGGCGAGCGGCTGGACCACCACCCTCTGCTGTTCCTGCAGACCCGAAAGAACAACCACGAACCTGTCGTTGCTGTCACCGAGCGTCACCGAACACCGTTGTGGACCGTCGACGGATTCGACCCAACAGAACTGTCCCTGGTCGGTCTCCACCACCGCGCTGAGCGGCACCGACAACACGTCCTTGTGCCGGGCCACCACCAGTTCCACCTTGGCAGACATGCCCGGCCTCAGCCCCTCAATCGAGTGCAGCTCGATGATCGAGTCGTATTTCACGATGTTCCCGTCCCACCAGCCGGCAGGACGAGCGACCACAGACACTGACGAAATCTTGGTGTCCAGTGTCCGGTCTGGCAGTTCCACCCTGGCGACCGTTCCCGGCTGGACCCGGTCCACGATGGACTCGTGAACCCTGATCTTGACCTGCATCCGCGTCAGGTCGGGCATCAGCAGCAGGACCTGGTTGTTGTGGACACTGGCCCCGTCGGTGATGTCGGGAGTCCGCTTCCATTTTGCGGTGGATGGATAAATCACCAGGCCACCCTGGGGAGCCGTGATCACGCAGCGCTCGAATTCCTCCATCGCGAGATCCAGGCGGCTCTGCTCCAGTACCACTCCCGCTTCTCGACCAGCCAGCCTTTCCCTGGTTGCGATCAGCTGGCTTCTCCGCCTTTCCAACTGCATCTTCCTGGTCAGCCGCTGCAGAACGTCCATTTCTGTATCCGTGACCTTCAGTTCCAACTCCGCCTGTTTGATGGTGGACTCGGCTGCCTTGACCTGGAGCTCATTCGCAAACCCGCGAACAAACAACGACTCGGTCTCTGCAAGCATCGCCTTCGCGTGACGCACGTTGCGTTCGTCGGCCGAGAGCTTCATCCGCAGTCTCGTCATCTGCGAGCGGTACTCGCCGTTGAGGTATCCGTCGGTGGCCACCTGCGCAATCGCCACGTCCGTCCTGGTTCTTGCCAGGGCGGCCTTCGCGATATTCGTATCCGTCTTTCCCAGGCTGACAGTCTCTTCGATGTTCTTTGTGTCCAGCCTGACCAGCTCGTCTCCGGCCTTGACCGTGGTGCCGTTCGAGACCACCCAGGTGACGGTGCTGCGGCCGCCACGGCCACCATATCCACCCCGGATTTCGCACTTGATCTCCGTGTTCCTGGAACTCTCCACGGTCCCGGTTTCGGTGACGGTGACCAACAGTTCGCCACGTGTGACCGTATAGGTCGCGTCAGGATCGCCGACCGCAGCCGACGACGTGTCCTGGAGCATCACCTCGGCGAGGGTGCCCGCAATGGCGACCAGGCCGATCAACAGCAGGAACCACACCCACCTTGGCGCGGAGCGAGTCGTTTCGGGAGATCCGCTCCCGTCTCCGACCGATCCGGTCACCGACCGGCTCTCTTCAACCTGCTGTGGCGTCTCCAACGACATCTCTACAGTCTCCTCAACTCGGCGTTCCGGTTCAAGCAGTCAGTTTCTGGAGTTTCCCCCTGCCCTTGGCAATTCGACGACACGAAACCCCCACCGGATGACGTGGCGAGAGACCAGCCCAGATTGGCAGACACAAGATGTTCTCAGTCTGAAGGACTACCCAATCTCCGCCAGGTGCTGGCGAGAATGGACATGGAATTTGTGCTCCCCGCCAACGAATTCCGAGTTCTGAAAGACGAGGCTGACGCGACAATGGAGGCCTCTGAAGAACACCTCGGACAGTGTCCGAGTCGTTCTTCATATTCTTTGACATCGAAGACCGGTCGCGATGCGGTTCCAGGTCCGCCAACGCCCCACAAGTCCAACACTATCCCGGCAGCAATTGCAGGTGGCCCTGTATAAATAAGGATGGGGCGAACACACCGCGGGACAACACCAGGTGGTGCATCCAGTGATTCGAACGTTTGTTGGAACGTGGTACTCCAGCCGGGAGAGCAAGAGCACCTGGCAGTGAGATCAACGGAAAATCCACCGATCCAATTGCACCGGCACCAGTCGTCCAGCAACGACGTTGACGGCTTATTCAAGCAGTGACCGGCCGATTCCACACAATCGGAAAAGTCAACGTGACCCGCAGGGCGATACCAGACAAAGGGATACACCCCGCAATGATTTCGCGCTGCGCGCGGCGACCAAGTTGTCAATCTTACAAAAACGAGACCTCCCTCTGTTTGGACGTCCAAAACGCCGCGATTGGACGGATTCTTTTTGATGACTTGTTGTACACATCCGTTGTTTTGTCGAACCATCGTGCTGATGTTCGCCGCAGCCTGCCTGGTCTTCACCGGGTGCTCGCGGACCCAGTACCGCATCCAGGCCGACGAAGATGCCTACAGCGTGATCTCCGAGCGAAACGCGGACCCACGCTGGCGAGCGGCCGACTACGACATCGACATGGATCCCCGCAGCCGGTTCTTCGATCCCCACGATCCGGACCGTTCGCCAATGCCCCTGGACGATCCCACCTCGCAGCAGTACATGCGTGAGGTGAACGGAATGGCCGGATGGGAGCATTGGAACGACAACGGTCAGCGTGCGGATCTGGAGAACCCGATCTGGAGGGAGACTCTCGGTGAATACGCCGATTTGACCGAATCCGGCAAGCTGATTCTCGACATCGATTCGTCGGTCCAACTGGCATATGTGCATTCCCCGACACACCAGGATCAGCTCGAAACACTCTATCTCTCGGCACTGGACGTCACCGCCGAACGTTTCCGGCTCGACACCCAGTACTACGGAGGTTTCAGCACGGCGTTCTCTCACAACGGATCGCTGAATCCCGCGAGCCTGTCGTACGACTCGGCATCGGGAAAGTACGTCGTGAGCGGACCGTCCGAGGGCATTGAGAGCAACCGGCTGACGGTGGGCAGTTCGTCGGCCAAGCCCACGCTGCGGGTCGAACGAAGCCTGGCGACGGCTGGACAATTGCTCGCCGGGTTCGCCAACTCGTTCGTCTTCGAGTTCTCCGGCGGTGATGCCAATCTCTCCTCATCGCTGGCCAATTTCGTCTTCGTCCAGCCGTTGCTTCGTGGAGCAGGTCGCGACATCGCCCTGGAGGAACTCACCCGCGACGAGCGGGCCCTGTTGGGCAACCTGCGTGCCTACGGCCAGTTTCGCCAGGGGTTCTACACCCAGGTGGCGATCGGAGAAAGCGGGGTCAGCGGTCCCCAGCGAGGTGGACAAAGCACATTCATCCAGGTCGCATCGGGTGCGGGTGGAATCGGTGGCTACATCGGACTGCTGCAGGACCTGCAGAAAATCCGCAACGCCCAGGACAATCTCGATGAACAGCTTCAACTGCTGTCCCTGACGATCGCCCTGGAAGAAAGCGGCCTGATCGACCTGGTCCAGGTCGACCTGCTCCGGCAGCGGGTGCAGGAAACCCGGGCGACGATACTGGATAGCCGTAACGCTCTGACGTTCTCCATCGATCGCTTCACGACCGGCACCCTGGGACTGCCGCCGGATCTCCCGGTCAAGATGGACGACAGGCTGATCCGCCAGTTCGAACTGGTCAGCCCCGAGGCCACCACGTTGCGCAAAGAGATCAGGGCACACCAGGGTCTCGTCGGATCGCTGGACCAGAACTCCGGTATCGAAGCGGTCCGGAAGGTCCTGGACGAGCTCATCAAGTTGGTCGCGCAGGTCCGCCGACAACTCGACACGGTCAAGGGTGACATGGCTCGCCAGGCCCAAGCCGTTCCGCAACGGGAACTCAGCATGTCAACCGACCAGAAAACTGCACTCCGGGACGACCGCGGCGAACTCGCCGAGGCGCTCAAGGAAGTCGAACAGAAATTCACCGAGGCCACGGCCGACATCTCGACGATCCGGGCCGGTCTCAACGACAAGACTGCCAAAAACACGATCCGTCGAATGGTCGTCTGGACGGCCAACCTGATGCGGCTGGTCCAACGATCCATGCTCGTGCAGACCCGGGCTCGACTCGAAACCGTCACCATTCCCATGATCGAACTGGATTCCGCCGAGTTGTTCGATGTCGCGCTGGCCAACCGGCTCGATTTCATGAACGGCCGTGCGGCACTGGTGGATTCATGGCGAACGGTCCAGGTGCGTGCTGACGCCCTCCAGGGTGTCCTCAACGTGACCTCCAGTGGCGACGTCCGCACCGGCGGAAACAACCCCGTGGATTTCCGTGCCGCAACCAGCACTCTTCGCCTGGGCCTCGAGGTCGACGCACCGTTGACTCGCCTGCTCGAGCGGAATGCCTACCGTGAATCCCTGATCAACTTCCAGAAAAGCCGACGTGGACTGATCCGGTCACGCGATGCCCTGCACCAGGGGCTCCGACAACTCGTACGGGACATCGATCGCCTGCAGCTGCTCCTCGAAATCCAGCGTCAGGCGGTTGCCATCGGTATCCGACAGCTCGACATGAACCGCGAACGACTCTACGCACCGGTGCCACCGGCTCAACCCGGGCAACCACCGCCCAGTTTCGGCGGCAACACGACGAGAAACCTCATCGATGGACTCCGCAGCCTGCTGTCCGCGCAGAATCAATTCATGAACACCTGGTTCAGCTACTATGCAGCCCGGATGCGGCTGGCTCGTGAACTGGGAATCATGAAACTGGATCAACATGGCCGGTGGATCGAACAGTCAACCGATGACGACCCAGCGGCAGCGTCCCAGGAAGGATGGCGACCGGCTGTTTCGGTGAGCCAGAGCCCAGCGGGCATCTCGAAATGGAGAACAGCGATCCCGCAACGGCCCATTGATTCACTCCCCCAGGAACGCCAAACTACTGTCGATGCGAACGCGGACGGAAGTGCCAAGGCCGGCCAGGCAAATTCTCCAACTGCCAACCCAAGTCCTGGCGGTCGCCGGTGAGTGACGGACGTTTGGACCGGAGACGGAACTTGACGACAGAAGTGAATCCAGCCGTCGACCCCCCTGAAACCACCGGGACACATGCGGCCTCGT
>Ga0066376_10002307_pt1 | contig 17772 bp, 14 predicted proteins | sample Knorr_S15_td_Bot_FD_77009 | JGI IMG/M metagenome (GOLD analysis project Ga0066376, IMG submission 77009) | Marine microbial communities from Southern Atlantic Ocean transect - Knorr_S15_td_Bottom_ad_5009_LV_A | ecosystem: Environmental > Aquatic > Marine > Oceanic | place: Southern Atlantic... | reverse complement strand
CCGCATACAATGTCGGCCATTCCCATCGTCATGTCGGTGAGATGGAACAGGAACTGGCCAAGTTAGGCGGCGTGCAACCGTTTGTTGTATTTTCTCCTCATCTGGTCCCGATGAATCGCGGTATTCTTTCTACGATGTACGTGCGGCTGACGTCGGATCTATCCTCCGATGAATTGATGACGCTGTACACACAGCGATATAAGGACGAATCATTCATTCGCGTATCGCATAGCTGCATGCCGGCGACCCGGTTTGTCTCGCGGACGAATTACTGCGATGTTCGGATCGATCGAGTCGAGGGAACGAATCAGGCGATCGTCACCAGTGCGATCGACAATCTGGTTAAAGGCGCCGCAGGACAGGCGTTACAGAACATTAATGTTATGTATAGATTGGATGAAGGGACGGGGCTGATGTAAATGGTGATGGATGCCGCTCCGCTTCGCTCGCTGTCCTTTTTGGTGATGGCATGTGTCCTTCGGACACGATGCGAGCACTTCGTGGTTTGGTGATTTAGTGATTTGTAAAACCTTAAACCCTGAACCTTATACTCTTGAATTATATAATGAATAGAACGGTTGTTATAAAATTGGGTGGTGCGACGATTGAAAGAGGAAGGGTGGTTGAAGAGTTGGCGGGGGATCTGCATGATATGCCTTCGGTCTTTTCGATTATTGTTCATGGGGGCGGGTCGGAAATCGGGCGTTACCTGAAAATACTGGGTAAGAAATTTACTTTTGTGAAGGGATTGCGGGTCACGGACGAGGACACGGTGGAAATCGTCGAGATGGTGTTGTCGGGTAAGATGAATAAGCAACTTGTGGCCCGGTTGCAACGATGTGGTGTGAAGGCGCTCGGCGTCAGCGGCAAAGATATGGGGTTGTTACGGGCGAAAAAGAATATGCAGGATGGAGAAGATATCGGGTTTGTCGGTGAAATTGTCGAAGTAGATACTACGCTATTTGATATGTGCGCGGCTTATGGGGTGGTCCCTGTTGTTTCTCCTATCTCGTTTGGAGACAACGGGGAGACCTTCAATGTGAATGCAGACCATGCTGCACTCGATGTGGCACGGGCTGTGGCCTGTGATGATATGGTATTCATTTCGGATGTAGAAGGTATCTATCGTGCGAATGGTGAAATCATCCGCCGCTTGACGCCGTCGCTGGCGGATCAACTCATGGCCAGTGGTGAAATCACGGGCGGGATGATCCCAAAAGTCATTTCCGCACTGGACTGTCTGGAACACGGAGTAAAGCGGGCTCGAATTATTACCTGGAAAGGACCGGGGACATTACAGAAGGAACTGGCGGGAGATGAAAGTTTATTCGGTACGCTGGTGAGTAGTGAGTGAGATAAAGCGAAGATAAAAGGGAGATGTAGATGACTACCGCAGAAATTATTGAGATGGAAGAAAAGTATATCGCCCCCACCTACACGCGGCCGCCAATCGTGCTGGATCGTGGGGCGGGAGTGTATTTGTACGATCTTGAGAATAACAGGTATCTCGACTTTATCGGTGGTATTGCGGTGAATTCGTTGGGACATGGCGTACCTGAGATTGTAGGCGCGATCGCTCAGCAGACCGCGAAGTTGATACATGTATCCAATCTGTATCATACCACCCCGCATGTCCTTCTCGCCCAATTGCTCGTAGAACATGCGTTCCCTTCAAAGATATTCTTCTGCAACAGCGGCTCAGAGGCTATTGAAGCTGCTTTAAAGTTTACACGCAAATGGGCCTTCGGGATCGGTGGTGAGGACAAACATGAGATCATTTCTTTTGAGCATTCCTTCCACGGGCGGACGTACGGCGCCATCAGCGCGACGGCCCAGCCTAAGTATCACGAAGGCTTCAAACCGATGGTCCCCGGCATGGTGTATCTGCCGTTCAATGATATAGACGCGCTGGATCAAGCCGTTTCCACAGAACGAACGGCGACGGTGATTATCGAACCGGTACAGGGGGAAGGCGGCGTTAACACGGTACAGGGTGAGGTCCTGAAACATCTTCGGATGCTATGTGATGAGCGACAGGTGGCATTAATATTCGACGAAATCCAATGCGGTCTCTGCCGTACGGGTAAATTCTTTGCCTATCAGCATCATGGTATTGAGCCGGATGTGATGACCCTGGCCAAACCACTGGCAGGTGGACTCCCTATCGGCGCTGTCATGATGAAGCCACATATCGCCGAAGCGCTTAAACCGGGCATGCACGGGTCTACCTTCGGCGCCAATCCGGTCGCCTGTCATACCGCACTTGCAGTGGTTCAAAAAATGACTACTGAAAACATCGCCGAACAGGCCAGAAAAGCCGGTGAGGTGTTAACCGATGGTTTGCGCGTACTGCAGACGAAACATAAGGATATCAAAGAAGTGCGTGGATCCGGGTTGTTGATCGGTATAGAATTCGAGGATAAAGTTGATGGGATCGTTGCGGCATGTCGTGAAAAGGGAATGCTGGTCGGCTCTGCTGGTGAGAAGGTCCTGCGTTGGGCGCCGCCGCTCGTTATAGAGCAATCGCATATTGATGAAGCGTTACATATTCTTGATGAGGTTCTGGTGGCGAGGGGGATATAATGGACAACGGGTATGATGAGACGCTGAAGCAATTAATGGATGATTTTCATTCGTCGATTGATGTGGATCGGCGCCTGTTTCGGGTGGACATACGGGGCAGCATTGCATATGCTCGTGGTCTGGTGCGGATCGAGGTCATTACGGATGAGGAGGGACAGGCGATCATTCAGGGCCTGACGGAAATAGAAGGGGAGATCGAGCGTGGCGATTACAAGCTGACCCGGGACCTTGAAGACATTCATATGGCAATAGAGAAGCGCCTCATCGCCAAAATCGGTCCAACGGGGGGTAAGTTGCACACGGGGCGCAGCCGTAACGATCAGATTGCTACCGATGAGCGCCTTTACCTGAGAGAGGCCATTGATGAAATCATTACGCTGATTACTGCCTGTCAGCAGGCCCTGTATCAATTGGCCGAGCGAACAATAGATGTCATCTTTCCAGGTTACACCCATCTTCAACAGGCGCAACCGATTCGATTTGCTCATTATGCCATGGCCATTTTTTCGGAACTGGAACGGGACAAAAGTCGTTTTTCAGATTGCCGAAAACGAGTCAATATTTTGCCTCTGGGCTCCGGCGCCATGGCCGGCAGCGCCTTTCCGATTGACCGGACCTTTCTCGCCCAAGAACTCGGGTTTGACGGACTATCGCCTAACAGCCTCGACGGCGTCAGTGACCGGGATTTCATCGCCGAGTTCATCAGTCACTGTTCCATTTTAATGATCCATATGAGTCGGGCCTGTGAGGATATTGTCATCTGGTCCTCCACGGAATTCGGCTATATTACAGTTCATCCGCGTCTGGCCACGGGCAGCAGCATTATGCCGCAGAAAAAAAACCCGGATGCCGCAGAATTACTCCGTGGTAAATCCGGTCGTGTTATCGGTGACCTGATCACCATTTTGACTGTGCTTAAAGGACTGCCTCATGCGTATAATAAGGATATGCAGGAGGATAAAGAGCCATTATTTGATGCATTGGATACCGTCTCTATCGGATTATCGGTATTTACAGCCCTCTGGCAGTCGATGGCCATCCGTCAAGACCGTGTCATAAAAAGTATGGATGATGCCATGCTGGCAACAGATCTGGCCGACTATTTAACGAAATGCGGCGTACCGTTCCGCGAAGGGCATGGCATGGTGGCGGCGCTGGTGGATGAGAGCATCAATCGAAGCTGCGGCTTGAGAGATTTGCCTGTTGCAACGTATCAACAATATTCCGATCATCTGGATGAGCGGGCCGTGGCCCTTTTACAGTTCGACGAAAGTGCGGATAAACGAACGGTGCCAGGGGGAACGGCAAGGGAAGCGGTGGTTGAGCAGTTGGCGTGGGCGAAAGGGATTTTGGGCGTGAAGGCGTAAGAGTGTGAAGGAGAGGATGAGAGGATGAGAGGAAGAGAGGATGATGTCTCATACAGCACAAAGCACACCGCATTATCCGTCCGTCCGGCTGTAATACACGATGCGGAGGCTATTCTTGAGATTATTCAGCCTTATGTGGATGAGGATATCGTGTTGCCGATACCCGTTTACCGGCTTTACGAACGTATTCGGGATTTTGTGGTGGCCGAGCGAGAGGGGATGATTGTTGGTTGTGGCTCTTTGATGATTATGTGGCATGACCTCGCTGAAATCCGCTCGCTCGCGGTCCGGAAAGGATGCCAGGGGGGGGGCGTGGGACGGCATATCGTCGATATGCTGATAGATGAGGCAATCACCCTTGGTATCTCTAAGGTCTTCGCCCTGACCTATGAGACGACGTTCTTCGGCAGATCAGGTTTTGATGTGGTAGAAAAAGAGACACTGCCTCATAAAGTATGGAAAGATTGCACCCATTGCGCCCGGTTTACTCATTGTGATGAAATTCCGATGGCCCGTGTCCTTATCCCTGATGAGCAAAGAGATCCTGATCACCTGCTGCCGCCCATGCCTCCTCCCGACCCCAATTTGATTATGCCGCAGAGTAAAATTTAGTGTTTTGTCACTAAATCACCCAATACCCCCATGTCTTCTCCCGCTCAACAGGCTGCTGACGAGCTTCGATGGTGGCTCAGACTGCCGCCGACCAATTTGATTGCCCGCCAGGATCATATTCGTTTCAGGCACGCGATATATTTAATCATACACCAGGCAGCATCCGTCCTGTATGATGCGAACAGTCTTCCCGACGCCATGTATTTTCCTTCGAAACTCAGCGGAGCACAGCTGGCCTTTGATGGGTTGACCAGAGGTCCCTTCCATGCCGGCACGCGTCTGTGGGAGCTAGCCAGCACGGCGGATGAGGCGTTTACATGGCAACGAGCTTCTGCTTTGATTACTGACGTGCTTACGATTATCGAGATGAGCCATGCTGAACCATCCGAGACAGGGCATGAGACCGCAAGCGAATATTCACCGAATCAAATGTTCAGTCGAGCGGAAGCCCTTGCAGTACGACTTCATTCGCTTGCGGGGATTGAAGCCGTTGCCCTCGGCGGCTCCCTGGCGCGAGGTACCGCAGATACGCATTCGGATATCGATATCCATGTATTCTGTGCGGTGATACCTTTTGGAAATGTTCGCCGGAATTTGATCGCCTCCTGGCCGGATGTACAACAAAGCCCACGTATTGAACCGGCCTGCGATACGGTCTGGATGGATGGGGTTATGGTTCATATCCGGTACTGGCATTCAGAAGAAGTAGATCGGATGTTCGCTTTGTACCCTGCACCCCCTTCAAATATGTTTCTGGCAGAAGAATTACAGATCGGCAAGTCGCTTTTTGATCCGAAGGGTCGCATTCGGCTATGGCAACAAATGATCGAACAACCGCCTCGTGCATTGGTTGAGACGATGATGGACCAGGCACGGCGACGACTGTCTTCTTTTCGGACACAATGGCACACGGCCTGTTCGCTTCATGATCCGGTTCATCAATACTGTCTGATCAATCAGGCTGTACATGACTGGTTGGTTGCACTCTATATTCATAATGGCCGATTTTTGAGTACGCCGCGCTGGACACATCGGGATATGACGGACCTGTCGTTTACGCCCGATGACCTGGATAACAGGCTTGTGGACCTGGTCGATGCCATTGACGAGGCAGGGGAGGCAAGCATGCGGTTCGGGCATCTGGAAGCATTGTGGGAGGAATTGTCGGATTTGTAGGTACACGGCCTGCCGTGTACCTACGGAGGGTCAGATGCCTGGTTCGGCGTGCTTACGACGGCCACCAGCAGTATGGTTATACCAAGAATGAGTGCAAGAACACCTATGGAGGCCAGGATCGGGCTAGGCTTAAATCCAGGCCACATATCTATCTGATCCACTTGATCAATAGGAATGGTAAAGGTGGCATCCTGTGGCATGTCCCCTGCATCCGACTCCCAATCTATAACACGTATGACCAACTGCTCTTCACTCCAGGAGATAAGACGCCCGGTAATTTCTTTAGTCTGCCATTCTACCGGTTGTCGATTCAGGGAATCTATGCCTGTTGTGCCGGTCACCTTTATTTCTTCACGCAATATGGCTGTGACTTTATCATCTGATTTGATACGCTTAGACGGTTGCCGGATCGGATAAACATCTACTGGAATGCGTTTGGTACATCCGGCCTGGAACAGTATAGCGCCTATCAGGATGATGCTGAGACAACGATGTAGCATGAAAATTCCTTTATGGTTGATAGCTGGTGTCCTGCGGACACACAGAGAGCGCTGCGCGGTTGGCTGATTGGTTGATTATTGTTCCATAAACGTATCAAGGTCTATGCAGGTTCCATTTTGACGGGCAGAGGTCCATCCGGCCAGGATGGGGGCCAGGGATTTTATACCATCATGGTAATCGCTTAACAGTATATCCGGATTGCTCGTACGGACGGCCTCGATAAACGTTCGGTCTTGAGCCAGCCAAGGATCGAAGGGCTCTGCTTCGTATACCACCTTATCGTTCAATTCTATACGTTCATAGCCGAAGATAGCGATGCGTCCTCCTTCAAAAAATAGTTTGAAATATGGTTCTTCCCCCAGCCCGACCGGGTCCGCTTCAATAAAGGTCAGAGTAGCGGTCGCCCCTTCTGACAACTGGTAGTGAAATGAGGAGGACATCGGATTATGGTATCCGTCGGGCCGGCAGAGAAAGGCCTGGGATTGGACGACATCCTGACCGGTCATAAACCGGGTATAATCTGTGGCGTGCACCCCCCAATCGAAAAAACGTACGCCGCCCTTTTCCATCTGCGTCCACCAGGAAGATCTATTCTGGGCGATCTGCTCGGGATAAGGGGCGATCTGCTGGAACCGGACATGGACCACACGTTTGTCTTTTAGCAATCGTTTTGCTTCCTGAAAAATAGGGCGGTATCGTTCTCGGAACCCCACCGTACTGATGACGCCGCCTTTTTGCACCGCTTCGCCAATACGGCGGGCAAGTGCCATATCCAGGGCTTGCGGTTTTTCGCTGAACAGGTGAATGCCCTTTAACGCGGCTGAGATTTCTACATCGGTGCGCACATAAGCCGGGACGATGGAATAGAGGGCATCAATCGTTTCAGAGGCCAGCATGGTATGCGCATCCATATAGGTGCGTTCGATATCGAAACGTGTAGCTGTATCCTGTAACGCGTTTTCATTGACATCACACAAAGCAACGATATCGACCCCTTCAATCTGTTTCAGATTGGGAATGTGTGTCTGATTGGCAAAGTTGCCTGCTCCGTATATGGCAATGCGGACGGGTTTATTCATTTATGAATTGTGAATTGTCAATTGTCAATTGTCAATTGAAAACCATTACTGCAATCATCATTCATCATTCAACAATTATACCTTCGGCATCCCGATGCCCAGGTCGGCTGCGGTTTCGGCGATGGTCTTCCAGGTCGGCTCAGGGATGTAAATGCCTTCATCCAGATTTTTATGCCGATTGGCTTCTTCTATCTCACCGGGGGCGTAAATTTTATCGAATCCAGGCAACGGCCGGGCGGAGCCAACGTAGGCGACATGTTTTTCTATTTCTTCTTTATACGCATCCAGATCCATAAACGATTCGATATTGATGGCCATAATCATGATACCCCCGCCACCGGCACCGCCGGTACAGCCGGCCAGGGCCATCGGTCCGACGATCATTTCGATCATCATGGCCAGCCCATGACCTTTGTGACCGAATTGCATGCCACCCAGGGGCAGCACACCGATATTTTCAGGTTCATCATGGTATCTTTTACCCTCATTGACATAGTGCCCATCCTGATCAATCAGCCAGCCGTCCGGGATCGGTTCATCCCGTTCGATCTTCTGTTCGATCTTACCGCCGGCCACGACGCTGAGCGTTATATCGAGCATCAGCGGGGGGCCATTTTTTCGAGGTACGCCGAATGCAATAGGTTCCGGCCGTAATCGCCGGTCTGCACTTCCGAAAGGGGATAGAAATTCACCGCCGCCGTTCATCCAGACCAGGCCGATCATACCCTGCTCGGCCATGCGCGGCGGGTAGTCGCCCAACCGTCCGATGTGGGAAACGTTTTTCAAACCGACCATGCCGAAGGTACACGACCGGGCTTTTTCAACAGCCAGATCCAGCGCTTTGGTGACCGATACAATGCCGTTTGCGCCATCACCGTCGATTAAGACAAATGAAGGCTGTTCTCTGGTGACGATATGGTCTTCCCAGCGTTTGTAATTTTTCTGCAAGGCGGGCACATAGCGCGGCATAAACCAGACGCCGTGCGAATCGTGCCCCACCAGATTGCTGGTGGTCAGGTGGTCTGCCAGAATACGGGCATCGTCCTCCGGTATGCCGGTGGCGTTGAAAATGGAATAACTGAGATCATTTAATACATTAAATGGGACAACAGGCATGGGCAGACTCCGGGGATTTGTTGATTTGTTGATTGACTGGTTGCATAACCCCAAAATCAGATGATCAACCAATCACAGAGTGCTCGAAATGTGTTATCAGAACACTTACCACCAACGAATTAGACCATATAATAGGCGATGTTCGGATGGAACACAATAGATTTAAGCGGGAGATGGCATCAGGACGGATTGGATAGCTTCCGTGAGGTGATGGGGTTTAAAAGGCTTCGGAATTGATAGGATATCGTTGGTATCAATACCGTATCGGATCAGGTCGGATTCCATATAACCGGACATATAGATCACTTTGATATCCGGATGGTATTGTCCCATTTGCCGGGCCAGGTTATAGCCGCTCATCTGAGGCATCACGACATCGGTAAGCAGGATGTGGATAGGCGACGTATGCTGGAGCGCCAGGGGGCCAGCGCTTCAGGTCCGCCGGCTGCCTCGAGCACGGTGTGGGCCGGCGGTAGACAGAACTACGCCGGCAAGGCGGCGCACTTCCACTTCATCTTCAACCAGCAAAACCGTTGCTTCCCGGGCAACAAGGGGCTCAGGCGCCTGTTCATCATGATGAACATCAGGGCATTGTTCTTGCTGTTTTTCTTCGATTATTTGAGGCAGATAAATGGTAAACTGTGTCCCGCATTCCGGTTCGCTCTCCACCAAAATGGCCCCGCCGCTTTGCTGTATGATTCCCTGAACGGTGGACAGCCCCAGGCCCGTCCCTTTGCCCAACGCTTTGGTGGTATGAAATGGCTCGAAAATGTGCGCTTTTTCAGAAGTGGATATTCCGGCCCCGGTATCTCGGACCATCAGCCGGACGTGAGGATCGGCGTACAGACCGACAGACCGGGCGGCATCGTCCTCTGTTATCGTCACGCAATCGGTAGTGACAAACAGAGTACCCCCGGTCGGCATCGCATCTCTGGCATTCAAGACCAGATTGATGATCACCTGGCCTAACTGAGCCGAATCGGCCCGTATGGCGTAATCTCGTCTGTGAGGGTGGTGACCAGTTCGATATCCTCTCCGATTAATCGATAGAGCATTTTGATATCATCGTCTATAAGCCGGTTCAGGTCCACCAGTTTGAATTCCATGGTCTGACCACGGCTGAAAGCGATCAGGTGCTGGGCGACATCTACGGCGCGAATACCGGCCTGGCGAATCTCTTGCGCCTGTTCGTATAACGGATCTTCTTCCCCCAGGTTTTCCATCAGCATTTCAGAAAAGCCGCTGACAACGGTCATCGACCCCGTCGGAGACTACCTGAAGATCATTACACACTTTCCCTTCTTTCAAGGCTTCTTTCGCCAGTCTGACGCCGCCTGGATTATCCTCAACAAGTAAAATTTCCGCCTGACTGTCCGGTAACGTTAAATCCAACAGAATGGCGTCAAAAGCGTCTTTTTTGAGCAGTCCAATACCTTCATTAAGCTGGGATGCACTGGTTATTACATAAGAAGTGTCCGGCACATCCTTGAGCGTTTCTTCAATTAACAGGGCGTCGAGCGGATTGTCTTCGAATAAGAGCAGATTCCTTTTTAAAAACGGCATGTGGCGCTCCCAAATGTATAGCAATAAAAGGAAAGTCTAAATATATTATTACATCAGGGGAAAAGGGGAAGAGCTTTAATAAAGGCGACAGGACATGAGAGTGAATCGCCGATTTTGCATGCGTTTGGAGGTGATTTTAATTCACCACTTCACCAACGCACCACTTCTCACTCACTCAATCCTGGGTCTTGTATCCGGAGAGGGTACATGGGGCGTAGCCTGAGGTTCGGAGTGGATCTTAATACCGAGGGTTTTTTTGATGCGCCGCCAGCCTGGCAATAGGATTAGATAAATCAGGCCTATAGTGAAAAAACCGATGATGCCGCTGGTCCACTGGATTATCCGTGCCGCACGGAGATTATACTGTTTTTCATCGGTCATCACATTCTTATCTTTTCGCAAAAGGCATGTAAAAAAGCGGTCAGCCGTTTTTAGTTTTCCTGACTGAACGCAGGATATAGTAGATGGGGTAAGGCGGTATGTCAAGTTGTTTTAGCTTTGAGTGCCGAGAGGGGCAATCTGTCTATTGGTCCAGGCCGGAGTTATTGGTTTTTATACCGTGGGGGGATGCGTGGTTCAACGGATCGGAAAAACGATTCATAGTCGAAATCAGGATCTGCCGGAAGGTCGATTTCACGGCGTTCGTAAGCGGATCGATACGCGGCGCAGATGACTTCCATGACTGCCTTACCGCTCCGGCCATCTGTTCGTGGTTGTTTTCCTTCCCTAATACACTCGACAAAATGGTTCAGCTCGACTTTGTATTGACCGAATTGTTTTCCTTCTTCCAGCCAGTTCTGGCTGAAAGGCGGCTTGATATTTTCGCGTGTGCGCCCGTACCGGTGTAAATAAGCCTCATAAGGTGTAGTGTACTGCCAGACGCCGGAGGCATGTTTTAACGCGATGGTCCCTGTTTCGCCGAAGATAAGGTACCGTTCCTCATTTTCCTTGTGGAACAACTTGGTCGACATATGAACGCTTTTTGCGCCGGATACATGGGTGCAGATCACATTATATTCGTTCTCTACTTCAAAATACGGTTCCGTGATATCAAAAGTCGCCATCACGGATTTTACGGGACCTGCCCACCATCTGGCCAGATCCACGCTATGGGCGCCGTGATCCTGCCATTGGCCGCCCCATGTTTCGACCCGGCCCCGCCAGTGGGAGTCGAACGATGCCTGTTCATTTCCGCCCCAATCCCAATTATGGCGAATGCCCATAACCCGGCCGATGGCGTTTTCTTCCAGCAAACCGGCTACATGGAGCATAGACCGGTTGAACCGTTTCATGAACGCTATCATCAGGATCGTGCCCGCCTGTTGATGTGCAGAGATCATCTCAGTACATTCGGCCGGCGTTCTCGCCATAGGTTTTTCCATCAGTACATGCAGGTGGTGCTCGGCACAGGTTATCGCGAGGTCCCGGTGGTCATAGACGGGCGCGGCGATTAACACGGCATCAACCGTTTCATGTTTTAAACATTCCGTCAGGGAGGGGTATCCACGTGGTATACCATAGACATCGCGAGCATGAACCAAGGCTTCGTTGCTTGGATCGACTGCTGCCACGACCTCTAACCCATTGACAAACGGCAGGACCGGTCCAAAACTGATCCGAAGACAATTACCGCAACCGACAAAGGCCAGGCGGATGGGGGTAGGGTTGGGCATAGGAAAGCCTGGTAGTACAGAGGGCAGAGAAAAACAATGCCTTGCACTCTTAACTCTGCACTCTGTACTCTGTACTGATTTACAACATAAACAATAAGGCTACACGGCCCAATCGGATTTCGTCACCAGCTGCTAATGGCTGGGACGATGAGGGATCTACTTTCTGTTTATTGATCAGGGTATAGTTGGTGCTGTTCAGGTCTTCGATATAATAAGAGCCGTCTTTTTCATAGACACGAGCATGTTTACGGGATACACCGCCTTCGAGACCTCCAAACGGGGTGGTGTCGATATCCGGAAAAATACTGCTGATCGGATCTTCCCGACCGATGATCGCTTCCTGCTCTGTCAGCAGAATTTTTTCACCTGTACTGACGACAACCAGGTGTGGTTCGATAATCCGTGCTTCGCCTGCGTGTCCCTCTGAATCCTCTTCGAATGCTTCGACCTCATCGGTAAACTCTTCTGCCGAATCCTGGGTTTCATCTACAACAACAGCGTCCTCTTCGGAGACAGCGTCTTCTGTCACGGCCTCCTCCGCCTCATGCTCGATATCTGTAATCTCTTCTGCCATGGTCTCCGCCGCCGCCTCATGCTCGATATCTGTAATCTCTGCGGATTCTAAGGCTACATCGACTACGTCGGTTGCCGTCTCGACTTCAGCGGGCAATTCACGACCACAGTCTTCACAATACTGAACATCATCTGTATTTTCATTTCCACATGCAGGGCAGGATTTCATAAATGATCACTCCTTTTTTGTAAGATCAAGTAGGCAGGTGGTAAAATAAACGATTTGCCATCTACCTACCTGCTCACCTGTATTATTATCCATCCAACCGTTGCGTCAATTTACGTGTGCCATATTGCAGTTTTTTCGTCCCTGTGGCTGACATTTCGCCCTGTTCTTCGAGGTTGACGGCCTCTTTTTCCGCTTCTGCTGCCAATTCTGCTTCGCCCATTTCAAGTAACCGCGTGGCGGCCTCTCTTAATTTGACGGTGGCAACATCCAGTTTACCTGTGTTTACGGCCTCCCTGGCTTCAAGTTGCAGTTGATACGCAGTAACACGCTCGACGATATTTATGACGTGCCCATCTTGGTCCTGCGTTTGGGATTCATCATCCGAAAGCATAATGATGACATCAGAGCGGACAGATTCATTAATAGGCGTTTCGCCCGGCACCGTATAGGCTAATTCGGCCTGGGCGATGCGGTACCTGCCCGGTGCTCTCGACGGCAGCATGAAATCAATCAACAGGGTCTGGCCATTTTGTTTATCGACCGTGCCGATATCGACCATGATATCCCGATCCGACAGCGCCGTATGACTGAGGTCAATGATATCAGGAATCACCCGATAGATCTGTCTGGGTTGAATATCCTTGCTTAACCGCAGCGACATTTTGACGCCCTGCACCGCGATGTCCTGCAACTGCTGTACCTCTTCCTGAAAGAGGGTGACGATTTTATCCGGCGTATCGATATAATCGGCCCGGCCGGTACTGTTACGGGCAATGGCATCCAACAAAACCTCATTCCAGTCTTCACCAATCCCCAGAGCGGTAATGGACACCTCATTCAGCTTTGCTTCGGACGCCAGGTGCTGGCAGTCGGATTCATCTTCCCAGGTCTGTCCGTCCGTTAAGAGGATCATCCGGCTGATGCGGGTGGGACCGGCATGTTTGATCAGTTCCGTCAACCCGTCCTTCATCCCTTTTGACATGGAGGTGCCGCCCTCAGCTTGCAGGCCGTTTACCCGCGCCTTCAACTGATCCAGGTCCTGAATATGCTGAGCAGGTAAGACGACCAGGGACCGTTCATTAAACAGAACTACAGACATAAAATCATCTGTTTCCAATTGATCGAGTACATGGTTGACTGCCTGTTTAACCTGATCGATTTTGGCGCCGAGCATTGAACCGCTGCGATCAATAACCATACACAAATTGATCGGCGTACGTTCCAACGTTTGCATTGTTGTCGCTTTGACATCGAGTAAAACATGGACCTTTTGCATAGACGATGTTGAGGGATAACAGGGCTTATCCGTTGTGCATTGGAGTTGTACCTCTCCAGCCATTTAAACCTCCGGTTTGTACTTGGTGTTATTGCACTTCAAAAGTCGCTGTAATGGTATAACGACTATTATCACCGGTCGCATTAGCGATGATCTCTATATAATACCATCCCGCCTGTTGAATCTCTAAAGATATTTGTTCATTACTGGATCTACTACGGGCATCTGCCAGCAGCATTTTTGTCTCCAGATCGCTGTAGATGGCCAGGTCCAGGTTGACCAGAAGCGCTTCCCCGGTAAGTTCAACATTCAGCATACCGGGCGTATCAACCTCGAGTTTCCACCAATCCGTCCGGTCACCTTCGTCGTAGTCCACACTGCTTCTTGACGATCGCCCGAGTTGTAATTCGGTTGCGCCCTTCGGGGTGGCATCCCGACCGGAACTGCCGTCCGGTGAAATGGTATACCAGGACATGACCTGATAGGCGGACGCATCTTCTTCCGTATCTGCAAAAACTTTAATCAGGTAGGTCTCTCGGCCGTCCAGTTCTAAGGAGAGCTCCCATCGACCGGCCTCGGCCGTCCTTGCTTCATCCAGGCGTACAATCCCTGCCTGATCATACAGTTCCATCAGGATGGTAGCCACCGGCTCCCGTTCTACCAGGGTAATGGTTAACACGCCCGAACCCGGTGGGGTTATCCGCCACCAATCGGTCCGATCACCACGGCTATAATCAACAGCGCCTCTTGAACTGCCGTCGACCGATAAGGCTCTGGCGCCTGCCGGTGTGGCATCCGACCCTGAATTCGCATCAGCCCCCATAATAAAAACAGTTTGAAGCGTATAACCCGCTGCGTTGGCGTTCGTATCTGCGACGACGGAAATATAATAATCGTCCCCATCTTCGGCCTCAACTTCCAGATTCGTATTGGCGGCCAATATTTCGGCATCATTCGGATTGCCGTTCCGATTTTGTTGGATATCATCTGCTTCAAACAGATGTATGAGAAGCGCTTCCGCGTGTTCTGTCTGCAATGTCACGGCAATACGACCAGTGGCAGGGAAGGTCAGCTTCCACCAATCCGTCCTATCGCCGGCCGTGTAGGAGACCGTATCATGCACAACGCCCTGAAAAGACAGCTTGCCGGCGCCGGCGGGGGATCGATCGCTACCGGACAACACATCCGGATCGGCCTCGAACTGGGTGGTCAAGCGATAGGTCATCATGTCTCTATAATTATCGACATGAATCTTGATAAAATAGGACATATCTCCTTGCACAGCTATCATCTGTTCTCCGCGTCTTTTAGACAGAACAGGCAAGAGTTCTCTACCGGCGTTATATATCTCCAGCGCAGGTCGCTTTCTGCTGTTTGCATCGCCTATATTGAGCTTTAACGTACCGGTTTCCGGCATATCTGCTCGCCACCAGGTCAACCCTTCTCCCTCTTCAATAATAAGCTGGCTGTTAATGACGGTATTTAAAGGCAGGAGGGGGGCTGAATCAGGGTGCGCATAATTCTGTACAGTTCGTTGTGGTAAAGTCACGCCCGACAGGTTTGCCAGTGCATCCGAAACGATGGCATTTATACCATCCAGATCAATCAACGAAGCCATCAGCCTTCCTTCAGTTCCTGCAAAGCCGGAATGCAGCGTATAGGCCGCCTCATCCCATAAGCGCGGCGCCATCACCTGTGCCAGTGCGGTCATCGGTTTTTCAGCGATAAAAACGGCATCGATTCGGGCGTTGTCTTTCTGGCCCTGTTGCAGGATGGTCCGGCCCCGTCGATCGTACAACGTAAGGCGCAAGTCGTCCTCACGGTTGCGCAGGATGGCCGTTACCGTTAAGGTGCCGGGGGAAGCGATGGCAAAAGACCACCAATCGGTCCGGTTTCCATTCAGGAAGCTGACCCGTTGTTCACTCACAGAACCCGGTATGGCCAATACCGTGGCCCCTTCGGGTGTTGCATTTCCGCCGGAAGCCCGGTCCTGCCACCCTTCAAGCCACTGCGCTCCGAGAATACTCGTCAATAACAGGACGACAATCCAGACCCATCTGTTGCTCCTGGGTTTTGTGGAACCGGTCTGCCTGCCGGTCTGTGATCCGGTTGTTGAACCCGTGGATTTCTTCTGTGCTTGCGTTTGTTTTTCGGTGTCAGAGACCCTGGATGTCCTGGTTTTTTGCGTCTTCTGTGATATCTTTTTTGTTTTGCTCTTTGTAAACAGAGCCTGACGCATTTCTCCGATAGTCTGGTACCGGCTATCCGGATTAATTTCCATGGACTGTAGAATGGTCTGCTCGACATGAGGGGATATACGCGGGTTAATTTTCCCCGGCGGTTTTAACGCGAGCGGCGTGGGTTTAATACGCTCAATGGCGGCGACCGGTATTCTTTTCGTCAGCAGATGATAAAGCGTTGCCCCCAGCGTATACACGTCGGACCGGATATCGGTCTGTCCTCGCCCGTATTGTTCGATGGGGCAATAGCCGGGCGAGCCCAGGCTCAAGGTATCCGAACTCTGGCCGGCCTTGAAAAAACGCGCAATACCGAAGTCGATCAGCTTAATATCACCCGTGCCTTCTTCGAGCATAATATTACGGGGATTCAAATCCCGAAAAATAATCGGTGGTTTTTGGTTATGCAGATATTCCAGGATGTTGCAGAGATCGGTGCTCCAGCGTAGCACCACGGATTCCGGGATAAAATCGGAGGTAGACTCAACGATATTTTCGAGGGTACGCCCTTTGATAAAGTCCATAGCCAGGTAATACCGGCTATTTTCTTCAAAAAACGCATGGACTCTGGGTAAATTGGGGTGACGCAGTTTCTTTAAAATATCTGATTCTTGCTGAAATAAATCGAGACCTTCCTGTTTTTCTTTGGCCGAGGAATAGTTGTCGAGCATTTCCTTGACGGCATATTCTTCACCTGCCAGCAAACGGCTTTCAGCCTTGTAGATGGCCCCCATGCCGCCTTGATCTATCACACCCAGAATCTTGTAGGTGTTCAGGAGGATGGTTCCGGGTTTCAACAGTTTATTCACTGTGTGTTACCTCGTGGTGGGCAAGTGGGCAGGTGGGTAAGTGGGCAGGTGAGCAAGCATAATACCTGCCTATCTGCCTGCCTACCTGTTATTCCTCATTCTCATACGCCGTCGCCTGCACGACGATAGCGGATATATTGTCCTCACCACCATTCTTATTGGCCCGATCAACCAGGGCGTCACAGGCGTCTACAGGTGTGGCCGAATGCTGAAGAATGTCTTCTATATCCGGATCGCGAATCATATCCCACAGGCCGTCAGAACACAATAGCAGGATATCCCCTGGAAGCAACGGTTCTACAAAGGTGTCTACTTCGAACTCTTCCTGACTACCGACCACCCTGTAAATCTGATTTTTCTGCGGGTGGGTATACATCTCGTCCTTTTCTATCATGCCAATGGCCACCAGACGGGCGACCAGAGAATGGTCCACGGTGAGCGCACGCAACTGACCGTCTCTATAAAGATACGTTCTGCTGTCACCGACGTTTGCTATATAGGCCCGGGGACCGATCAGCAGGACGGCTGTTATCGTGGTGTTGATATCTGCCTGCGTTTGTTTTCCAGCTTTGACTACGGCGGTGTTGGCCGTATGAACGGCTTCGACCATAAGAGTCGTGTAGCGCGCTTCGTCTTCTTCCGTCAGTCCATCAAGGGACGGGTTGACCAGATGTTTCACCATATGATTAATGATGGCGGCGGCGGCAATACGGCTGGCCACCTCCCCACTATCATGCCCACCCACCCCATCGGCAACCACGTACATACCTATCGTCTCCTGCATCGACGCCCGGATAGCTGTTAAATCGAACAGTGCCAGGCTGTCTTCATTTACCTTTCCCCGCCGCAATTGGCCGACATCGGACCGGCTGGCCGCCACATATCTCACCGGTACGGGTGAGATTGGCCCAACCGTTTCTTCGTCCTCGACTGATTCGGGATGAAAGAGCGCCTCAAGTTTTGCCGCGGCGGCGCCCGCGTCGGTATAAACGTCTGAGGAAAGATCGTTTAAGAAGGTATGTAAAGCAGGCCCCACTT
>Ga0066376_10002306_pt1 | contig 17774 bp, 18 predicted proteins | sample Knorr_S15_td_Bot_FD_77009 | JGI IMG/M metagenome (GOLD analysis project Ga0066376, IMG submission 77009) | Marine microbial communities from Southern Atlantic Ocean transect - Knorr_S15_td_Bottom_ad_5009_LV_A | ecosystem: Environmental > Aquatic > Marine > Oceanic | place: Southern Atlantic... | reverse complement strand
ACCGTGTCAAGAACAAAATGATTCGCCCAACAACGATTCCGCAATCACTTGAATCCCTCATCTTTGAACAGGCTGTGGCACGCGAAGCCCTGAGACTCGCATACATACAACACAAAGAGTTCGCGACAACGCTCAAGGGTGTGCAACAACAACGAACCGTTGGTGATACGTTCAACCAGCAAATTGCTGGTGCCACCATTGTCGACAATATGAAACTCAACTTGCTTGTCGCATCGGGTGGTGTTTTATCCCACGCTCCAAGCATGAACCAAACGGCAATGATGCTTGTCGATGCGTTTGAACCAGAAGGGTGCACAAACCTTGCAAAGGATTCCATCTTTATGATGCCACACCTTGGCGTACTCTCCGCAGTGCATCCAGAAGCAGCAGCACAAGTCTTTCAGCGAGATTGTTTGATTTATCTTGGTACTTGTATTGCAGCGAAGGGGCTGGGCAAAGAAGGAAAACCTTGCTTCACTTGGACACTCTCTGGCGACCTCGATGCATCTGGCACCTGCAACTTCGGGGATATCGAACTAATCGAAATGGGTCCCGATCAACGTGCAACAATCACTTGTGAGCCAGCCCGAGGGTTTGACCTTGGCGGAGGAAAAGGTAAGAAAATAACCCACGAAGTTCGTGGTGGAACAGTTGGACTCATCATCGATGGTCGCGGTCGTCCACTTACACTTCCAGAAGATAGACAGCAATGTCAAATGTCCATGAAAAAATGGGTTGAAAATATGTCACTATATGAAGAGGTGGAGGAAGCAGTCGCAACTGCATAATCATCATGGCACACGCATATACCCCAGGACTAAAAGTAACAAATCGAATGCTACACAGCGTCGTTCGAATGTTACCAATTAAAGGTAAGGTGATGGTAAAGGTTGGCGACAAAGTCAACGCAGAACAAATCGTTGCAGCGACCTATATGCCCGGTGACGTATACCCACTTAACATGGCAAACCTTCTCACTGTCCCCCCAAAAGATGTCGCAAGTTTAATGCTCCATCAGGAAGGGGAAAAAGTCGAAGAGGGCGAACCGATTGCCGAAACTGCAGGGTTATTTGGCAAGTTCAAGAAAAAATTCAACTCGCCATACTCCGGAACAATTGAAACGGTTTCCGACGTGACTGGTCAAGTCATTCTTCGCGGACCAGATATTCCAGTTGAAGTAAAGGCGTATGTCTCTGGAACAGTCACCGAAGTCAATCCAGAAATCGGTTGCACCATCGAAGCAGATGTTGCATTCATCCAAGGAATTTTCGGTATCGGTGGTGAAACGTGTGGTCCAATTAAATTCGCAGTTGACAGTTGCGACGCTACTGTTACAGCGAAAAACATCTCGGCTGACATGAAGGGTTGCGTTGTCATCGGTGGAGCTCGCCTCACTGTTGACGCAATTGAAGAAGCCCGCAAGGTAGGCGTTGTTGCACTCATCGGTGGTGGTATGGACGACCAAGATTTGAAAGAGTTCCTTGGCTACGACCTTGGCGTTGCAATTACTGGTAGTGAGAAGAAAGGCATCACCGTGATTGTTACTGAGGGCTTCGGTGATATTGCAATGGCAACCCGCACATTTGACCTCTTGAAACGATTTGAGGGGCACGACGCATCCGTGAACGGAGCGACACAAATCCGTGCGGGTGTCATGCGTCCAGAAATCATAATTCCTTTAGAGGCAGGAGATTGCGAAGAAGAAACAAAACAAGTCGGTGGGTATCTAGAGATTGGTTTACCACTTCGAATCATCCGTGACCCATACTTTGGGATGATTGGAACGGTCAGCGCACTTCCATCTGAACCACATGTGCTTGGCTCTGGCTCAAAAGCACGAGTTCTTGAAGTAAAACTAAGTTCTGGCGAATCGGTTATTGTGCCCAGAGCAAATGTGGAACTTATCGAAGCCTAACCCACGGAATTCATTTATGAGAAAATGTGCCTCATTCTATATTTGTATTTTGGCTACACTTGCGTTCACGAGTGTTTCAATTGCTCAAGCACCCGAACCTCCATCAAACTTGGTCGTTGTCGACACTCCAGATGATGCTGGAAATTCAGTTGACCTTACTTGGACACTTTCTCCAAACGATGTCTTCAACACCTTGCTCTCAGATGAACAAGCAACAGATGCGAATCTCATCGTTGCTTCGTACGCCATTTCGCGTATTACCGTTGATGCAATTGGGGTCACCATCAGTGATGAAGATTCAAACTGGCGAGTTGTCTCTGAGCCTGCACCCGGTGAAGTAAATTGGACAGATCGGTCATTGCACTTGGGTTGTACGTACAACTATCGAATTCATGCAGTGGATACTGCGGGGAACACGTCAACATGGGATGTAGCAGAATCAACAGTTTCCCCAGTCATGCAGATGTTCAATATGTCCAAAGCATGGCTTGCAATCTTTATGTTGCTCTTTGGTGGTTTTGTTGCGTACTTTATCAACCACGCTCGTTCGGGCAAAAAATTATGGGTGCGAAAAATCGCTGGGCTTGAAGCAATCGACGAAGCGGTCGGCCGTGCAACAGAAATGGGACGACCTGTACTCTTCGTTGCAGGGATTCAAGATATCAACGAAATTCAAACGCTCGCGGGTTTAACAGTTCTCTCTCGCGTTGCAAAAACGGCTGCAGAATATGGTGCACAAATAGAAGTGCCAACATGTCGTTCCCTCGTAATGGCAGCAGCCCGTGAAACCGTCGAAGCAGCCTATCTTTCTGCAGGTGTACCCGAAGCATATCAGCCTGACCGAATTCACTACTTAACAGATGAACAATTTGCATTTGTCGCAGGCGTCACCGGCTACATGGTTCGTGAAGAACCAGCAGCATGCATTTACATGGGTGGTTTTTACGCTGAGTCGCTCATACTCGCTGAAACGGGAAACTATATTGGGGCAATTCAAGTTGCAGGTACAGCGATGCCAAGCCAGTTGCCGTTCTTTGTTGCAGCGTGTGACTACACGCTCATCGGTGAAGAATTTTTCGCAGCTTCGGCGTACCTTTCAGGCGATCCACTTCAGATTGGTTCACTCAAAGGACAAGATTACGGCAAGTTCATGAGTGTGCTCATTCTTGTCTTTGGCATTTTCCTTGCAACAATTATCTCCATGTCTCATAGCGAAGAAGGTGCCAGCGTAACCGCACTCGACTACATGAAGAACAATATGCTTGGTGATGAGGGGTTGGGCTCATTTGGCGGGGGAGATACAGATATTGAGGGAGACGACTCTTGAAAAGAACTGTCCCACTCATCATTGCAATTATCGCTGGCTTCGTACTGCTGATTGCAAACTTCATTCCATTTGCCGAAGGCTGGGGATTAACCGCACAGGAATGGTTTAACATTCTTGCAGTCGGTGCGATGATTTTAGGTGGTGGAAACCTCATCAAACTGCACCTTAAGAAAGTTTCATCACAACGAAAAGGGTGGGGTTACTCAGCCGTGACCATCGTTTGCTTCTTCGGCACCCTCCTTATTGGTATGCTCAAGTGGGGGGTGCACCCAAACCCGCTGTACGCGAACTACTCTTGGTCGGGGTACTACCTTGAAAGTGGTTCGGGCTTGTGGTGGATTTACCAACACATGGTTGTGCCATTGACAGCGATGATGTTTGCGATGCTTGCGTTCTACGTTGCCACAGCAGCGTTCCGTGCGTTCCGTGCAAAGAATATCGAAGCAACTCTTCTTCTTATTACTGCAGGAATTGTGCTGCTCGGTCGAACGTACGCGGGCGTTTGGCTCTTTGGATGGTTAGATTGGTTACCAGAAGGCATTACTCACTTTAATTTGGCTGGTATACCTTGGCTCCCCATCGATTTCTATTCTTTGCAATTTGACCGCCTTACGATTTGGATTATGGAGGTTCCAAATACTGCAGGAACCCGTGCAATTACCATTGGCATCGCACTGGGTGTAGTTGCAACTTCTCTGCGTATTCTTCTTGGCGTTGATCGTTCTTACTTGGGGCAAGATTAATCATGTTGCATGCACTCCAAAATTTAGATCGACGTTGGATCTTCCTTTCAATGCTCATAGCAGTTGCAATTCCGATTCTTGCAAAGACTGTATTTCCAGAGGTTGTTTCAAAACAAGCCAAGATGGTCTTCGATTCCATCGAAAATTTACCCGATGGTTCAAACATACTCTTGTCGTACGACTTCGACCCAGCATCGCAGGGCGAGTTGCTTCCAATGGCTCAAGCCTTTACAAGGCATTGTTCCATCAAAGGACATAAACAATATTACATGGCGCTTTGGCCACTTGGGTCACCAATGGTTGACTTGAGTATCGACACGATTGAATCGGAATATCCCGATATGGTCTACGGCGAAGATTACATGAAGTTCGATTACAAAGCGGGTGGTGAAGCGGTAATTCGAATGATTACTCAAGACCTACGTGGAATGTTCCCCCTCGATTCAAGGGGTGTTCCTCTTGATCAGATTCCGATGACAAAAAATATCAAGAACATACAGGATATGGATTTGATTATTAACGTTAGTGCTGGCGACCCGGGTACAAAACAATGGGTGCAATTCGCAGCAACACCATTTGGTTTGACGACGATTTCAGGTTGCACAGGTGTTCAGGCACCGCAGATGTATCCATACATTCCAGAGCAACTCGCAGGTATGCTTGGTGCGATTAAAGCCGCAGCAGAGTATGAAGCGGCCATAGATGCAGTCTATCCTTCGATTAACGATAACCCCAAAGCGCAAGAGGCGAAACGCAGAATGGGACCACAATTGGTTGCCCATGGTTTGATGATTGGGCTCATCGTGCTTGGTAACGTGATTTTCTTTGTGAGCCGAAAGCGGGGTCAAGCGTAATGGATAAGTCATTAGAAACCCCTAAAAAATCAAACAATACGATTTGGGCAATCATCTTTATCATTGGTGCAATCATGCTTATTTGGAGCATGACAACTTCAAGAACTGGCCAAGTTTGGGTCACCGCTGAATCGCACTCGTTTAGCGAAAATCCAGATGGCGTCTACACACCTACGCAAGCCGGCAGTGGTGAAATCGAATGGACGACCTACAACGTTGTTCCAGAGAACGAATTAACGCAAGTTGCCATTAATAACGGCGAAGCAACGTTGAGTTGGTCACGAACAATCGGATTATGGCTAGCGGCAATCTTTACCCTCTTCATTTTGTCATTCCTCGTGGGGGATAATCCCGCGTATAAATTTGCAGAGGCGATGGTGGTGGGAACTTCCGCCGGGTATGTCATGGTGATTGGACTCTGGGATGTCTTTGTTCCAAACTTGCTTGGTAAACTTCTGCCAGGAGTCGTTCAGGGTTGGGCATTACCCGGCATGTCTGCGGAATACATTTCTTTTTGGTGGGTTTATTTCATCCCAGCAATTCTTATTGTCATGTTACTCTTCCAATTGATGCCTAAAGGTGGTTGGATTAGCCGTTGGCCAATTGCATTCTTTATTGGTATTACAGCAGGCTACAGAATGATTGGGTACGTTGAAGCAGATCTTGTTGCTCAAATTAAGGCAGGAATCGTTCCACTTTGGATATCGGGTGAAGGAGGTTTTGAATTCTGGCCGTCGTTTAACGCGTGTTTACTCACGATAGCAACCCTATCTGCAATGGTCTACTTCTTCTTCTCGGTGGAGCACAAAGGTCTTGTTGGAAGAATTGCGAAGGTCGGCATCTGGTTCCTTATGATTACCTTCGGTGCTTCCTTCGGGTATACCGTGATGGGTCGGATTGCCCTCTTGGCTGCACGTTTGGAATTCCTGTTCGGTGAGTGGCTACACTTTATTCCAAGCAGTTGATGAAAAACAATCCCGCGGGTCGTTTTCTCCTTGAGAAAACGACCCGCGGGATTGTTTTTCAGCGTAAAACGCGGAAATTACCTTGTCTGTAGCGTATGAAACCCAATTTTGGTACACTTCCCCGTTCATTCCAAAGGCTGAAAAGCAGCCATTTTGAAGAAGGTACGCAACGATGCTCCCAAAACTACGAACATCCCCAGCACGAAAGCGAAAGCGTCGCTCTCACCATGCGCTCAATAGCACGAATTTGGCCATTTGCCCAAATTGTGGCAGTAATCGCCTTCCACACCGCTCATGCCCAAGTTGTGGATATGTCCGCCCAGGTCTTACAGTTAAAATCATAAAGGCGTAACTTTACATGCGTATCGGTGTCGATGTGATGGGGGGGGATCTAGCACCAGACCCTATTCTTGAGGGGGCGCTGCGAGCAACTACTCAACTTGAATCTGATGATGTCGTTGTCCTCTATGGTGACGAAACAGTTATTCAACAGGGTATCGAGAGTGCGACGCTGGGACCCGCCCAAGTAGAAGTTGTGGCCACCACTGAAACCATTTCAATGGATGAAGGTCCTGTTGATGCAGTAAGGAGCAAGCAAGAGAGTTCGCTTGTTGTGATGTGCAAAGATGGTTCTCAAAAAGCAGACAATCCACTCGACGCAGTGATTTCCGCGGGTAACACGGGAGCATTTGTTGCGGGAAGTCAGATGTACTTACGTCGACTTTCGGGAGTACACCGTCCAGGAATTGCTGCTGCAGTTCCAACTTTTACAGGTACAGTTGCCTTTATCGATGTTGGTGCAAACATCGAACCAAAATCAATTCACCTCGCACAGTATGGCGTAATGGGAAAGGTCTACGCAAAGAGGATTCTAGGAATCGATAATCCTCGTGTTGCGTTGATGAATATAGGAGGTGAAGAGCAAAAAGGTACTGATACGCTCAAAGAAGTACGTGATATGCTACGCGCTGCACCAGATATTAATTTTGTTGGGTTCATCGAGGGGAGATCGCTCTTTGATGGCGGTGCTGATGTTGTGATTACCGATGGCATTGTCGGGAACGTCAGCATTAAACTTGCTGAAGGGCTCGCAACCGGATTGCTTACAAAAATCGCTCGCGATGTTGCAGAAGCCGATCCAAAATTCGCTGAAGCGTTTAAACCAATTTTGAAAAAGTTTTACACGGATTATGACTACCACGAATATGGTGGCGCTCCACTCCTTGGAGTGAATGGAATCAGTATGATTTGCCACGGTAGTTCAGAAGCCAGAACGATTACAAATGCAATCGTGCGTGTAAAGCAATTTGCAACTGCAGGTGTGAATAAGCATATCGTAGAGCAACTTGCATCAATTGAAGAAGCGAGCGTTGCATGACAACTATTGAACCCCGCGGTGTTCGAATCCTCGGTTCTGGCTCCGCTGTTCCAGACAATGTACTGGGCAATGAAGAACTAGCAGAACGGTTTGACGTTGATGTTGAATGGATTGAACAACGTACTGGAATTATTGAACGACGGTACTGCAGTGAAGATGAGGGTACGTTTGAACTTCAAACGAAGGCACTCAAAGCTGCACTTGAGAATGCTGGTATTGAGGGCTCCGATCTATCGCTCGTCATTTGTGCTTCGGTGACATCCGAAATGACGTGTCCATCAAATGCGTGCCGTGTTGCACATGAAGTCAAGGCAGCACCAGCCGGAGCATTCGACATCGTTGCGGCATGTTCAGGGTTTGTATACGCAATGAATCTTGCGGACAGTTTGATAAAAAGTGGTGCGCAACACACGATTGCTGTTGTTGGATGTGATGCGATGAGTAAACTCACCGACCCACTTGATCGTGGAACTTCGATTCTGTTTGGTGATGCTTCGGGTGCTGTCATTTTGCAAAAGTGCGATGATCCTGAGATTGGTTGTTTTTATCAAACGATGAGCGCGGATGGTGAATGCTGGCCAGCGTTGTATATTCCTGCCTGCGAAGAGGAAGTAGTGGAAGGCGACACTGCGACGACTTCATTCGGAAACTTGCGAATGAAGGGCAAGGAAGTCTACAAATTTGCAGTGACAAAATTTCAAGCACTTGCTGAGACACTTCTCGAAGAAACGGGTTTGAAACCCGAAGATGTCAGTCAATTCATCTGTCACCAATCCAACATGCGAATCATTGAATCTGCTCAAAGCAAATTAGGGCTCCCTGACGAAAAGGTGTACAAAAACATCAGCCATTACGGGAATAGTTCAGCAGGAGCAGCAGCACTTTGCTTCGATCAACTTTGGCAAGATGGAAAAATCAACCCAGGAGACACTATCGTTTTACTCGCATTCGGAGGTGGTCTTACGTGGGCAAGTAGTGCTTGGAGAATTTGAATACGAATGTCTGAAAAACTCGTTGTACTGTGCCCTGGTCAGGGTGCTCAAAAAGTGGGGATGGGAAAAGCATGGTTTGAGGCTTCACCTGCTTCCAAAGTTATTTTTGAAGAAGCGGATGCACTTCTTGGCGATTCACTCGGTTTACCACTGAGCGAAATTTGTTTCAATGACCCGAACAGCGAAATCAATCAAACAAATATCAGCCAGCCAGCTATTTACACGTGTTCGGTCGCATCGTGGCATGGTCTTCTTGAACAAGGCTTGGAGGGGGAACTTGTTGCAACCGCAGGACTTTCACTCGGTGAATACACAGCACTTCATCTTGCAGGGGTGTTCTCCTTTGCAGACGGCTTGCGACTTGTCGCAGAACGAGGTCAACTCATGCAAGCAGCAGCAGAAGCAGAGAAAAGTACAATGGTTGCCGTGATGGGTGACGATGAAGTGGCGATTGCCTTATGTGATGAGGCAAAGGAAGGCGACGAAATTCTTGTCGCAGCAAATTTTAATGCCCCCGGACAAACAGTGTTAAGCGGATCAGTTGCTGCATGTGAACGCGTCGCGACGCTTGCAAGTGACAGAGGTGTTCGAGCAACACCACTATCTGTTGCTGGTGCATTCCATTCACCATTTATGGCTCCTGCAGCTGATGGGATGAGAGAAGCACTTTCAAATACCTCTCTAAATACCCCTGCAATAGACGTATGGTCGAATGTCACAGCAGAATTACATGAGCCAGCATCCATTGCGGATTGCCTTGTACAGCAAATTACGGGGTCAGTACGTTGGGCTCAATCTTGCAGCGCGATGGCTTCAAGGTATGATGGGTGTATGTGGCATGAACTCGCCCCTAACGGTGTGCTACGGGGTCTCATGCGTCGAATTACTCGAGATGTGAAGGTAGAGTCCCATGATGAACCAAAGTAAAAAAATTAAAATTATTTTAACTTCGATTGTATGTAGTGTTTCAGTTCTTTTCGGGGGTGGTTGTGGTGGTGAAGAAAAAGCTCCGTCGAAAGTTGTTCAAGAACGACCCAAAGCTCCACCGAGACCACAAGCAAGAACTGTTGAAAAGCTTGTCGAATCTTTGTCCCTTGACCCCCGAATTCAACTCGATGAACTCGAAGCCCCAAAGTCGGAAGTCCAACGAATTGCTATTTTAACATTCTTCGATGCAATGCTTCGGGCAGATGCAGAATCATTAAAAAACATGTTGTCATTCAATGATCAGTTGGAACTCGATGCAATGATGAAGGATGGTCTTTCCTCTTCAATGGATGAAGTGTCACTTGTGATATTAAAGACGGGTGCAAGTCCTGAGGGAGAACCCTGCGTCATGGCAATTTATGAAATTGGTTTAAAGTATCAAGTACAACTTTGGTACATCAAAAATTCAGGTCAAAGCAGTACTTTTACTGCTGTTGAAACACCACCTCACCTTGTCGATAAACTCAGCGGTAAATGGATTGAGAATTATTTTGAATGGAAAAGTAAACAAACTGAAATTGCACAACAGCCAGATGAAGATAGTTCATATGCATTAGCAGGCGAGCAGACAAGTTCGAGTGGTAGTCAGGGTGGTGGCACCAATCCTGGAATTCCTGGAGGTCCACCAGGCGGGTTACCTGGTCGATAATGGGCATGGACGCACGGAGTATTTGTCATTACAAAAGAAGATCATAAAAATGAAACTCGAGTTGCTATCGTTACAGGTGCAAGTCGTGGTATCGGTAAATCCATAGCAACTCGCCTTGCTCAAGATGGTTTTTTTGTTGCCATGATTGCAAGAGACGAAGTTGCACTTTCACAAGTGCAATCCGAAATCGAATCAGGTGGTGGTCAGTCAAGTATTCACACTTGCGATTTAGCAGATTGCGATGCGTATACATCAACAATCGATTCAATTGTTCAGCATCACGGTCGCCTTGATGTTCTCGTGAATAATGCAGGAATGACAAAAGATGGGTTAATGCTTCGAATGTCAATGGATGATTTTGATGCTGTTTTGAACGTGAATTTGCGAGCAGTTTTTGCAGGCTGTAAGGCAGCTACTCGTCCGATGATGAAGGGTCGATGGGGAAGGATTATCAACATCACATCCGTCACTGGACTGAGCGGAAATGCTGGACAAGCAAATTACGCTGCTGCGAAAGCTGGAATTGTTGGTTTGACGAAAACGATTGCGAAGGAGTTTGGTTCAAAAGGAATTACCGCCAACGCTATAGCCCCTGGATATATCGAAACAGATATGACGGTCGCCCTTGGCGATGAAATTCGGAAGGGTGTAGAAAACATGGTTCCGCTTCGTCGATATGGTCAATCTAAAGAAATTGCAGCTGCAGTTTCGTACATGGCATCGGAAGATGCAGGGTATGTGACGGGACAAGTACTCGTTGTAGATGGTGGATTGACGTGTTAAAAGGCAAAGATGAAGGTGTCACGATGAGGGCACCGGTTCGAGTTACCCGATATAATTACCCCACCCGCGACAGTCGCGGTTTTGAAGGAGAATCTAACGATGACGAAAGCTGAAATTGAGTCAAAAGTGATTGATATCGTTTCAACACAACTCGGTGTTGACAAAAGTGAAGTCACCATCGCGTCAAGTTTTGCAAATGACCTTAATGCAGATAGCCTTGATACTGTCGAATTGGTCATGGAACTTGAGGATGCGTTCTCAACATCCATCCCTGACGAGCAAGCTGAACAAATTCAAACAGTCGGCAATGCAATCGATTTTATCGTTGCCGCTACAGACGCTGAATAATACAAGACATTTCCATGCTAGCCCCTAATCAACGTCGAGTGGTGATCACCGGACTCGGTGCAATATCGAATCTAGGTCACGATGTCGCTTCCACTTGGGAAGGATTAGTAGAGGGTCGTTCTGGCATTAGAACTATCACTGCATTTGAACAAGATGACCAATGGATTACAACGATAGCAGGTGAAGTTCAAGATTGGGATCCAACCGAAAAACTTGACCGCGGGGAAATCAAAAAGACGGATCGTTTTGCTCAACTCGGGTTATGGGCAGCGATTGAAGCGATGGAAAGTAGCGGTTTGGATTGGGAACAAGGCGACCCATATCGGCGCGGTGTTGTGATTGGTTCTGGGGTCGGGGGTATACAGACAATTGAATTCTACTCGGGTGTCCTTGTAAAAAGAGGTCCACGGAGACTGAGTCCGTTTACAGTTCCAAAATTGATGGTCAACGCTGCTGCAGGGAACGTTTCCATTCGTTTTAATTTGCGTGGTGTAAATTCTGCGCCCGCAACAGCGTGCGCTACTGGTGGGCACGCACTCGCTGAAGCATCCATGTTCATCGCAACCAATCAAGCGGACTTTATCCTCGCAGGTGGTGCCGAAGGAGCAGTTTCACCAGTTTGCATCAGTTCATTTTCTGCAATGAAAGCGCTCTCAACTCGAAATGATGAACCAACCCTCGCATCGAGACCATTCGATCAGGCTCGAGATGGTTTTGTGCTTTCTGAAGGGGCTGCAGTGTTAGCGCTCGAAGAATTAGAACACGCGAAAGCCCGTGGGGCAAACATACTTGCTGAAATCATCGGATTTGGAATTACAGGAGATGCTGGACACATCGCAGCGCCAGATGCAAAGGGAACTGGAGCAAAAGCAGCAATGACAGCAGCGATACAACACGCGGGTATTAACCCAGATCAAATTGACTATATCAATGCGCATGGCACTTCAACACCACTTGGCGATATTGCAGAAGTCGCTGCGGTGAAGGGGTTGTTCCAAGACCACTCATACACCCTCGCAATGAGTTCGACAAAATCGTGTACTGGGCATACGCTTGGTGCAGCAGGAGGCATTGAATCAATCGCGGTTGTTAAAGCTATCTGTGATGGGGTCATGCCACCAACAATCAACCTAGACAATCCAGATGAGGGGTTTGATTTGAACTTTGTTGCAAACACAGCACAAGAGCGCGAAATTAAGGTTGCGTTGAATAATTCTTTCGGTTTCGGTGGGCATAACGTGTCGCTGGCAATTGCTGCGTTTACAGATTAATCTTGGTCTCTGAGGCTCAGCCCCTTACTTAAAACGAACGTTTTGCTTCGGTTGTTCAGACCCGTCGAAATTAAAACGGAAATGAAACGCCGGTCCAAATCATAATGCTGTCTCGACCTGGATTAGTCTCATATAAATTTGCATTTGAAATATGATGCCATTTTACCCCAACCAACCAGCGGTTGTGGTTGCCAATATCAAACGAAAATCCTAAACCTGCTTGGGGTGTAAAGTTAAATCTCGACCCGCCTGTTGGAACTTTTTGACTCGTACGCAAGAGCCCAGCTCCGCCCTCTAAAAACATAGACCATGTCTCGTTGTCGATGAAATGCCAGCGTAATTGAAGTGTGAAGTTAAAACCACTTGTACTTGGTCCATCTTGGTCAATATCCAAACCAAAAAAACCTAAGTCGAGGCTTAAATCGTCCTCCATAAAATATTCAAATTCGACACCAAAACTAGCCAAAGTGTTATCTGAATCTTTAACATCTTTTGCGTATCCACCCTGAAGATTCCATCGCCAGGTGTCTTTTTTCCCCCAGGTATTCACAGCGACAGTCAACGATTCTTCATCGATGTCTTCCGTTGGCTGTTCCAAAATTTGCCTGTCAAAAGAGAATGTCGTCGCTACTGTAAAATCGATCGGTTGAAGGTCTATGGTTTGCGTAACAATCACGAATGGTAGTAATAGAATCATTAAAAAAGCCTCTCTGTAATGATCCCAAGGGGATTCGAACCCCTGTTCCCAGGATGAAAACCTGGTGTCCTGACCTGACTAGACGATGGGACCTTGAGGCGAGGGATGATACCCGACTCATGACCTTGCTGCACCGTGTATCCTGTAAAAAATGCTCCTCGAGACCCTGATACTGCTCTCCTGTCTAGTCACCACATTGGATCTTTCACCAATTGGAGAAGACACAAAAATCCGGCTCCACACTGTACAAGACGGTGTAGATAATCGTGGTGAGGGGTTCGCAGCACTCCTTCAACATGTGACGACGTGGGAAGGTGCAGGGTCTTCACTGAACCCTCCAGATACAGCGATGCTCTTGAGTGAGCCCGAACTATTTCGTGGAAGTATTTTTTTTGTTTCAGGAGTTGTGGAATTAGTCGAAACCCTTCCAGCTCCTTGGGATGGGGTTCAGGAACTCTTTATTAGAGATGAAACGGGTCAACTTTTTGGGCTGTATGTTTCTATTCAGACGAGCATTCCACTACATAAATCCCTACAAACACCAGCACTGTTTTACAAAACCATTTCAATGAAGGGTCGCGACGATCAAATGCGGGTGTACCCTACGTTTGTGACATCGAGTCATGTAATGATAACTTCAGCCAAACAACAGTTGATGCCATCAGCATTTCTAGCAATCGTTCTGTTTGCTTTTGTCGTTTTCGTTTTCTATTGGGTTGTCAAACTGACAAGAAGGAAGAGACAATTGGGACCAAGGCGAATCGTTCAAACGCAAGATGTGTTGCTTGCCGCGAATGAAACAGCCGGGGAGTTGCCAGAAAATCCTTCGGAAGCGTTAGGGGTTATGTACGACCACTCGGAGGGAGCAAAATGAACACAGTGACCGTATCACTTGAAGAACGTACCTATTCCATTCTTATCGGTTCGGGTATATTGCAAGAACTCGGTTCGTTGGTTCACAATGTTGTACCAGCTTCAAAGTACTTTTTTGTTCTGGACGAAAAGGTTGAATCGACCCATGGTCAAACCGCAATGCTCTCATTTGCCCAAGAAACTGATGCGTGTGCATTACTAGCGGTTGAATCGAACAAAACGATTGATTCTGTTCAAGCAATTTGGTCGGCAATGCTCGCGCATGGTTGTGATCGTAGAGTTCCATTGATTGCGGTAGGCGGAGGTCTCGTTGGTGACGTTGGCGGGTTTGCAGCTGCAACGTTCATGCGAGGTGTTCCGCTTGTCCAAGTGCCAACAACATTACTCGCAATGGTTGACGCTTCAATTGGTGGTAAAACGGGAGTCAATTTACCGATTGAAGGCGCTAGTGGGCAAACCATACTTGGGAAAAATTTAGCAGGTTCATTTTGGCAACCCCAACTTGTTGTGGCAGATGTTGACGTTTTAGATACACTTGAAGATCGACACTTTCGATGTGGACTTGCAGAGTGTGTAAAACATGCCATGTTAGATCATGAAGATTTGATGGCTTGGCTTGAACAACAGGGCGATGCAATATTTGCTCGCGATACAGATACATTGATTGAACTTGTGTCGCGTTGTGCGTCAATCAAAGCAGAAGTTGTATCCCAAGACGAAAGAGAAGAAGGTTCTCGGGCTCTTCTAAATCTTGGTCACACCTTTGCTCATGCCATTGAACCACTACCTGAACTTTCCCTCTTTCATGGGGAAGCTGTGTCTATTGGTTTAATCGCATCACTCTCTTGTGCTGAAGCTACTGGCATGATTGATGCCGATCGAGTTGATCAGATTCGCTGTGTTCTGACAACACTTGGTTTACCAACCCGTCTGCCGATTCCGGTACAAGTTGAAGAACTCATTTCAATCATGAGAACGGATAAGAAAACAATTGACGCTTCAATTCGATTGGTTCTTCCAACTGCGGATGGCGCAACAGTTGTGCCTGACATCGATGATGGAGCAATTGGACTTGCATGGGCTTCTGTCGGCGCCATGGCCTAAATACAGCTCTGTAAGCACAAAAGGGACATCCAGTAGAACGGGTAGAAATACAACGGGTCAGACCCCATCGCAAAACGATGTTTTGCTTCTTTGGGGTCTGACCCGTTGTATTTCTGACCCTAGCATTTCTTGGTTGTCCTAGATATGTCAACAGACAGTGCATTGCAACTCCAATTACAATAGCCACCGTTCAAGAAAACACCTCGCCACTTCCGATAAAGAAAGGTCGGTTCTAAATTGGTGCCAAGAGAGGATTTCCTTGCGAACATTTGCAATTGTTAACCAAAAAGGTGGTTGTGGTAAGACTACAACATCGATAAACCTCGCTGCTGTCTATGCTCGTCGTGGTTTACGTACTCTTCTTGTTGATATGGATCCCCAAGCACACTGTGCAGCGGGGCTCGGTGTCCCTGAAGAACAGATAGAACACAATATCGGGGACGCGATGGTTGCTAGGCATGATGAGACCCTCGATAAGGAACTGTATCTCTGGGAAATTACTCGAAACCTGCACCTTGCACCAAGTACGATGATGCTTACAGCCCTAGAAGCTCCCGGAAGCGTTCTTCAAAATATGCCAGACCGCGATCGACGGTTGGAAGGTGTATTAAAGTTGTGGAGTAAGGATTTTGATCGATGCGTCATCGATTGCCCACCAAACATCGGATTATTGACATACAACGCCTTGCGAGGAGCAACTGAAGCATTGATTCCAGTCGAAACGGGTTATTTCTCACTTCGCGGAGCACGCAGGCAACGCAAGACCATCGATGCACTCATCGCGCGTATTGGAAAACCACTCGCATGTCGCATTATTCCCTCGATTCACCGACCTTCGCCATTGGCTCGAACACTGTTACAACGCTTACGTGAATCATTTGCACCAGAGGTTGCACCCATAGTTATCCGCGACCATGAAACACTTCGTGAAGCAGCAAGTTTTGGGCAACCCGTTTGTGAATTCGCCCCCGGTAGCGAAGCAGAGCGAGATTTTGAAGACCTCGTGCAATGGTTAGAAGATATTTATACTCCACCCGCCCCGATTGTTGAAGTTGCATCAGGTCACGGTAGTCGTGCTGCTGAACTCGCACTACGAGTCGCATCGTTTAGTAAACAACAATCTCCGGTCATAGGGCGAATAACACCCCAAGAGGGTAACGATGCCTCCAAGTTCTGAGCAATTTGCCCAACTTGCGGCACTGTTTACGACGAGTACGGATTCTACCATTCGTTCCTCAATAGAATTACTACTCCCCGCTCATCTCCCTGTTCAGGGTGGGTTATGGCTTGTTCCCTATGCAGGACGTGAAGCCGAGCAGGGGTTATCGATGCTCGTTCGTATGCATGAAGAAACCATTGATGTCGCGGCAATCGGAAATGGTCGTTTCGACTTCACATCGTGCGACTCGATTGAAGAAGTGATTGAACGAATAGATGTGCCAATTTCCCATTGGATTGTCCAACCACCTTCAAATGCTGACCCAACGTCATTGTTGCATTGCGATGCCGATCGCGTCACACTCCTTTCAGGCGCAGATCAAGCTGCGGTTGTTGGAGCCTATCGATTGCTGAAGGGGCTCATTGCAGCGATGGGAGAGAACGAATCCCTTCCCCCTTTGCGTTTAGTTATCGTAGGCACAGAGGAACGGGCTTCAAGCGATGCAGCGAGTCGTATTGTCCAAACAGCGCATCATCAACTCGGTGTACAAATTGAAGTCGGGCAACCACTGCCTGCAATGAGAAGCACGAACAATGTTATTTCACAAGTGAGTTTCCCACGCTTGCAAAATGTTGTTGACTTCATGGCTACTTTGCGACATGAAATAACCCTTGAAACAGCTGAAAAAATAACCCAAGAACAAACCGAAGATGTATTGCCAATCTCACACCGTTTTGAAACGCCCTCCCAAGACTCTCAAGCGAATCAAGAGAGAGTCGAGCAGCAAGTGAAGGAAGCCGTAACAATTGAAACCCCTCTCCAAGAAGGACCCAGTGGATTCGCTTCATACGTTGAGGGTCTTCTTTCGATTACACCAAGGTGCCCCGAACACGAACATGTGGAACTCGCTGTTGATACCGATGGTCGAATGCATATCCTTGCAAACGCAGAGGATTTAAGAGACGCCGCCATTGTTTCAGCATGGTCCATAAAGCATCGATCACTTATCTCAATGGCGTGTGGTGGTCTTGAACTCGATGTATCTGCATCGCCGATTCAGCATCTGTTTACAGATAACGCAGTAACAGTTGCCGACCTGCAAGGGAGTGGCTTGCGGTTACATTTATTGACCGAAGTTGAAGTTGAAGGTCACGTTGGCTCGTTTAGTACCCCGCTCAATTAACCAAAAAAGTTCATTAAAGAATCACAGCCATTAAACGATTGGGCGGGTATCCTGTGTTGTTGTGATGGAACATGAAGGCAATGTTGAGGGATGCATCCCTGAGAAATCAGAGCGATCAAGGCGGATTCAAGCTTTGGGCGTAGCATTCACGGCATGTCTTTTGTTGTCAATAGCATTTATTCTTAAACCCGCCGAAGGGGGTATCGGAACGCATCGGCAACTAGGTCTTCCCCAATGTGGCTGGATTCTTGCTGCGGATATTCCATGTCCGACGTGTGGGATGACCACAGCATGGAGCCACACCGTCCGTGGAGAACTCAAGACTGCATTTATGACCCAACCAATGGGAATGCTCCTTGCCCTCGTGGCTTTTCTTGTCGCAATCGGGGGTTTCATTACTGCGTGTACTGGGTACTCATTCCAGCACTTGCTCTACCGCTTTCCGCCATCGAAAATATTTATTCTTGTGATAGCCCTCGCGCTCCTTGCTTGGGGCTTTAAAATCCTTCTACACCGAGGTGTTCTATGATTCGAATCCCAACATTT
>Ga0066376_10002304_pt1 | contig 17781 bp, 16 predicted proteins | sample Knorr_S15_td_Bot_FD_77009 | JGI IMG/M metagenome (GOLD analysis project Ga0066376, IMG submission 77009) | Marine microbial communities from Southern Atlantic Ocean transect - Knorr_S15_td_Bottom_ad_5009_LV_A | ecosystem: Environmental > Aquatic > Marine > Oceanic | place: Southern Atlantic... | reverse complement strand
TACCTCTTACTGGCTTTTGGATTCTGAATTATGGCTTCTGAATTATGAAAGTTCTTATTACAGGCGGCACGGGATTCATTGGTTCTCACCTCTCGGAATACCTCCTGGAGCAGAATCATCAGGTCTTTGTCATCGATGACCTCTCCACCGGTACAATCGAGAATATCCTTCATCTGAAAGCGAATCCCAATTTTCACTACACCGTCGACACCATTATGAATGTGCCGGTGACGGCAGAGCTGGTGGATCGCTGCGACGTGGTCTTTCACCTGGCGGCAGCGGTGGGCGTGAAACTGATCGTGGAAAGCCCGGTCCGTACCATTGAGACCAATATCAAAGGCACTGAGATCATCCTGGAGTTAGCCAACAAGAAGAAGAAAAAGGTGGTCATTACCTCCACCTCGGAAGTCTATGGGAAAGGAAAAAACATCCCCTTCTCGGAAACCGAGGATCTGGTCATGGGGCCCACCCACAAGGGCAGGTGGAGCTATGCCTGCAGCAAGGCAATCGATGAGTTCCTATCCCTGGCCTACTGGCACGAAAAGAAACTCCCCGTCATCGTCGTACGATTATTCAACACCGTAGGACCTCGCCAAATAGGGCGCTACGGGATGGTCTTGCCCACATTCGTGAAGCAGGCACTCTCGGGAAAAGCCATCACCGTTTTCGGAGACGGCAGCCAATCCCGCTGTTTTGCCCATGTTTCGGACGTAGTGGGGGCTCTCACCCGGCTTTTGGAAAAGGAAGAAGCACTGGGCAAGGTCTTCAACATCGGCTCAAACGAAGAGATCACCATTCTGGAACTGGCAAAAAAAGTGAAATCCATGACCTCCAGTGAGTCCGAAATCGTCTTGGTCCCTTATGACAAAGCCTATGAAGAGGGTTTTGAAGATATGCCCCGTCGCGTTCCCGATCTTTCCCGCATTCAATCCCTGATCGGCTACCAACCGAGCCAGAACCTGGAACAGATTGTCCAGAGTGTGATCGATTACCAGAAGGTTCTGATGAAGACCCCAACCGACACTACAGTTTAAGGTGTGAATAATTCCGATTTCCGTGTGGGGGAGCACAGACATGCTCCCTATAAACATTTGATAAATAATGGTTTGTGGGCGCAGATCCGTGGGCCCCTACAGGCTTCAATCCAGATCAAGCGCGCATCGGAAACTCACTGTGAGGGGATGATGGAAATGGATTCACTGGCCAGGTCTCCGAACAGAGCAAAGCTCACAATCTCTCTCGCTCCGCGCACCCGAAAATACCCCCCCACCTGGCCAGCCGTGGCGGGTATGAGCTCCATGAGAAGTTTGGCCTTCCTGCCTTCCCCAGGCAGGGTAAAGGTGTTCTCGCCCAACTGATCTCCCACCTGATCGAATGCTTCCACCCTCACCTCAACAGGATCTCTGTGAGGGTTCAGCACAGCCACTCCGGTAAAGAATCCCAAATCCTGGGCGATGTGTGCATAGAAGGCATCGGCATCGAGTGGAAGCAGAAGAGGGAGCGAGGCCGACAATCGACCATCAGAGCTTTTCAAGCGGAGGGAGCCGTTCACACTGGCCGGTTCCGAAGAGGAATCGAGAAGATCGTTCTCCAAATCGATACGAAGAGACCCCACGATCTGTTGATCATTGGAGATTCCAAACAGGGTCGAGAGATTGAAAATACCCTGCTCCAGTGGTCCCAGAGAGACCTGTACCGGGTTGAGCCGTGGATCACCCTGATCATCCAGGGCCATGACCCTCAGGGTTGCCGATCTTGAGGAATCGGTGTTGATCAAGGTTAACTCGGTGTCAAATCCTCCTCCCACCGCGAAATGAGGGATCCAGTAAGACCGCTCGTTGAGGGATAGGGGTTGGGCAGCCAGGAGGTTCAGGCTCTGCTCATTTCCAAAAGTCTCAAGGGCCACCACGCCATCACCCTCCGCGGTTCCCCTCACGTATCCTCCGGAAAATATGGCCGGGTCCAATCCGAAAAGTACCGTGACATCCTGGACGATCACTCCCTGAGGCAAAAGGGTTACTGTTCTGGACCCCACGACTGTTCCAGCAAGGTCGTAAAGCGTGAGTTCCACCTCGAGATTCGATTCTGCCGAGGGATTGAAGAGGTGGATCGTGGTAAAGGGCTCCTCCCCTTCCCGGGAAATACTGGGAAAAACAAAGGTTTTGAGTGGTGTTTGTCCGGCGGTGCCGCCATCCAACAGCATGTTTTTCTCATCCCCGATGAGAAACAAGGTGGCCAGCGCGGCACGGTTGCTTTGATAAGAGATCTTCCCCACATCTTCGGACAGGATGCCGGCACCAAAAACGTCTCCCACAGATGCCCAGGTTTGCCCCCGGGGAAGCACCCGGAGTGTGGCTGGATTGAGGATATCTCTCCCCGTAATGAGTTCGCCATGGGAGTCAAAAGCCTTGAGTTCAATGCTCACCTCAAAATCGGTGGTGTTGGTAAAGGCAATCCCCATGTATCGCTCAGGTTCCAGAAGGGTGGGGAAGAAACCTTCTACAGCGCCGCTGATCTCAAAGGTAGCCGTCTGGGCATTCAAAAAGGGAATCGAACAGACGAGGAACAGACAAGAAACGACCAAAAACGACTTTAAACCCTTAGTAATATTAAGTATAAGGCTCTCTCCCAATACTCTATTATAGCTTTTAGCAGCAAAAAGTGCGAAGAGGGAGCCTGTTCAACGTCAACTACTTTTTCCCATCGGGAATTCTAATTGTCGCTCATCACTCCTCGTACCCTTGAAGCAGCCTGCGTCCATGGCAACGCTCCGATCAAGAGAATCAGGAAAATACTTCAGATAAAGGCGTAGACGCCGAACTCTTCGGGCCAAAGATTCCGGGCAATCACAATGGAGTAAAGCGTGTGAAGCACAACCGCCACCGCGAGGGCTCCGACCTGGGAAGCGGCATTCCAGGCAATCATAAAATCCCCGCTAACTTGTCCAATGGGTGTTCTTTTAATCTGCGTTTTTCAATCCTTCAGCTTGGGCTGCCACGTTCAGGAGTTTGTCGAAGGAAGAAAACCAGACGTCTTCTTTGATTTTTCTCCGCAGCAGCACCGCGGAAGCCAGGTGAATGGCGTCAAACGCCCTAAGGAGGTGGTTTCTTAACAGCTCTCCAGAAATTCTGCAGATCTCTTCTGTGACTTCAATAACAAGAAAGTTGTTCCAGTCGTTCTCGAACTCCTCCAACAGGACCTCATGTTCTTTTCGGCTCATGTCTCCGTCTCTAAGCTTTCTGGCGATCCCAGACAGGGTTTCCACATAGGCAATCCGCGATGTAGCGCTGATTTCCGTTCGTCCGGCTTGTTTGATGACCTGATCGGAGTAGACTTCCTCGACGTAGAGTTTCACCAGGGCACTGGTGTCGAGGTAGAGGATCATCTACGGTCTTCCAGAATCACTTCTGCAACAGGCTTACCTTTAATTTTGATTCTCTTCTTAGCCCCGGCAGGTGCTCCTCCAGACCAGACAGCCAGACCTTCTCGGACCAGATCTTCAGCTCTTTCGACTTCTTGACTCCGCTGTGCTGGAACCAGTTTCCGCGATCGTCGTGCTAGGTGGTAGCGCTCCTTTGCGTGCACTGGAAGCAGCAAGGCTTTACAAAGATGGATGGGCGCCAGAGATCATCTTAAACCAAGCCCTGAGAAGGGAGACCTTCTATGCCTTCAGTTCGCTGGGCATTGATTTGGTGGAGCAGCATGAGTATAACCGCGAGGCGCTCCTGCACAGTGGCGTGCCAGAGAAAGCCATTATGGTTATCGAGGAGGAGGTTGAAAACACCTATGCCGAGTTAAGAGCGGTGCTTCAAGCACTTCCAGAGGAGACCACCCTGATTATCGTGACTTCCAATTATCACACCCGTCGGACAGCTGCAATCTGGAACCATTTAACCGGTGGACAGGTGAAAGGCCTTATACGGTGGAGCAGGAGTGATACATCCTTTGACCCAACAACCTGGTGGAAGAACCGTCGCTCCATAAGATTCCTGGTCAACGAATATATGGGTCTCATCAATTACTGGTTGGGATTCCCATTGGGGATTGCATTTTTGTGAATGTGATGCCTTCAGAGAAGGCACTGGCGAGAGAGCCGAACAACCTTCAGGAGGTGGCAAGCAGCAAGGCGTGCTTCAAGCCCACTTTGCTCATAAGTGGAAGGGATGAATGACGACTGACCTCAAGGAAGGGACAGATTGGCAATACGAGGTCAATCTATGTCAAGAAAAGCCCTTTTGGAGCTCGGGAACGGGACTCTTTTCCTGTCGCTGGAAAGGAGCTTTTTCCAAAATGATGATGGCTACAATCGCCGCCAAGGCAAGGACTGCAATTAATAGGTAGCTTTCTCCGACGGACAGTCGGTAGGCAACGAGAAGAGCCAGACACCCTAAAAACATTCCGACTCCGTAAAGAGAAATTACAGCACCCCGGTGGCTCAGACCAAGATTGGCCAGCCGATGGGCAGTGTGGTCCTGTCCGGGAGCGGTGAAGGGTACCAGACGCCGGCGAAGGCGCGACACCATGACCAAGGCGGTATCGAAGATGGGCACCCCCAGGATCAGCACTGGGATCATCCAGCTCTGAGTCTCAGGCAACCCCGGAAACCCCAGCTTAATCCCGAGCGTCGCCATTATGAAGCCTATTAACATGGCCCCACACCCGCCCATAAAGATCCTGGCTGGGTTCAAGTTCCATCGCAGAAAACCCAGTGTCCCACCCAGTATTGCTGCTGCTAGTGCGTTCACCAGTATCAGACCTTGCTCCAGGGACAGGATGAAAAAGAAAATTGACGCCATCGCGGCTATGCCGGAACACAGACCGTCCATATGGTCGAGGATGCTGAATGCCGCGGTGATAGCGACCACCCACGCCAGGGTTAGCCCGAAGCTGAAGAAAAGAAACAGTATCGGATCGCCCTTGAACGAATCTACGAAGAACCAGGCAGTGACTCTAACTCCACCTACTGCCAGGATCATGGCCGAGGTCACCATGGCGAGAAGAAGTTTGACCGTTGAATCGACGCGCCCTCGATCATCCAAGACTCCCACGACAACCAGCACCGTACACCCTCCAATCATGGCCAGAATCTCATACCAAGCCTCAGGATCCCGCGACGCGACATCTCTCAGAAAGAAAAGAATGGTGAATACAACAGCAGCATAGATCGCCAGCCCCCCCAGAAGGGGTGTAGGGGTGAGGTGCACCTTCCTGGCAGTAGGATGATCAAGCACGCCATAACGCATTGCGACACCTCGAAACAGTGGTGTAAACAGCAACGAGATCAGAAACGCTGTTAAAAATATAAGGACACTGACCAACACTGCACTCCTCCTGCGAATAACTGCCCGCCATTTTAAGGAAAAGTCCCCTTCAACGACACCTTTTCTAAAACTTTCTGAAAATTCCTTGTCATTATATCTACATTCTCCGACCGGTTCGGTGTCAGAACAAAGGAGGAGCCAAACGGTACTTAAGTCTCCACCTCGACCCATTCGCTGATCGTGTGGGTGTCGGGAACGGAAGGGCCTTCTGACGTAAACTTTCGAGGTCCAGCTCCCCCGGATGAGCTGAAGTAGCTCTTCCTTTGACTCCGCTACCGCGACACATCGGGGCGCGTCTGGAACATAGGCTCCGTCGTTTGTCTCCTTCCTCTCGACGATAATCGTGTATCGTATGGGTTATGTTTTTTCCGACCCCATTCCTTAAGTCCGGACGGCTCAAAGCGGCCAACCCATCAGGTGTGAATAGCGTGCGGGCATGAAGGCGTTTCGGATAATCCTGGCCACTATCCTGGGTGGAGGGCTGCTCTACCTGGCCATGCGGGGGGTACAGCTTGGAAAGATCTGGGAAGTCTTGCTCAAGATGGACGGGATCTATCTGGTGTTAGCGCTGGTCCTGGTTCTGATTTCCCCAGTAGTCCGAGCCTTGCGATGGAGGGCGCTCTTTGACGAAGAGGTGCCGGGTCTTGTTCCTCTGATTGGCGCCATCGTCACGGGCCAGACACTGAACTTTACGATCCCCTTCCGTTCTGGGGAAGTGGCTCGAATCCTCATGGTGGGTGATCGAAAACTGCAAACTGCCGGGACGATTGCCGTTGAGAAGGCACTGGATGCCGCCTGTTTTGCGGGACTCTGTGTCATGCTGCCGCTGATCTGGGCTATCCCGGAATGGCTGGAAGGTCCTCGGCTTTCGGTATTGGGGATGGCAGGAATCTACTTGGTGGCGGTAGTCGGGTTGTCCATGATTCCCCGGATCAGTCCGAAGTTGTTTAAAATCGTCCAAGTTCCTCCCTTAAAACAAATGCCGATTTTACTCGGCAGCTCCCTCTATCTGTGGGCAGGCAGCATCCTGACCAACTACTTTGTTCTATGTGCCTTACAGATACAGGCCACTTTTCTGGCTGCCATCGTATTGGTAGTCATTTTGCAGGTTGGAGTGGCCGTACCCTCGTCTCCGGGTAAGATTGGAGTCTTTCAGTACCTGGCAGTTCTGGGGCTTTCCCTCTTTGGGGTTGCCAAATCCAGTGCCTTGGCCTTCGGCCTTGTTTTGCACCTACTGGTGTTTGTGCCAGCGGCCGTGATGGCACTCATTTTCTGGGTGAAGTCTAAAAACACCTCCACTCAATCATACAGATCGCTCGGTTAACCGCAGTGGAGTTCACCCCGCCCTATCAGAAGTGGTGGCCCTATTTCTTATTTGGGGGGGGAAACGATTCCGCTACTCAATCCAAGCAGGAATGCCATATTTCCGGTCAGCACAAAGAAGGGTGAAAGCACTCCCAGCTTGATCGACTCCTGAAAGGCCCTCACAATCAGTGGCATCGAAAACCCGATCGATCCCAGTAGGAGAATCAGGCTCACAAACGGAGAAATCAACAAACCGGGTACTGTCAAACCAAGAAGCACCAGTTGCCACCTTCGATATAGGGGAGTACTGGAATCGGCCAGCATCTTCTCTGGAAATCTCCTGTACAGGGCGGGAGATACTCTTGCGTAGCGAAATTTTCGTTTGAGATAAGCGTAAAGTCTTTCGGGATGTGAATGCCTGACCGTTGCACCTGGCACGTAAACAAGACGGCTTCCTTTCTGGGCAAGCCTAAACGAGAGTTCCACGTCTTCAAGTTTCTGGAAACTTTCATCGAAAAGGTTGTTCAGCAATAAATCTCGCCTGAATCCACAGGTTGCGGTATTCACGAAATCGATCCGATCGTAGTGCCTCATGCGATGATACCGGCCCTCGATCTCGATTTGAATCAGGCGCGCCACCCAGTTTTCCTGATCCGAAGTGAAACGTCCAATCGTTCCGCTGGTACCGTCTTTTCCAATCGGTTCACTGAGTTTTTCCATCCACTCCCTAGCCGCCTCACAATCAGCATCAAGGAACAAAAGGACTTCACCCTTAGCTTCTTGAATCCCACGATTCCTGGCGGCACCTGCCCCTTTTTTCTTCTGTCGAAACACTCGCGCCCCCCATTTACAAGCTACCTCGGCACTGCCATCGCTTGAGCCGTCATCCACCACGATGACTTCGTAATCAGACCGATCAACCGTTTGCCGGTCCAGCGACTCCAGACACCGCTTCAACAACTCGCAAGAATCGCGGACAGGCACTATTACGCTGATCATGAGAAACCTGTCTATATCTGCTCCACTACCTGTCTCCTCTGGCTTTTTTGGAGCTAGTACGAGTGTTTCGTTATCTTCGATAAATAGCTTTCCACCGCATAATAACCCAAGACCACTCCTCCAACGACACCAATCCCCAACCCAAGGTATGGTCTATTCCCAACGATCCAGATTGAGAGCAGCGAAAAGAGGGCCCACATCAACAAGACCACCCATTCCCGCACTCCAGATTTTCTTTCGAACACTCCTTCCCGTTCCACTAGAATGAACATCGAAACAACCAACCCCAACGTGATCCACCAGAAAATTCCCACTTTGGCCCCCAAGGGGATCGCATCGGTTGTTTGATAGACCCCCTGCGCCAGCAACCCAGCCCCCAGTCCCATCGCCACCAGCCTCTTTAAGGGGTCCCCCGACCACCTGCCCACCATCCAGAGCATCCTCGCCACTGCCGCCCAGATAGCCACATACACCACCATCCCCGGGACTCCCAGGTCAAGCGCCGCCTGTAAAATATGGTTGTGGGCACTGGCAACGTCTCTGGTCGGTGACACCGTGAGTGGGTACTGGGCCTGCACCCACTTCCGGAAACTATTCATCCCCATCCCTGTGAAAGCATAATCCTGAATTCCATCAATCCCCATCGACCAGAGCTCTAATCTCCGATCTAAACGAATCTCAAGTACCAGCGGCGTCTCCTCCAAGAATCCGCTCCGAACTTCTTGCCCTGGCTTAAAAATCCACAGCAGTACGACCGTTACTAACATTACACCCAATATTCCCCACCGGAAACAACGAAAACGGATACCCAACAAAAAACCCAAGGCCAGCGCAATTCCCGCCCAGGCACTTCGCGATTGACTGAGAAGCACAATTGACCCAAGAAAAAGGAGCGTGACGATAACACTCACTCGCAGAAGTGTCATGCCCATTCCATGGGCGGCTAGGTTACCGTCGAAGGGTGTAGCGGTCACTCTCGTTCTCAAAAGGTACAGCGCCAACACCAAGAGCAAGGGAACAAGGAGCACCAAAGTTCCGCCAACAGGATTGGGATTAAAACCCTCTTGGAGCCCCGGTAGTCCTCGAAACCGAATCGGAAACATCTGGCTCAGATCTGTAAGAAAGTCGACTTTAGGATTGACCTCCCAATCAGTCACAACCAGGCTCACTGATGCGAAAACGATTCCTCCAAAACAAAGAGCGCTGATCCCCAGCCAGAGACGAGGTCCTCGATCAATAAATTGAACGAGGCCAAAGAACAAAAACACGCCCAGCAGTGTCCCTGCCACCTTTGCCAGGCTGACTTTCACATCAAACGTCGCGTACAAACTCACCAGTACCATGATCAGTAGAGGGAAAAGCAAAAGATTAAGAGGTGTTGAAGCAACGAAATGCTTTTTGCACCAGAAATTCCCAATCCAAATGGCTGGCACAGCGAGTCCCAAGACTATCCACTCAACCCGGGGAAATAACAAAACTGGTGCAACCAGCAACGGCACCACCACGACCGCCCACTGCAACCATACTTCTGCCTTTGGCATGTGGGTCATATTGAAATCAGCCTGGTTTCGTGCCCTCCACCTGACATGTTACGGTATCGAACTCAGGATACGAAGCGCACCCGGGGTTGGATCTCAGAAAGTCACAATCGGTCTTAATGGGAGAAAACTTGGGTTTCTTCTAGAGGGGGGAGATGGCAGGTGATTGAAGACACGTTAGGGGAAGTCAGATCTTACAGCCTGGGATGGAACCTCATGAGCCCATATCACCAGTCTGGTTGGCACTGTCAGCGAATCCAGCTTCATCTACTGGAAATGCAAAACCCTGATGTGCTTGGCATTTGAGCCAATGTGAAGTAATAGGCACGACTCTAGATTTTTTTCTCCAGGCTCTCCCAGCGCCCACGCAGCGTGATCCAAATGGAGATAAGAATCAGCTTTATATCCAACCAAAGGCTTCTGTTCTTGATGTAGAGCATATCCAGCCGCCACTTTTGCAAAGCCGAAGTGTCCTTCCTTCCGTAGACCTGTGCCATCCCAGTAAGACCGGGACGTACTAGAAAACAAAGGTCGTAATCAGGGACCTCTTCTCGGAACTGCTTCACAAAGAATTCTCGATAGGACCGGGGCCCCACGAAACTCATCTCGCCTTTGAGAATATTGGCTAGCTGAGGTAGTTCATCGATCCCCATCTTCCGCAACAGGAGCCCAACACGGGTGATCCGTTGGTCATTCTTGGCAACACGCACCGGACCACTCGCTGCTTCCGCATCTCTAATCATGGATCTGAATTTCCACAAACGGTAGCTCTTACCATGCCATCCAATCCGTTCTTGAGTATAGAAAACAGGTAGTCCATCTTCCAGTAGGATCGCAAGGGCAATCATGGAAAAGGCAGGCAACCAGAACACGAACCCGAATAGTGAAAGGGCTATATCGAAGAGACGTTTACTCATACGATCTTCGATCCTCTCTGTAACTTCCACCGATCGCCAGCGAGAATCGGACTGATTCATTCCACTAGAGGACATATGCTACCGAACTATGGATTGAGCTGGAAGGGGATCGGGTGCTTGAAGTTGGTAGTGTGCGCGCCGTTCCTCTACTAACTCCTTGACCCCCTGACCAACGAACAAAAACACCACTACAAAATACCAGTACAGGTCGAACTTTACAGTAGTCGCCATACTTAGGGAAAGAGCGATTGCAAAGCTAAAGATGGCCCAGGCGGCGCGTGTGTCAATTCCGTGAACACCATAGAGCTTCCTGAATAGCTTCCAGGCTTGGCGAACAACATAGATTAGAAATATCAGTCCTACGACGCCCCACTCTAGTAGGAATCTCACCCATAGGTTGTGGACCGTGTATGCCTTCTGGTCTTCAAGACCGGGTCGCCTAAACCGACTGAAAGCATATTCCGGATCTTCCTGCAAAAACTCCATAACCGGCTCGAATGCGATTGTGGTTGGTACGGAAAAAGACCCCCTGTAAATCTGGTCCACCCCCGGTCCAGTTCCCACAAAGGAAGTGAACCAAAGCACGTCGACTCCTCTGGCAGCATGAAGGAGCCGATTGCGTCCGGTCCTCTCGGAACTGTTCGCGTCACGAGCCTCGGTAATACCTTGAACGAGGACCTGACCTGCGACTAACACAAGCCCAAGAACGATCACCGCTGCCACCCGGTGGATGGGCCTGTTCCAGGGCACCCTCTGAGCTCCGTTCCTGGAAACAGTCCACAGTAGCCCTATTCCCAACAGGCAGGAAACGATGACCTGCCGGTTCATAGTTGAGAACACCAGCAAACCTCCCAAAACGGCTGCCAGGATATATCGATGTCTCAGAGTTCTGTAATAAAAATAAATGGACACGAAAAGGGTAGTCAAACCGATACGGCTGACCCAATGCTGAGATTGGAGTAGTGTACTCTGGAACATACCGTCGTTATCATCCACCGCAAAACCACTCAGAAACGGAAGTGTAGATCTGCCCAGGTAAAAAGTCGCCAGCGACTCCATAGCAAAGAACAGTCCGCCGATCATGACGATTTTGAAAAATCTCTCGAAATTGTGAAGTCTCCATCCATTCCGTTTGATAACGAAGTAAATAATGATTGCTACAACATACGGCAGTGTACCTGAGAGCTGAATCAGAATAGGTATGCCAGCACGAACCTGGTCTATGCCAAACGACGTGATACACAATCCGATCAGGTTCATGACGATAAATGCGAAGAGGACTATTTGAAATCCTTGGGAGATTTTTCTGTTCGTGGTTCTTGGGTTAAGCATGAGGAACATCAAGAGGAGGGCACCAAGTCTCACTGGGACAGGAGGAACAAAGACGCTGACTCCACAGAGGTACAATAGTACATTGGTCACACTCGTTATAGAAAAGGCTCCAAGGAAGGCTGGTTCTAATCTACTAATGTACGTGCCTAGAAGTACTAGGGCGATGGCAAGCGACAAGCCCGTGGCCAAGTTGAAATTAGCCATCAATACAATCAGATAAAGATTAGCATTTGTCCACTCCGGATCAGACAGGAGAGAAGGTATCCCTGCAAGGATGTTGGTGCTGACTACACCTGTCAAAATTCCAAAAGAGAGAAAAAGGAAAATCGGGAGTCCTTGCTCCATTGCTGGACCATACAGAGTATTTTTTAAACGAATCCAGGGGTTCTCAGATCTCATGAGATGGCGATCATCTTGTGTGTTCAACACGCTTCCTTTTGTAATCCCATTCAATTCCACTGATTATCCATTGCACTTGAAGCCAATCCATAAAGCCGCGCAACCAGTCAAAAGATCACACAACACATTCAGGATTGCGGCACAACGCTAACTCACTTTTCTGCTTGCGTTAAGGCACACCGACACCAGACGATCTGTGGCATGACTATCCGGTTGACCATAGCAATTCAGCAACACATGAGATAGCTGCTCCAGGTACTGCTTACGCCAAACGTCATTTTCGATGAGTAAATTCACATGGTTGCGGAGCATGTTAGGATCTGATGCTTTCAACACAGGGCAATCCTTGTACGAGAATGCACTCACATCCGGCATACGGTTAGAAAGCAACAGAATAACTGGCAAACCAAAGGCAAGAGCCTCAACTCCAGCAGATGAATATGTTGACAGATACAGATCACATTTCTCCATCCAGTGGTAGATATCTCTTCGTTGAACAATACGGAGACGGGTCCTATCGTATCCCTTGACGAGAACATCCGAATCTATGAGGGTGCGAACCCGCTCAGGACACTTCGGATGTAGCTTAAAAACTAAGAGAAGCCTTGAGTCACCACCTAATGCTGAGAGCACAAATCGCAAAACGAACTCGGTGTCGTGCAGGCTAGGTGCAACAAGAACCTGGATAGGTCGGCGCACAAATCGAGGGCGAGTGGCAGCGACTGCGGCTCTGGGCCAGATCGTCGCAAATCGAGCTGCACCGGTGTTGTTGATAGCAGCAAGGGGAACACCTCGCTCGGTCAGGATCTTTCTTGCGAGTGATCCATCTACAGCATAAAAGTCCGGCTGAGGCAAAGCGATCTTTTGGGATTCCGCCTCCTGAAGTTCCTCAGGAAGGCCACTGTACTGAAGCTTCATCGACGTAATGGGGCCGTGCTGCATTCCAATGATAGCCGTATTCTTCCCTCCCTGGCGAGTTCCTCGAATAATGGCCCGACCGTAAGTGAATTCAAATTTATAGAACAGCGCCACCGCCGGCCTAACCACCTCTGTGATCCTCTGAACTTGTTTTTCAAGAATTTCCAGGTAGGGCCAAGACACCAATATCGAACGCCACATCAAAAGGGATACCAACGGGGAAACATCAAGTTTTCGCCACTTGAAAGCTTCTCTGTGATCCCTGGAGCGGGTGACACGCCAATAGCAGATTATATCCGACAGCCGTGCATAGGCCCTTAGGACTTCCCAGAGAGTACCAAATGCTTCGAGCACGACGTAGGATCGTGACCGATCCAAGATGCGAATCTTCTTGAACCGATCTCCGTACTTCCAAGGCGATCTGAAATCCTCATTCTCGTACACAACCAGAACATATGCAGGCTGAATTTCCTCTGTATTCTCAACAGCTTCCAGAACCCCCCCGTAATACATGTCTTGCCAGACACCCTTACGGATTGTCCAGGAGCGTGGAAAAGAGGTATAAGCCAAAAGTGTCTTGGCAGTTTTCGTCTTTGAAAACACCTGGCCTAGCTGACGAGCAGAATGCAGTCGTGCCACTGCCACAACAAACAGCAAACTGAGGCATCCAAGCACCCTCTTACCGAGAAGCTTGAGCCATCTGAACCTGTCCCGATCTAGAATTCGAGATTCGATAACTAACCCTTTGGACTTGCCCACCTGAGCGAGCAGACACATCAACAAACTACTGCCTGCGAAAAGACACCTTTCGTAAGCAGTCTCAGTAAGACGTGTATCAATCACCGCCAGTCGAAAAAATAACCACCACAGTTGATTCCCAGGTGTGTTCTTCTCAGAAATTTCTGTGTACCACCAATACTCATCAAATCTCTGCGCCCATTTGGCACTGACCTGGGCTGCGGCCTTACGCAGACTGGTTCCTAACCTTGCAACGAGGTCGAGGATCTCCCTGCGTACCTCGCCAGCAGTTGTTTCCAGCTGGGCCGCTGTGTCAATCATCTGCACCGGGCCGGCCCACCTTTTGCAAACGTGGTCAAAGATAGTGTGCTCCGGATCGTCGACAAATGCCATGAGATGAAGCTCTGATGTCTCACCCTTGCGGTTCACCATTAACTGTTCCACTACCCGAATGACGTTTGTTGTCGGGCGTTCGGCATCGATGATCAGTAAAATGGGGTGGTTCATGTCACTGCATTCTTCAGCTTTGTGAGTTCACAAAAAACGCAACTTCTACACGCAATTCCTCCTCCGGAAAGCGACACCAGTATTCGTTCATCGGTACCAAGTCCCCTGAGTACCTGCGATACACAATCATCTCACAGGGAAAACCGGCCTCTTCCAGGGCCGATTTCACTTCCGACGGCCTGAGGAGGTTGATTGCTCGGTGAGAAGGGTTCACCGTCGGATCTGAACGATAGATACCAGCAAACGGCATCGGCCTGTCATGATGATCAGAAAAGTCCACAACGTGCACATACCGGCAACAGGAACTGCTTTGGCTTCTTAGGCGTTGGAGCAAAGTTGGAAAATCACCTAAGTCAACGTGTTCGAGCACGGAGTTTGAGTAAAGGAAATCGATTCTTTCGTCCTGACCGGCGGATCTGAAGTCGCAGCATCGATCCAATACATTGTTGTAGAAATCCTCAAATCGGACGAATTCTGATCTGCCGGGCTCGCACTGGGAAAGCAACTCTTGGTGAAAAGATGTGAAATATCCATTTCTAACCGATTCTGTTTGGATTAAGTCTCGGCTGAACGCCGGCTCGGAATAGAAGAACCGTCTTGCACCGGAATAGACCGCGATAGGCGCAATCCCGAGGAGTGGCCCACACCCCAATTCGAGCACAACCGAATCACTGAAATCTGGCTGCACCCAACCCTTTTGAAAGCGCTTGATAACGCGACCATATCTGGCAAACCGGTCTATTTCAACAAGCGGATTGCAGTACTTCCTTGTGCTGCAAACATCCGCCATAGTAAAGAGACTGCCTCTGCCTAATCGCCGTCGCACGGCCCTAATGAAAGTCCAGTAATTCTCGTAGGGACTGTGGTTCAGTAAGAGCTGTTGAATTTTCATCCGATGGTACCCAACATCGACGACCTACGATTCACTCACAGCAATGTTGAGTACGGCTTCGAAGGCCGACGCCGCGCTCTGTAGCGAGAAGTGTTGCTCTGCGTAAGCCCGAACAATGGCCCCGAACTCATCAGCAAAGTCTGGGTCGTTCATAGGCAACTTTTGAATTAATCAGACAGGTTCTCGGGTTAGCTTACCGATCAGGGTTCCACATAATCGCAAGGCAAAACCAAACGAACACACCTAGTGTAGCCACCGCAGCAGCAGTGGCGAGGGCACAGGACTCAAGCGAGCCTCTATTGATCGAGCGAGCACGTTTAAAGACTTTGTGGGGATGGCTCACTGCCAAATAAGGCAGCCGCGCGATAAACTCGCGGGGAGGGAGGGCCTTCCTGTAAGCGAAAAACCGATTCCGAATCATCATGAAGTGCTTCCACACCTTATGTCGTTCTAACGAATAACTAAAACTACTAAAATGGTAAACGACCGACCGGGGTGCAGCACCAACACGGAAGCCAGCTCGCCACAGTCGTAGAGCCAGCTCAGTATCTTCGCAATAAGTTCCTAGTGTTTCATCGAAGAGGTAACTAACCCTTTCAATTATGTCCCTCCGGATTATGAATGAAGCACCCGAAATGAAGGTCGTCGGGATCACCTGCTCACGAAACGATACTATGAGCTGATCCGCATAACCAAACTTGGTCAGTTCGTAATAATAGACATGCGTCGGTGTAGCTCGAGCCTCGACACCACGAAATTCGCCGTTTCTTGGGGAGAGTATATTGCTGCTGCAGGCATGGTAGCCCTCAATGGTGAGCGCCTCCACGAGGGCTCGGAGCCATGTCCGCCCCACAATTGTGTCCTGGTTAAGAAAGACTAGCAGTTCACCACGAGCCGCGTCTTTCGCAAGATTATTGCCGCGCGCAAAGCCGTGGTTACGGCCAAAATCGAGCACGATCACCTGAGGGTATTCATTGCGAATCAATTCCTGCGAGCCATCCGTCGATCCGTTATCCGCCAGAATAACTTCATACCGATCCTGCGGATAATCTTGGTCAATCACGGTACGCAGGCAGTCATTCAAGTACGACACGCCATTATGTGAGAGAATAATGACACTCACGAAGGGCTGAGAGTCACTCATCGCACATTTCTTTCTGACAGCTGACATTGGTAGATAAACTGATAGCCAAGTGTTTCCGGGTAAACCGTAATTGCGCGATTATACCAGCGGGGGATCCGCTTTGGTGCGGGCGATGCGTATTGAGCGATTGCCCACCCGCAATCCCGCAACATCTTCTCGATGCTCCCTTTTGTGAAGGAATAGACATGTGTTTTGTCTAGAATGCCTGTGCGCATCTTGCGGACTCCGAAGAACCGGAGTAATCGAACCACGAAGAGTCCCGAGTTAGGAACGCAAACTATGATCTTGTCTGAAAGCGACCGGGCTTTCTTCAACGCCTGGTCAGGCTCATGCATATGCTCGAGGACATCAGCAAAAAGCACGAGGTCAAAGCGTTCATTGATTGTCAACTCGAGGAAGTCCCCATCATAGACCTGAATTCGTGTCGCCGCAATTTCAGCGTGCTCCTTACTCGCCTCGACCCCGTTCACGTCATTCCCGAGCTGGATTAACCTCTCAGCGAAAGCACCGGTACCACAGCCAACGTCGAGAACTCGCTGACCTGATCCGATCCACGAAGCGATTAAGCTGTACTTCGGGCCGATACTAACGTCGTAGATGACATCGCTCGAATCGCCTTGCAATGATTGCTTCTCACCTGCTACATTCGCCAAAGGATTTATTTTATAGCACCCATCGAGGTTACCAGGCTGGTTTCTCTGTCAGAAACCGCAAACGCATGCTGGAACTCCTCCAAACCAAGGATAAAGAAACTTGGCTTTTCACAGCTTAGTGCCTGAGAATATTCCGATAATATTTTCGACAACAGATCGATAATATTATGTATCTCTTATGACGAGCTTCGTATCAGTTGTGGAGTTCTCTGTAGTACCCACGACAACACTTTGCACCCCCCTCAGCATCCGCTCGCAGCACTGATCTACATCGAAGTGCTCAAACATGAATCGCTCAAGTCGTTCCGGTGAGAGATACTTGTTCTCGCGGATTATGGCAGCGACCACAGCCGCCAGGCTGTTACCATTCCCGCTGGAAAAAAGATAGCCCGTTTCACCATCCTTAATCAGTTGTTCAATGCCTGGGATAGCAGCCACAACACATGTCCGGCCTAGCGCCAGGGCCTCCATCAGGCTTCGCGGTACCCCCTCCGACTCGGAAGTCGATAATATCAAGTCCATTGACCGCATTAGAGGGAGAGGGTCATCAATATGCCCGTGGCAGCGCACCAGATCTGCTAACCCAAGCTGGGCCACGAGGCGGCGAACACGGTTCTCCCATGGACCCGAACCCGCAATATGGAGGCACACGTTTTGAATGCCGTAATGCCGCACCAAACGGGAGATCCCAGTGATTGCGAGATCGGGACGTTTGCGACGGATCAGGGGACCGAACAGACCAATGTTGATATCAGAGCAGGGTGATACCGACTCAGCTAGGGCCTTGACCCCGCTGCGGATCGTAGCGCCTACATCAATGAAGTTGGGGTGAATCGAAACTTGCGGTGCCGGAATACCCTCGCCGACCAGCCACTCCTTCATGGCTGGTGACATAGAGAAAACATGGTCTAACCGCCGGATAGCATGCATGTGTAGCGAGGCAGCAGCATTTCCGATTATCGGCCCATAGGTGAGTACGTACGTTTTGCGAAGAAAACCGCGTATAGACGAGATCCGAGCTACCCCGGAAAGTGTTACATTGAAGACGTCGGGGCGAAACAGATAGGAGACCACAGCGTCGAAGTGGTACGCGCGGACAAACTCAGAAAGCCTTCGGC
>Ga0066376_10002302_pt1 | contig 17796 bp, 11 predicted proteins | sample Knorr_S15_td_Bot_FD_77009 | JGI IMG/M metagenome (GOLD analysis project Ga0066376, IMG submission 77009) | Marine microbial communities from Southern Atlantic Ocean transect - Knorr_S15_td_Bottom_ad_5009_LV_A | ecosystem: Environmental > Aquatic > Marine > Oceanic | place: Southern Atlantic... | reverse complement strand
GCATTTATAACGCAAGGCGCCGGTTTTGAATTCTTGGGTTGGCTTGCACTCTTCACTACCGGTCTCACAGCGTACTACACCTTTCGCGTGTGGTTTAGAGTCTGCGCTGGACCGGTGCACTACGAACCGGGTGATGAATTACATGGTGAAAACCCCTCATCATTCCACCCACACGCACCCCGATTTGTCATTAATTTCGTACTCGTCGTCATTGCACTGGGCGCCGTTCTTGCAGCGTTACCATATTTCATGCCCAACGAAACCGAAGGTATTACGGGCGGTTGGGTTGCTGAGATGGTGAACGATTCGCCTGGTCAAGCAGGTGTTCCACTTGAAATGCATGGTGAGGACCACCACGTTCATTTGTTTGGCATGCCTGTACATACGGCAATGTATTTCATCTCGGCCATTGTTGGATTTATCGGTATCGGTTTTGCGTTGTACTTCCATCTCTTCCGCCGGAGTGCTGCAGACAAATTACGAAGTACATTGTTAGCAAGTCGAACAACAAGATGGCTCCCTACAGCCATGGAACATAAATGGTACGTCGATGAAGTCTACATCGCTCTGATACGCTCCCCACTTTGGATTCTTGGAAAAATATTCGCGCTCTTTGACAAGTTCATTATTGATGGTGCGATGGTCAACGGTATCGCTGCAATTCCAAGAGTTGTAGCAAAATGGTTTTCACCTTTGCATAATGGTGCGGTGCAAAGTTACGGGGTTTCGATGATTGGAGGTGCAATTCTCATTGCACTTCTCATGTTGTATTTACCCGAGATTGTCGAATTATTACAATCAATGAATCAACAAAATGGTACAGAGCATGCAGTTACAATGCTTGGGGGTGGGCAATGAGTTTGTGGGCTCTTCTACTTCTTCCACTTTTTGGAGCAGCGTGTATTTTTGTTCTGAAATCAAGTCTATCAAAGTGGATTGCGCTTGTTGTTTCTTTCTTTGTTTTAGCATTGAGCATTGTGATGGCAATACAATTTGGTCAGTGGGGAACACCGCTCGACGGATACGTTTCACATGTTCCGTGGATTAGTTCAATGGGTATTACCCTCGACCTCGGTGTCGATTCGGTCGCGTTGTTATTGGTATTGCTCACAACATTGCTTACACCTTTGTGTGTTTGGGGATCGTTCACCGCAATTACACATCGTAAACGTGAGTACTATGCCTGGCTCCTTATTCTCGAAACAGCAATGCTTGGAGTTTTTGCAGCACAAGACCTCATACTGTTTTATGTCAGTTTTGAATTGACGCTCGTTCCCCTGTTCTTTTTGATTGCAATTTATGGTGGTAAAAATAGAGCGAACGCGAGCATGAAATTTTTTATCTACACATTTACAGGGTCACTCTTTACCCTTGCGGGTTTTGTGTACGTTGCATGGCAATATCAACAAACTTCACAATATGGAAATTGGTCGTTTGCAATTCACGATCTGACAACCTTCGCGGCGACACTTTCTTCAACGCAGCAAGGGTGGATTTTGTTAGCGCTTCTTGCTGGGTTCGCAGTCAAAATTCCAGTCTTCCCCGTGCACACATGGTTACCAATCGCACACACCGAAGCACCAACAGCCGGCTCTGTCATTCTTGCAGGAGTTTTATTGAAACTTGGAACGTTCGGCGTCTATCGATTTATCTTACCCATGGTTCCCGAAGCCGTGGTTGCATACGCACCAGCAATAGCTGTCCTTGCAATTATCGGTATTCTGTATACAGCCCTTATATGTTGGGTCCAAGACGACATTAAGAAACTTGTTGCATATTCTTCTATAAGTCACCTTGGATTCTGCGTTCTTGGTTTAATCGCACTGAATCCAATTGGGCTGGAAGGGGCTGTGTTGTACATGTTAAATCACGGGCTCTCAACAGGCGCCCTCTTCTTTCTTATAGGAATGATGTATGAACGCTACCACACACGAGATATGAATGCAATTAGTGGACTCATGAAGAAAATGCCGGTCTGGTCATTCTTCATGGTGTTCTTCGTTCTATCGAGTGTAGGATTGCCCGGATTGAATGGATTTGTCAGTGAATTCATGTGCTTGCTTGGCACGTTCGTTTCCTCAAATTCAAACACAACTTGGCCTGGAATGTTGGGACCAGAATATGCAGCGATTGCAGCAATTGGAATGGTTCTCGCCGCGATGTATTTACTCATTATGGTCGGCAAAATAGTCTTTGGCAGTTTGCGGGAGCCTGACCAACACCAAAATCATGAATCACTTCCTCCGGATCTCTCTCCAAGAGAAATTGGCGTTCTTGTACCACTCGCAGCACTCTGTATTTGGATTGGTGTACAACCAGCTGTACTTACCAATGCTATGCAGGGGTCTGTCGAAAAAGTTCTTTCACCATACCCCCGCATCGTGCTACAAGAACAAGCGGAACCAACTGTGAAGGTGGAATTGAAAGAGGACAATCATGGCTGATCGCATTTGGTTCCTCATTCCAGAACTTATTCTGCTTGCAGGAGCAGTTGTATGTGCAATTGGTGGATTGTCAAACATTGCTACGTTAAGAAGAGGTATCGGTTTCATTGCGTGTCTCTTTTTAGCTGCAGCATGTATTGTTACTCCATGGATATACACACCTGAACATGTTGCACAATCCACGGCACTTTTTCCATCACTTGGAAGCTATGTAAAGTTTTTTGTTCCACTCATTGGAATTCTGCTTGTGATGACATCTGGCGGTTTGATAGATCGAACATACGAACACGCTATCGCGAAAGGTAAAGATCGTTTTAATGCATTGCGTTCAAGTGGTGGTGAGTATCATGCATTACTTTTGCTGAGCATCACTGGCTTACTGTTGCTTTGCGAGGCGAACGATCTCATTTGGCTCTTCCTCGCTCTTGAACTTGTTTCTTTACCAACGTATGTCATGGTCGCGATTAGTCGATGGTCACGAGTCGGTCAAGAAGCAGCAATGAAGTACTTTTTCCTCGGGGCAATTTCCTCTGCATTGATGTTGTACGGTTTCTCTTTGATGTATGGTGCAACAGGAACATTTGTGTTGAGTGATATGGCAAATGCCTTTGCAATTCAACGCATGGAAGGAGAAGTCGTCCTCTTCGGACAAATTGGAATACTTCTTGCGATTATTGGTCTTTGTTACAAAATTGCAGCTGCACCAATGCATTTGTATGCGCCCGATGTATACCAAGGCGCAGCATCCGCAGTGACAGCATTCTTAGCGTTTGTTCCAAAAACAGCAGGAATGCTCGCGATTATTATTGTAGTGTCGCTTGTAGGATGGGAAAATGGTCTTCCGCGAGTTGTAGAAATGACCCTCTGGGTGGTTGCTGTCTTGACGATGTTGCTCGGTAATATTGGCGCGTTGTTACAGAACTCTGCGAAACGAATGCTGGGATATAGTTCGATTGCCCACAGTGGATACATTTTGATTGGCGTGATTGCAGGACCACCCCTTGGTCTTATTGCAGTACTTGTCTATCTCCTCATCTATGGAGCAACAAACACAGCAGCATTCGCGACGCTTGCAAGTTTGTCACGAGATGGCGAATCCATAGATTCACTTGACGACATTGCTGGTCTGCACAAAAGAAGTCCAGTCGCAGCAGGTGCGTTTGCAATTTCGTGCGGTTCGCTACTCGGTGTGCCACCGTTATTTGGATTCTGGGGTAAGTTACTGCTCTTTGCAGCGGGGATTGCTGCCGGCCAACTTATTCTCGTCTTGGTGGCAGTAGTCACAAGTGCGATAAGTGCATGGTATTACTTGCGGCTGATTGGGCTCGCGGTTCTATCTCCTACAACCCCGCAAAGTGAATCTGTAATCGTCGCGTTGCGTTGGCCTCTCGTTGCAGCAGTTCTATCCGCAATTATTGCAATAGGTGGTCCACTTGTGTTGAAGTCGTTGACAGCAGACGCAACGCAAGCCATCGTACTTCCAGAATAATTATTCCGCTTGTAGTTTTTTTACTTTTGTTTTCCGAGAAAGCGTGAGTTGCAATCCTAATCCTGCAAGAGCAATCCCAATTGTCGCCCAAACCAAAACAGTGGGGGTGATGGATGACATTTGGTATGGAGTCCATATTGCAGAGGCGATTGTTCGAATACCTTCGATAAGAAGGAAACTTCCGCCAACCGAGGTGACGAGGGCAGAGGAAAAGTATGGCATGAACGTTGCGACGAGTAATCCAACAAGCAGCCCCGCAATGGCAGTGCCAACAAGCATTAAACGAGGACCAGTGGGAATTGCATCCCACGCAGCGTTCGCTCTTTGCATCCCCGTCGTTACGACTCCCCTCACATCTTGAGTCACCATTTTCAAGGTTCGAATGAGCACATCTTCAGTAGAAGTAATTTGCGAAGAGGGTGAACCTGAAGTAGATTCGGCGACAACCACAGGCGTGGTTGCGGCTTCAACAACGTCCTCAATGACTTTCTCGCCATCACCCAAATCTGCAACATGCCATGTGATGACAGGCGAGACAATGGCGAAGGAAAGTGCCAAAATGATGAGAATCGCAAATTTTGCAAGCGAAACAGCAAGAATTGCTGTGATTATCCCAAAGATAATCGCGGTGATTAATGGTGAGATACCAATTGACAGAGAGGTAGCGAGATGAAGCCCAATACCCGCTCCTACTAACCCGAAACTAAGCCCGATTGCTGATTTGAGTAAGCGACCCCCTGCGCAGAGAAGGACTATTCCTATTCCAAGGCATATCGCTGGGATGATATATGGTACTACTTGTTCCATGGGTTCTCTATCTATCGTCATTGGGAGAACCCCACATCCCTTTTTCATCACATAATTCCGTTGTCCATTAAAGTCACCTCTAAGGCAACCTCAGAGGTCAACATAGAGGAGTTCTCAGGGGCAAAGAGTCTGTTAGCATACGGAAATGAGCATATTGAAGCGAAGGCGTGCAAACTTGTGTATTGCAATACTGATGGGAGTTATGATGGCATGTGACAGTTCATTTGGGCAATCGGGACAAGATCAAACGCCACCAACAGCAAATGAGGGGCGAAATAGGCTTGGTGAAACAACAAGCCCGTATTTATTGCAGCATGCTCAGAATCCAGTTCATTGGTACCCGTGGGGTGAAGAGGCTTTTGAAGCTGCTCGGTTACAGAACAAACCAATCTTTCTCAGTATTGGTTATTCAACTTGTTACTGGTGCCATGTCATGGAACGAGAAAGTTTCGAGGATCAAGAAGTCGCAGATGTTTTAAACGAGCATTTCATTGCAATCAAGGTTGACCGTGAAGAACGTCCAGATGTTGACGAAATATATATGACAGCGATCCAAATGATTACTCAAGGAAGAGGTGGATGGCCACTGTCAGTATTTATTGAACCGGGGAACTTAATGCCCTTTTTCGGGGGTACGTATTTTCCCAAGAACAATAGCGGAGGCAGGCGGGGTTTTATCCCAACAATGAATTTCATCAATGACAAATGGCAGAATGAGAATGAGGGAGTGATACAGCAGGCAAACTTGGTAGCAAACGCTGTCACAAGCAGGCTGACGACCAAACAGGAGGCTGTCAAACTGAATTCCGAAGTAATCGAACGTGGAGTTTCTGCATTACTTTCAAGGTACGATTCTGATCGTGGCGGTTTCTCAAGTGCTCCAAAATTTCCGATGCCCATTTATTCAGATTTTCTTTTGAATGCGGGTTGGGATATACCACAAGTTCGTAAGTCTGTCATCAAAACATTGGATCAAATGTTTATGGGTGGAATGTACGACCAAGTTGGTGGTGGATTCCATCGATACAGTACGGATAGTAAATGGCTTGTGCCTCACTTTGAGAAAATGTTGTACGACAATGGTCAACTTGTGTCAACCTATGCACAAGCATATGAAAAAACGGGGAATCCAACATACGCGAAAGTGATTGAAGAGACACTCGAGTATGTTGAGCGTGAACTGAGTTCACCAGAAGGCGGTTTTCTGTCAGCACAAGATGCAGAGTCAAACCACCTAGAAGGTGAAACATACTTGTGGCGAGCAAAGGAAATCGAAGAAGCGTTGGCATACGCTGGCATTGATGAGGAACTTGAATTCACACTTTCAGTGTACGGGGTCGATAAAGGCACGAATTTTCAAGATCCACACCATCCCGAAGTTCCTTCGACAAATGTTTTATACCTGACAGATCATCCAGACCGACTTGCTTCAAAACATGGAATGACGTACACAGAGTTTCAGAATAAACTTGACGTCATCGATGCAGCGCTCCTATCTGTGCGAGATACGCGTGATCAACCATCCACTGATGATAAAGTTATCACAGCCTGGAATGGCATTATGATAAAAGGGTACGCAGATGCGGGGCGGATTCTTGAAAATCCAGCATGGATACAACGAGCACAGCAAGCAGCGACATTTATTTTGGAAAACATGCAGACTGATTCAGGCAAGTTATTGCGAACTTGGCGAATGGGAAAGGGCGGCGCAGAAGCGTTCCTTGTCGATTACGGTGCACTCATTCGTGGTCTTCTTGCTATCCATCGTGCAAATCATTCAAAGGAAACTATGGAACAGGCGATTGTCTTATATGACAAGGCAAAATCGCTGTTTTATGTAGAAGGCGAAGGGTGGTATGACACAGAAGAGGGGCAGTCTGATTTATTCGTTCGGACTCGAGCTCAATCGGACGGTGCAATGCCTGCCGCAACATCGTTAATTTTGATGGACCAAATTGAATTTGCAGAGTTAACAAATGAACCCCGTTTTCTAGCGGATGCAATGGTGACTCTTGAATCAGAAAGTCAACTCATCAATGCAGTTCCACTTGCAGCAGTTGTAGCAACGCAAGGTTTAAACACTTTGCTTCAAAGGTATCCAGAAAAATTTGATGAAGAATTTGAAATAACCCTAGCCAATCCATCTCCAATACGGATGAGTTGTGAACCTACAACTGTAACTGTACCTTCCGGTGTTTCTGCAACATTGAACGTAAAAATGCGATCTGCAAAGGGATGGCATGTGAACACACACACACCTGGCAACGAATACGCAATTCCTCTTTCGTTCAAATCACTTGATGAGAATGTGTCAATCTCGGTTGCTTGGCCAAGTGGCGAGGTGATTACATCTGCAGGAGAACAAATTGAGGTTTATGGTGGGTCGGTCGTGTTACCGATTACCGTTACAACAAACGGAAATGCATCGGGTCCAATTAAGTTGATGGTGACATGGCAAGCATGTAACGTAGATTCCTGCTTGCAAGCGGAAACATCACGAGTCCCGTGTACGATTGTTGTGGAGTGATGAAGTTGAAAGGATCTTTTTCAGTCGCGCTGATTTCTACAGGTGGCACAATAGAAAAAACGTACGACGAGCAAGAAGGCGTTCTTGCAAATTGCTTGTCGGTGCTTGAAACTATGATCAGTTCGTTGCAACTTGATGGGGTGTCTATATACCGTGGTGTAATAAAAGATAAAGAGCGCCTGCAGTTTGTTAAAACGGTTGAAGTTGTATAAAGAAAGCGAGTAATACTCTATGTCAAGCAAATATTTGACAGCCCCAGTTCCAACCAAGACAATGCCCAAAGGCATTCCCTACATCATCGGAAACGAAGCTGCGGAACGGTTCAGTTTCTATGGAATGAAGGGCATTCTTGTCATTTTTATGACACAGTATTTGTTTATGTTGCCTGGTTCTGGCGGCGAAGCGATGGCGAATCCTGTTGCACTGGAAAATTACCACCTCTTTACAACGGCGGTTTACTTCTTTCCAATTTTCGGTGCGTTACTCGCAGATATTGTTCTTGGTAAATACCTCACCATTATGATTCTGAGTGTTGTGTATTGTGCAGGGCATGGCGTGCTTGCGATGATGGGCTCAACTGCGTGGCTTGATTTCTCGCCAGGGATTGTTTTAGCCATCGGGCTTATCTTAATCTCAGTTGGTTCTGGTGGAGTTAAACCCTGCGTTTCTGCACACGTCGGCGATCAGTTTGGACAACAAAATTCAAACTTGCTCGAGAAAGTTTTTGGTTGGTTCTACTTCTCGATTAATACTGGAGCATTCTTATCAACACTACTCACGCCATGGCTCTTGGAATGGTACGGACCACACTGGGCATTCGGAATTCCTGGTGTTTTAATGGCGATTGCGACGCTTGCATTCTGGAAGGGGAGAAATGTATTTATCCATATCCCACCAGGAGGAATGGCGTGGTTTAAAGAAACGTTTAGTGGTGTAGGATTGAAGGCAATATTTAAACTTGCCATTATCTTTATATTTATCGCGGTCTTCTGGGCTCTCTTCGATCAAACAGGCTCTTCATGGGTTTTGCAAGCGGAGGACCTCAATCGGAATTGGCTAGGCATCAATTGGCTCTCTTCACAAATTCAAGCGGTCAATCCCATTATGATTTTGATTTACATCCCCTTGTTCCAATTTGTAGTGTATCCAATCATCAATTCTGTTTGGAAGTTAACACCAATGCGTAAGATTTCGGTTGGTTTATTCGTTATGGTTGTCGGTTTTGCAATGGTTGGAATAGTGCAAAGTTGGATTGATGAAGGACAACGACCATCAATTGGCTGGCAAATTCTTGCGTATGCAATTCTAACCGCATCGGAAGTGATGGTTTCAATTACAGGTCTTGAGTTTGCATACACGCAAGCACCAAAGCGAATGAAGTCTGTCATCATGGCTTTGTTCTTAATGAGCGTGTCACTTGGAAACTTATTTACTGCTGGCGTGAATCATTTTATTATGGTTCCAGATGGTCTTGCAGAAGTAAAAACCCTTGTTGCTGGATGGAATACTAAAACAATCTCACATGAGGCCAGAAAAACAGAAGCAACTTCAAAAGGGTTGTCATACCTACAGAGTGAAGATGGCGGTTTCGAATTGCTACTTAAAGGATGGGAGAAATCGATTGGGGATGACGATATCCGTGTTGGCTACGGACCAGATTTAGCACGCCGGTCACTCGTCACATCTGAAGTCGACGTCATCACAAGTGCTATTGGAGCAATAGGACAATTCTGGGATGAGCATGACAGATTGCCATTTTTAGATGAGGGAGAAAATGCAATCACATCCTTTAAAGATCCTTGGGGCAAGAAACTCCATTACAGATTAGTCAACAGAATTTCCTTCATCGTTTCAAGTGAAGGTCCAGATCAAATATACTTGACGACAAACGATGTACGTGCTCTTGTGACTGTGGAATCTCACACAATTCAACAGCAAGAAGAAATGGCTGCTGAAGGAGACAGTTCAGATGCTCTTGCAAGTTTGCATCCGGATAATCCTTGGATTGTCGTTCGGAAAGCAGAAATTGATGCAGAAAGAGCCGTGGACGCTGGAAATACTTCGGCAACTTGGGAAGCCTTCCTGCCCAAAGAAAAATCGCATGAACAAAAGGAAATTGTGAAGCAAAATCACAATTTTGATATTAATTGGCAAATCGGTGGAGCAACAACGATGGCTGGTGCTTCATACTTTGAGTTCTTTACATGGTTGATGCTTGGAACAGCAATTCTGTTTGTTTTCGTTGCATATTTGTATAAACCCAAGACGTATATTCAAGATGAAGGCAAGTAGCGTTTAAATTCAAAGTTGCAAAATACTATCCAGAAAAACAACCCCGCGGGTTGTTTAATTCTTTGAGTTGCGTAGAAGTTTCAATTATCAAGATTAATTGCACGGATTTGAAGGCGATTGCCTTCTGGAATCAGCAGAAAATGTGTCCACTGGTTTGATGTTGTCGTCACTGGAATGGCAAGGTTATTTCGAATATGTATTCCATCGTCGTCACCTGCTTTTTGCCGGACGATTCGATTTTCAGTGGCAACAAGCCAAGTGTTATCAATCGCAGGTGCAGCAGCAATACTTCCAGCGACTAACGGAATCATCTCGACGCTTTTGCTTGGTTGCCAAATAACCATCCTATGAAGAATTGGATGGTAGAACGCGTGTGTTTCGTGCCAGAAAGGTGTTTGGTTTGTTGTTGCAATTTGCCAAGCCAACGCTCGCGTTGCGCCCTTCTCGACAATTGGCAGAGAAATCGCTGTGAGCAGGGGATCACGTGCTCTTAAATCAAGTTCAACGAGATGAAGTTCACCATCGAGAATACGAAACACGCGCAGGCGATCATTTCCAAGAAACTTAGGCAATATCCAATCGCTCTCTTCATCATCAATGATTCGCTGACCCCGTATCGTTTTCAGGACCAGATGAAATCGATTTTCTGTATTCATCCGTCTTGACCATGCTAAATCGCCAACCCCGTTCAGAGTTGGAAATGCATTAATGTATTCGTCATCAACAAGCCATGTAAGACTTCCAGTTGCCCAATCGATTCGTCCAATCCATCTTCCTTGATCGCCGTTTGGTGATTCGACGAGTACTGCTCGATTATCCGCAGCTCGGCTGAGAATTAAGCCCTCTCTTCCAATATAGAGTGGTGAAATTCGTCTTCCTCGCATTGGGTCAAGAATATGCAATTCAATTGTTGTCGATTCAACCTTGGAGTTGTCACTCCCACTTAAGCAGCGCATCGAAGGAGTTGAACCAAGTTGTACGGCAGCGTGTAAACCATTTGGTGAAAAAACCGGTAGAGTAAACCGGTCCCAAGGAAGAACCCCAGCGACCCAATCGATATCAGTTGAAGTCGTTGTCGTCGCATCTAGTGCGGGTTTGATTGCTTGATTGAGGGTCGTAATCGCGGCAATCCGATTTGCTTCACTGAGCCCAGGTTCAGTTGTTTTAGAATTGCTCCCACAAGCCTGAAGAACACAGAGGAGTGCTATGGGAATCAATGGTGAAAAGTTGAATTGTTGCATCAGGTGTTACTGTACACCTTATTGCGATTTTTTGAAATCAGCACCAGGATCACTCAGCCGATTTTTGAGAAAATCATCACCTTCTTTGATGTGTTCGACCTGTTCATCAACTGGTAACATTATTTCTTTTAATCGTTCCAAGTAATCCACGTTGTAGTTGTCGTAGTTGTCTTCAAAGGAGTTTACGATGACAGGCGTAATGAAGACCAGCAACTCTTCGCGAATCGTTTGATTCTCAACAGAGGTAAACAGAGCACCGATGAGCGGGATATCTCCAAGAAGCGGGAATTTCTTTTTCACTTTTCGTTCTCTGTCTTTTAAGATGCCACCAATGAGCACAGTTTGACCATCATGAAGTTGTACTTGACTACGAATTTGTCGCCTTGAGAAAATTGGGTTGCCACCAATCCCAGCATTACTAACGTGATCTGATAATTCCACATTGATTGTTAAGTCAATATCGCCGTTTGCTGTGATTCTTGGCCTTACGTTGAGCATAATACCAACATCTCGGTATTCAAAACCACCCTGCACAACTCCAGTACCAGTGGTACTTGTCTCCGTTTGCACTGGAATTTCAGAACCATTGAAGAAGATGGATTCTTGATTGTCTGAGGTAAACGTTCTTGGTTGTTGAATAATTCGAACGTTTGTGAGTTGATTCAACGCATCAAGAGCGATACCTACGTTTGCAACGCCTAGCGTAAAGACAGCTCCTGGGTTATCAAAGATGCCACCAAGGATGTTATCGATTGTTCCTGAAAGTTCGCCATTGAATCCAATGGAGTTTGCATTAGCGTTAGCCGTTACACCCGATCCCCAGCGAAGTCCAAGCGAGAGGTCATCGGTTAGTGTGACGGCAGCGATTGTTGCTGAAATCATTACTTGACGAGTTGCTCGGTCAAAACTTTCAATCACATCAATAATGGGTTGCATATAGGCAGGGGGAGCAAGAATTGCAATAGCATTCTGCCGTACGATTGGAACGAGACGTATTTTGGAAATGAGCGATGATTCAGGGGATTGGTCATCTGCATTTGCTCCACCTTGCTGCCACGGGAAGCTCATTTGACCGCCAGTTTCACTATCCGTTGATGTTGAGGAATCCCCTAAGCCTTCTCCAGAAAGTCCGGTGTCAGGTTCATCGATGGTTGCAGTCACACCTGGCGCTGAAAGCAGAGCATTGAGTTCCTTTGTTAATGCTACAGCGTTAGCATGTTTCAGTTCAATAATTCTTGGAAGACCAACATCTGATGGTTGGTCTAGAGAATCAATGATTGAATCTAAGAATGCAAAACTCTCTTCTGTTTTTGAAAGAACGAGCAGCGCATTCTTGTCTGGATATGCTTCAAACCGGTAGACACCACTAATCGCTTGCGTCACATCAGCACGTTGATTTTGACCGCCCCGTGCTGAACCTCCACTCGATGTGCCAGTACCAAGAATCTCTTGAAGTAGATTTCTAATCTTAATAGGGTCACTGAACTTAAGAATGTACATTTTGCTAGTTTCAGTTGGACGAGGCAAATCCCATTCAGTTTCAATGAGTTCTTGAATCTCTTCTATCACGTCTGGTTCTGCTTGAACCGTGACGGAGTTTTGTTGAATGTTGACAGTCAACCGAAGTTCAACTGCTTCGCCACCTGTTGTAGTCGTTGCTCTACGTTGGTTGGTTCTGCTAGCAGTGGTTCTTGCTTGTGAGGAAGTACCCGACTCTTCGAACAACTCGGTGATGTTGTTGGCAATCTCCGAAGCATCAGCATATTTCAAACGGAAGGTCTGCAGTTTTCCTGAACGCCAAATACGGTCGAGTTGATAAATTAATTCTTGAATTTGTTGGCAAAGACCAACATCGCCGAGCAATACAAGTTGATTTGAATCTGGGTACACCGTAAGTGCACCATAATCGGGAAACATTTCGTTGATGCGATCACCGATGACTTGTGCTTCGGTACGTTCTACGGAAAAGACCTTGATGACAAGGGTACCGCGATCTTGACGATTCATGACATCGTCATCAACACCAAGGACGGGGATATCACCAATGTCACTGAGCATCGAGTCAAGTGGCCCAATGATGATGATGTCTTCTCGTTCAATAACGCCTACTTGATTGAGTCGAAACGCTTGAAAAAGTAAATCGAGTGCCATACCGCGATCAATGGGTTCGTCGTTACGTAGAGTTATCTTTTTTGCGCGAAGTGAACTCGCACTCACTGGGATGACAACTTTGCCCGTTGTCTGAGCGATGAAGCCAAGAGTTTCGTCAATTGAAACATCATCGAAGGCAAGGATGACAAGACCCCCTTGTATTGGGCGTCTGCCTGGCCATTTCGTCATCTGGGTAGTATCACTCCCGCTGATAATTGTCACTTCTTCTTCGATAACACCGTCTGGGCTTTCAGTTTCTTCAATGAGTTCTTCTGTAAGCGGTTCAGCTTCCAGGGTGATTTGCTCTTCTTCTACAACTGGTTCTGGCAACTCAATGACAGGCGCTGATTCCGGCATAGGGCGGTCTTGTCCCATGACGACTGTGGGAATCGAAATGAGGGCGATGACGAGGTTGAAATGGAACACTGTTTTAAAACTCACTCTAGAATCCTTCTCTGTTTGTGTTTCAGTGGAAGCACTGAAGGTGCCAGAGATTAACGCGATGAACGGAGGAATATTACTGATAAAGTCACAAGCGACAAATTTAATCCTATCGGACTTTCATCGGCAAAATCCACTCATTGCAGATAGAAAACCCCCGCAACCCCCTTCAAGTGCTTCGTAAAATATGTCGGACGATTCCTACCCTTCGACTTCTTCCAAGAAGGCATCATGGACCACAGGTGGCGCATCATCACGAAAGAATGGTTCTTCATTACTAAAAAGATTAATGTCATACTCACCACGTCGATATTCAACGGTCACTATCGCGGGTGGGGTTGTTTTGACGACTTTAAGCCCATCCTGTTCTTCGCCAGCCTTCAGCCGTATCACGGCATCTGGTCCACTGCCCCCTCGAAACCATGCTTCATCACCAATAATGGCGATGAGGGCTGGTCCCATATATTTTAGTGGTGCATCAGGAGGTCCTGTTTCCTTTTCTTCCACAATGATGATGGGATCTGGTTCGGGAATCTCTTCTTGCTTGGGAGGGGGCGGGGGAGCGATTCGAATGTATTTAAAGAAAGCCGACCGACCATTGAATCGAGCGATATCAACCGCGACGAATTGATTGTATTTTTCGACAAGAGGTGTTATTTTATAAGCAGTGTCCTGAGCACGGCCTTGTTGCAAAAAGGGGGTTGCAAGTGCGAAAACTGAGTAAACGCAAAAAGCAATGATGACAATAATTGAAGCGAGACTCCAACCGAGTGGTCCGCGTAGTGATTGTGTATCCATTACCGATTACCCCTTCGTTGCGTCGTGGAAGCGACCCATGCTTCGACGGATAAGTCAACGCGAATCATTCGACCATCTTTTTTTGATAATCGTACATTTGATATCGCATCAATCCAAGGGCTGCTTTCAAATTCGGCGATGACATTCAGTACTTCTTCTTGCGTTGCTTCAAACCGAATGTCTCCAATCACTTTCTCGACATGTTGTCCAGACGAAACAATGCCGGGTAACGATCCGGATTTCATTCGATTCGTTTTGGTTCGAGTGTATTCGTCATTTTTCACTTTATGCTTACTAAGAATTTCGTGTACAACTTCAGTCAATGCGGCTGCACCCTCGGACTTTTTGCGAGGTAATTCAACTTCGCCAAACGAAGTGACTGCATTTTTTATCGTGGATGTTAATGTAGTAGGGCGTTGAAGTTCTTTGATTTGTAGTTCCTTTTGCTTGACCTCTGCAGCCCATGTTGCACCGAGTTCCGCAACGGTTGCATCCCAGATTAAGAATGCAAGTGTAAATGCAGCTGCCCAAAATGCCCACTGCAAAGCGCGTGACCAAGTAGAAAGTTGGGCTAGAAATCGTTCGATTGCTTGCATTATTTTTGCGTCTCCTTCAACCGATCGAGCAAGAGCCGCATTTCATTGCGAAGGCGTTGCTTGGATTCATCATCACCGCGTGAAATATGTTGAAGCCCTTCCGTCACATCGGTGAGTGCAACTCGCGCTTCGCTCTCACTCATCAATGCAATCAGAGCAGGGTCAAGTGGTTCGGGGATTCTCAATCCACCACCAGACCCTTGGTTTGGATTGTCACTGAACTTGCCTGGACCATCCCCATCACTCGTGCGATTTGGACGATCGCGACTCGTTCTATCGACATGATCACCGATAAATGCTGGTGTTTCGGGTACGCTACCTTGTGATTCTTGATTCGCTTCACTCAGGGGAGAACCATCGTCAGTTGAACTTGGCGGGACACCAACTTCGATAAAGTCGGTCTCTTCGTCTGGTTGTATTCCTGCTTGACGCATTGCGTTCGTCCACCGACCAAAATCTCTTTCGGTTGCATACCGTGGACGTTTGAGAGGATTCACCACCGTCGCCCATAAATCAAATTTACGGTCTCCGTACGTTCCAGCAGGGTCATAAGAAAATTGAATATCTTTAAACATTCCAGTTTCTTGTAGATTTTCCTGCATGAATGCAATCAATTCTGCAGCAGATTTGCCATCGGTGTTAATGGCGCGTCCTCGAATAGAAATAGGTTCCCCTACAGAAATATTGACACGGTCGATATCAATTCCAATGGGTACATTATTAATGACATCAGCAGCGATTTTTGTCATTGGCCAAGCAGATTTTCCAAGTTCCTTATAGACAATCTGCTGTTTTCTCGCTTCGACAACGGTGTTGTATTGCGATGTTAGTTCTGGATTTAACACATCGAGCAATGTAAGTGTAATCCCCGAGAGTATTGCGGGACCAAATGCCAAAAGCAGGATTGCTGCAATTGTGAGTTTCATGGCAACGGATGTATTGTCACAACGTTGGATGATTCTTTCAATAGTTGACGGATGAAGTTCGGGTGCTTTGCGTTTCATCGAAGTCAGTGTTTGCAGAGATCCAGTTGCAGCAAGTAGGCCACCAACTGTAACACCCCAAGTGGACCACCAAGCACGATCATCACTTGGAACACCACTCATTCGTTTTATCGCATCTTCGATAACAAGATCTGGTAACAAAAGAATAGGAGCGTCAAATGATTGATGAGAAAGGGTGGTCTGTAATGATTCGATGAGTGAATCGGTAAAGGCTGGGGAGTGATTGTGTTTTGTCGCGGTTTCTCTTACAACTCTTGAAATGCCTTCAACGAATGAAGAATTTGATGAGCAATCCTCCTTTGTTGCACGCAGTGCAGCACCATTGGCATGCGAAAGAGCAATTGTTACCGTACCGTCATTGGGGTCAGCGTACAAGACTGGTTCGGTTGGCCGCAACCCATCGAGCAGGGCTGCAATTGCACCAACATCGGGAATAAAGAACGCATCATACAAACAGGGGGGTATTTCCAAATTTGAAGATTCCGGCCACGCAACGATTAATCCAATTCGATTCGTTTCTCCAACAGAATTGTCCAGCGCTGCGATGGCTCGTCGATGTTCAGGTGTGCCGCCGAGGAACTTCGATTCAGCTTGGAGCCGAAGCGCTTCAAGAATTTGGTCGTTGTCCACATCAGGCAACGTTGTTGTTCTGCATACAGTCGATGAACCAGGCAATATCGAGTATACAGTGGTAGGTTTTTTGGATTGCAACAATTCCTCGAGAGCACCATTCCCTTCAACAACGACCGTTTCAATCACTGTTGGGCGATTGTTCTCTTGAATTGTTGCAAAGAGACACCGCCACTCTTTTTCAACACGTTGCGTAATGACAATGAGATCATCGATTAAGGCAAGTTCAGATTGGGTTGTTCGTAAACTCATTGTTCTCGGTATTCCAATATCGTCACAGGAAGGGTAGAACGATCGACGATTGCAATAATTTCCTGTTCTACACCACTCCCTGTCGCCTTACCAAGACTAGAAATCGTATAAACGTTACTTTGAGTATCAAAAAGACCGTATAAAAATGAAACCATGGACGTTTGAATTCCAGGAATATCGAAATAGTCAACTGGACTCGTAATTCCACCCTCATTGTTGATACGTAAGTAGAGCAATTCTTCGACGAGGCGATCATTCTCTGGGAGGAGCCGATACAACAATTCAGGAGAAATGGTATTGATGTTCATTCTTCCCGGGGGGGCTTCGTGGGCATCGTATAAACAAGTTTCAGCAAAAATAATTCGCAATTGGTCATCGGTGAGATTGGTCACACCCGTTGCATCACCAGAAATGGATCGGAGTGTTTGCGTCAGTAATGTTGCGAGATCTGCGTCTTCAGATTCTGCAAAGTCAATCAGTGCTTCTGCTTGTTCTGGTTCCAATCCAAGGCGGAGTTGCAACGATTCTGAGTCTATCTTGTTGAGGTTAATCCGTTTCTCACCACTTTGGGTAGCACCACCATCAACAGAAGTTGTTGTGAGAAGCGATGCCCAACCGCCCTCCATATAGTTGTCAGGTTCGTCCCAAGGCAAACTCTGGCCACCATCATTTTCGTTTGGGTCGAGCCTAAAGTTCAAATTCCAGTCTTCCCCGCGAACATCATCAGGCATAACGCCAGCAATAAGTTCAAGTTCTGCAATCGAACGGAGTAATCCGTTCCTTGGTTCATATGATGTTTCAAGGCTCAAGTAATAATCTCTCTCAACGCCGAGAGTCCGTGGATCATCATCCTCGTCAATCCAATCTAAAATTGCTTCAAGAACACCAAAGGCCATGTCATCAATAACCAAAATAAATATGGAGTTATCTTCTGAGTTGATGTTGAATTTACTATGTTCATCCATAGGACCGGACAAATCCCGACCATCCTTATGATGGCGAATATCCCACGTTGCCGTTCCTGCATTACCCTTTGCGACGTATTCGAGATTTTTAAGCATCGCGAGTGAATCCTGAAAAACTGGACTCGCAGTGTGGTCTGCCATCACAGCGATTGCCGATTC
>Ga0066376_10002301_pt1 | contig 17807 bp, 15 predicted proteins | sample Knorr_S15_td_Bot_FD_77009 | JGI IMG/M metagenome (GOLD analysis project Ga0066376, IMG submission 77009) | Marine microbial communities from Southern Atlantic Ocean transect - Knorr_S15_td_Bottom_ad_5009_LV_A | ecosystem: Environmental > Aquatic > Marine > Oceanic | place: Southern Atlantic... | reverse complement strand
CTGTAAATCCAGATTTAACAAAGGATGTTAATTTAAATGGAGCTTTTAAAACATATAATATCGCGAATCAATTTGGGGTAAAGAAATTTGTTTTTGCTTCAACATGTAGTAATTATGGGAAAATGGAAGACCCTAATACATATGTAAATGAAGATTCAGAAATTAATCCTATATCACTTTATGCAGAAACTAAAGTAGAGTTTGAGCGGTTTTTGTTATCTCAAGACAAAAATAATATAACAAAACCTACTTGTTTAAGGTTTTCAACTGTTTATGGACTTTCACCAAGGATGAGGTTTGATTTAACTGTTAATGAATTTACCAAAGAATTAGCTTTAGGTAGAGAGTTAGTTATATTTGGAGAACAGTTCTGGAGACCTTATTGTCATGTTTATGATCTATCTTTTTCTGTTGTTAAGGTTTTCGAAGATGAGTCTGGTAAATCAGAATTTAATGTTTATAATGTTGGAGATACTTCAGAAAATTATCAGAAAAAAATGATTGTAGATGAAATTATGAAACAGCTTCCTGATTCGAAAATTAAGTATGTTCAAAAAAATGAAGATCCAAGAGATTACAAAGTATCATTTGAAAAAATAAAAAAAGACTTAGAATTTTCTATATCTTTTACAGTTCCAGATGGCATTAGACAAACAATCAAAGTAATTAATGATAAATTTATTCTCAATCCAGATGATTCTAAGTATAAAAATATATGATTAAAGAAAATTCGATAAACGAATTAGTCAGTTTTATAAAAAAACTGTATATACCTAAGTATATTTCCGATCGTGAAAAAGATACAGAAGGTTATTTTATTCCGCTTCATGAACCAAAGTTCTTTGGTAATGAAAAAAAATATTTACTAGAAACAATTGATAGTACATTTGTTTCATCTGTAGGTGCATTTGTAGATCGTTTTGAAAATGAGATGGTTTCATTAATTAATATAAAAAGAGCTATAGCTCTTGTAAATGGTACAGCTGCACTTCAAATTTGTTTAAGGTTAGCAGGAGTAAAATCTAGTGATGAAGTATTAACTCAAGCTTTGACTTTTATTGCAACAGCAAACTCTATTGATTACTTAGGAGCGAAGCCAATCTTTTTGGATGTTGATAGAGATACAATGGGTCTCTCTCCAAATGCTTTAGAAGAATTTTTGAATGATAATGTTGAATTAAGAGATGATGGTTCTTATAATAAAAAGACTGGAAAAAAAATCTCTGCTTGTGTTCCTATGCATACTTTTGGATTTATGTGTCGTATAGATGAAATAATTCATATATGTAAAAAATGGAAAATTCCTGTAATAGAAGACAGTGCTGAAGCATTGGGCAGTTTTTACAAAGGAAAATCATCAGGTTCTTTTGGATTGCTATCTGCATTTAGTTTTAATGGAAATAAAATTATTACTTGTGGAGGAGGAGGAGCAATCACAACAAATAATGATGAAATTGCTAATCAAGCAAAACATTTAACTACGACCGCAAAAGTCCCTCATCAATGGGAATTTTTTCATGATAAAGTAGGATATAATTATAGAATGCCTAACCTCAATGCTGCTTTGGCTTGTGCTCAATTAGAAAAATTAGATATTATAAAAAAATCAAAAAAAAATATATATGAACAATATCAGTCATTTCTAAAAATTACAGGAATTCAATTAGTAGATATACCAAAAAATACAGATTGGAATTATTGGTTGATGAGCGTATTATTGGAAAATAAAAAAGATAGAGATATGTTTCTTGAAGAAACTAATAAGCAGGGTATTATGACACGTCCTATATGGACATTAATGTATCGTCTCCCAATGTATGAACGAGCGCAAAGAGATAGTCAAAAAAATGCTGAATATTTAGAAGAAAGAATCGTTAACATACCAAGTTCAGCATTGGTATAATATGAGTAAATTAAGATGAAAATATTCCTTTCAAGCCCAGGTAGAAGAGTTGAATTAATCAATATTTTAAAAAATCAAATTGATAATTTGGTCTTAATAGGAGGAGACTACCTAAATACTTCTCCTGCATTGCATTTTTGTGATCAATCTTATTCTTTAAACTACAATATAGATGAAGACTATGTTTATAAGGTTTTAGAAATTTGTATTAAGGAGAAAGTAGATTTAATTATCCCTCTAATTGATCCAGAGTTAGAGTTTTATTCAAAATTCAAAAATATTTTTAATAAAAATGGAATTAATGTTATGATATCTAGTGAAAATGATATTCGCATGACAAGCGATAAAATAGAAACATATAATTTTTTTAAAAAATTGAATTTCATAAAAACTCCAAAAACTACTCTCTTAAAAAATTTTAAACTTATTGAAGACTTTAATGAATATATTATTTTAAAACCTACACAGGGGTCTAGTAGCAAAGGTATATATAAAATTAAAAAAAAATCAGTTGAGTCATTTTCTGAAATAATGGAATTAGACTATAGTTCGTATATCATACAAGATTATATTGATTTTGATTACGAAGTAACAACAGATGTATTCGTTCATAATAAAAAAGTAGTCGAGCTTTGTCAAAGAAAAAGGATGAAGACTCGAGGGGGAGAAGTTGAGCGCGGTATTACTATTAAGAATGAAAAAATAAATCATATAATACAAAAAATCGTTGAATTATGTGACTTTCATGGAGTTATAAATATCCAGATTATGATAAAAGATGACTTATTCTATATTGGTGAAATAAATGCTAGATTTGGTGGCGGCTTTCCATTGAGCTATCATTCAGGTGCAAATTTAATTGACCATTTTAAGTATTTAATAAGTGATAAAGAAAGAATAGAGTTGTTTTTAGATAGTAGATATAAAGAGAATTTTTATATGCTAAGATTTGATGCAGGAATTTATACGGATTCTTTAGATGATTAAAGTAATTGGTTTTGACTTGGACAACACGCTTTATGATCAAAGAAAATTTGAATTTGAATCATTTCAAATAATTTCAAAAATGGTGTCAATTAATTTTAATATTGACGAAATACAGTATTTTAATAATTTAAAACATTTACATCTTCAAGGAGAAAATCAATATTTATTTGATAAAGCATTCATCCAATGTAATGGTTGTCTAAAATCTAATTGGGAAAATTTTGTCACTAAAGAAATTCTTCCATCGTATAGAAACTTCAGTCCAAAAAAATTAAAACTATTTTCTGGAATGAGAGAAAAAATAATTAAGTTGAAAAATAGTAATTTAAAATTGGTACTAATAACTAACGGTAATAAGAAAGTGCAGAATAATAAAATTGAGGCTTTAAAAATAAGAAAGTATTTTGATTTAATTTTAATATCTGACGAATTTTCTCCAAAAAGAAGAAAGCCGGATATTTTTATGTTCATGCAAGCATTAGAATTTTTTTCAGTTAGTGGTATTGAAATGGCATATGTTGGTGACGACCTTATTCGTGACAAGGCTTGTGACAAACTAGGTATTAAATTTATTCACTATAAAAACCAAATTAATCTTAAACCGGAGAAATTTTTTGAACTTTAAAGTTTTAATAATTGCAGAGGCTGGAGTAAATCATAATGGGAATTTTGATTTAGCATTAAAACTAATAGATGAAGCTAAGGAAGCAGGAGCTGATGCTGTTAAGTTTCAAACTGCTGTTCCGGAATTAGTTATGACAAATTCTGCCGATATGGCCAAATATCAAGTTACAAATACTGGTCAGAAAACATCACAATTAGAAATGTCTAAAAAAATTCATTTACCTCTAGGTGATTATAAAAAACTAAAAAAATATTGCGATAATAAAAAAATAATGTTTTTATCAACGCCATTTGATCATCGCTCTATTGAAGAATTAAATAAGCTCAATATGGAGTATTTTAAAATTCCTTCAGGAGAAATTACTAACCTCCCCTACTTAACACATGTCGCTAAACTTGCAAATAAAATTATTTTGTCCACAGGTATGTCAAATATGAAGGAAGTAGATTCAGCTCTTAAGGTTCTTTACAAAAATGGCGTTAAAAAAGATAATATCACTTTATTACACGCTACTACAGACTATCCAACAAACATGTCAGATGTAAATTTAAAAGCTATGATTTCCATGCAGAATAAATTTGATATTAAAGTTGGCTATAGCGATCATACTAGAGGGATTGAGATCCCTATAGCTGCTGTAGCTCTAGGAGCAATTTGTATTGAAAAACATTTTACGCTTGATAGAAGGCTTGAAGGCCCAGATCATAAAGCAAGTTTAGAGCCCATAGAATTACAAAATATGGTGAAAGCCATAAGAAATATTGAAATTGCTTTAGGAGATGGCAAAAAACAACCTGCTAAAGGAGAAATGCAAAATATAAATATTGCCAGAAGATCAATTGTTGCAAAAACAAGAATAAAAAAAGGCGACATTTTAAATGAAAATAACCTAATTGTAAAAAGACCAGGCAATGGTATCAATCCAATGAATTGGTATAAAATTATTGGAAGTGTAGCAAAAAAAAATTACGATGAAGATGATTTAATATGAAAATTTGTGTTGTTACAGGTAGTCGTTCTGAATATGGATTACTCTTTTGGCTATTAAAAGCAATTGAGCAAGACTCAGACTTGGAATTGCAACTTATTGTAACTGGCATGCACTTAAGTCCAGAATTTGGATATACATACAAAGAGATTGAAAAAGATTTTGCTATTAGCAATAAAATTAAAATTTTATCATCAGATGATACACCTGTTGGTATATCCGAATCAATGGGACTTGCTCAAATTTCTCTAAGTAAGGCATATGCAAAATTGAAACCAGAAATTTTAATCATCTTAGGGGACAGATATGAAATTTTTTCAGCAGCAAGTGCTGCAATGATTGCTAATATACCTATTGCTCATATTGCTGGAGGAGAAACTACTCAAGGGGCATACGATGAATCGATAAGACATAGCATTACAAAAATGAGCTCATTGCATTTTACTGCTACAGAGACATACAAAAAAAGAGTTATACAGTTGGGCGAAAATCCAAAAAATGTTTTTAATGTTGGAGCTTTAGCTGTTGAAAGTTTCCAAAAATTGAAATTATTATCAAAAAAAGAGCTTGAAAATGAAATTGGTTTTCATTTTAATAAAAAGAACCTTCTTGTAACCTTTCATCCAACAACCTTAGAACCAAAAACAGCAAGAAAGCAATTTCAAGAATTATTAGATGCACTCGATCAGCTAAATGAAACTAATATAATTTTCACTAAAGCTAACAGTGATACTGACGGTAAAATAATCAATGAAATGATTGACAGCTATGTTTCTAGCAGAGTGAAAAATAGTGTAGCTTTTTTCTCTTTAGGCCAGTTAAAATATCTTTCTACTTTACAATTTGTAGATGGAGTAGTTGGAAACAGTTCTAGCGGTATAACTGAAGCACCGTTATTTAAAATTGGAACAATTAATATTGGAAATAGACAAAAAGGGAGAATAATGCCCAAAAGCGTTATTAATTGCAAAAATAATAAAGAAGACATATTTAATGCTATTAATAAGCTTTACACTAAAGATTTTCAACAAGAACTTAAAAGAATTGAAAATATTTTTGGTGATGGTAAAACAAGTAGTAAAATTATAAAAATTATAAAAATTACATCCCTTAATAATATTTTTAAAAAGAAGTTTTATGATATTAACTTTTAATAATTTAATAATACATTTTAACAAAAAAATTTAAAAAACTATTAAGCAATATTATTTAATAATACACAATAAAAATTATTATGTACACAAAACATATAACTTCATCTAAGATATCAGCCAAAGAAGCTTTACAACAGTTAAATAATGTCAACCTAAGTAAAGTTTTATTTTTAATTGACAAGGAAAGTAAACTTGCCGGAAGCATAACTGATGGAGATATCAGAAGAGGTTTATTGAACAATATTTCATTAAATGAACCTGTATCAAAATTTATGAATTCAAATACTCAATTTATTTATGATTCAAAATATTCAATCAAAGATATTATAAAGCTAAGAAGAAAAAAGTATGAAGCAGTGCCCATACTTGATGATCAAAATAAGATTGTTAATATAATAGATTTTAATGTTCAAAAAAACTTATTGCCAATAGAAAGTATAATTATGGCTGGAGGGTTAGGATCAAGACTCATGCCACTAACAAAAGATACTCCTAAATCCCTTCTAAAAATTGGAGATAAATCTGTGATAGAATACAATATAGATAGGTTGAAAAAATTTGGGGTAAACAAATTTCATTTTTGCCTTAATCATATGTCATCAAAAATTAAGAACTATCTGAATAGTAGCTATAGCAATGAATTTAATAGCCTCCAATTTGAATTCATTCTTGAAGAATTTAAAATGGGTACGATAGGAGCAGTCTCAAAAATAAACAATTTAAATAATGACTATATATTGATTTCTAATTCTGATTTTATTACGACTTTAGATTATGAAAAATTTTTCCTAGACTTTTTAGAAAAAGGCGCAGATCTTTCAATGGTTTCTATTCCCTATATTGTTGATGTGCCATATGGTGTTACTACTATTGATACTTATGATAATAAAATAGTTTCATTAGAAGAAAAGCCTAAGTACACATATTATTGTAATGCTGGCATATATTTAATTAAAAAATCTATTATGCGAGAAATTCCAAAAAACGAGCAATTTGATGCTACTAGCCTTGTAGAAAAACTAGTAAAGAAAAAATTTAAGGTTATTTCATATACTACACATGAATATTGGCTGGATATTGGATCAATTGATGACTACAAAAAGGCTAAAAAAGACATTGGAAGTCTAAAATTGTGAAATCTCTTATAATTATTCCAGCTAGAAAAGGATCAAAAAGACTCCCAAATAAAAATATTAAGCTCTTAAATGGAAAGCCTTTGATTAATTATACTGTTGAGCATGCCCGAAAATTATTTGATGATAATATTATATGTGTTAGCACAGATTCTAATGAAATTAAAAGCATAGTTGAAAAAACAGGTTTAAAAGTTCCCTTTCTTAGACCAAAACATTTAGCAGAAGATCTCTCGTCAACTCAAGAAGTTATTCTAGATTGCTTGGATTGGTATAAAAATAAAAAAAATTATATTCCTGATAATATAATATTGTTACAACCTACGTCTCCTCTTAGAAAAATTGAGTATACAAAAAAAGCATTAAAAAAATATAACAATAAGTTAGATATGGTTGTTTCTGTTAAAAAATCAAGATTAAACCACAAGACTACCTTTGCAAAAGTTGGCAAACAAGATGACATAAAAAAAATTGATTTGGATAAAAATCTATTAGAGTTAAATGGTTCAGTTTATGTAATTAATACTAGCTCTATTAAAAATAAGGAAATATCAAAATTTTCCAAAATTAAAAAAGTTACTATTAGAGAAGAGGAATTATCCATTGATATTGATACACAATTAGATTTTGATATATGTGAACTAATAATTAGAAAAAGTCGTGAATAATATATTACATTTTGTATCATATATTGCTATACCTACTAAAAAGAAGTTTTCTACTAATCTTTCTGGCTATGGATATCTGGTTCATGATATTGCCACTAATCTAGCAAAAAATTCTGAAGTATCAATCTCTGTAATGACACAATCAAGTATAACAAATGAGTTTAATTATAAGGGCGTTAAGATATTAAAAAGAACTTGGTCAGATATTTTACTAAATCTTAATGTCTATCACTTATTAAATGCCTTATCAGTTATCTTAAAAAGAAAAATACCTATTAAAAAATTACCTAACATTATATTATATTTTATTTCAATGGGTTATTGTAAAAAAGTAATTCAAGAAGGTAAATTTGAATTAATACATATCCATGGTATTTCATATTATACAATTCCCCTAATTGAGTTATGTGAAAAGCATAACTTTAAATATATGGTCACATTACATGGACTAAACTCATTTTATAAAGATCCTAATGCAAAAATTAGTTGGAATGAGAAAAAATATATAAAACATTTTTATGAAAATAATATACCTGTTACAGTAATTAGTGAAGGAGTAAGAAAAAAAATCATGGAATTTTTATACCTGAAAAATGCTACAAACTTTAAAGTAATTAATGCAGGATATGAAAAGTCTCAAAGTGAAGATTTTATAGATATTAGAAAAAAATATTCAATTCCTAATGATTGTAAAATAATGCTGTGTATTGGCGGAATTAGCGATAGGAAAAATCAAAAACAAGCACTAGCATCGTTTGATAAAATAGACCATAAAATAAAAGAAAAATTGTACATATTATTTTTAGGCTATGATACAACCGGCGGTGAATTTGAATCAAAAATTTCTCACAAAAACTTAATTTATTGCGGTTTTATTCCAAAAAGTAGGATTGGTTCATATTATCAGCAGTCAGATTTTAATCTTATAATAAGTAAACATGAAGGTTTTGGTTTGTCAAGCATAGAGGGCTTTAACAGTGGATTGCCTTTATTAACTTATGCTGATCTTGAAGTTGTAGATGATATATTTGATAAAAATGCGGTACTATTAATCAATGATAGATCAGATGAAGCATTAGCCAAAGGAATAGTAAAGATTTATAGAAAAAAATGGGATAAAGATACTATAATTAAACATTCTCAAAAATTTACAATAAATAAAATGACTGAACATTATATTGAGCATTATAAACAACTAAAAGATGATTAAAAAAAAACTATCAAAACACTTTCCTAAAACAATCATAATTTTACATATTATTGTTGGATTCTTTAGTGACTGCAAAAGAATGTTAAGGCATGCTAGCACTATCAGAACGAATGTAAATCAAAATAAATTAAGTTCTTTACTCATTAGGCAATCACATGGAGTTGAAAAAGGATTAAGTCTTCCAAATCCCAAAAAAAATCGTGGAGAAGAAACAGTTAGGGCATTAATTAATAACTCTAAAATATACTACAAGAAATTTGGATATGATTCAACCCTAGCAATAGCTTTAGACAATTTAAATGGATACAAATCTTTTAATTCAAATTCATCCATAAAATCAATAAAGGAATTGATTAATAAAATAGACTGTTTATCAAAAGAAATATTTGAATATAATTCAAAAAATAGAATTCCAATTGGTGGCTGGAAAACATTTTCTAAAAATAATTGGGAGAAAAAGGATGCTAGATTTGATTTCAAAAAATTTATCTCTTCAAGAGTAAGTATAAGAAATTTTTCCAATACAGATGTTAATGAACATGATATTATTGAATCAATCAAGGTTGCAACAAAATCTCCTTCACATTGCAATAGACAGCCATGGAAGGTCAGAATCTTTAAAAACGAGAAAAAAGATTATATTTTAAAATTTCAAAATGGTAATAAAGGCTTTTCTGAATCAATTAATACAGTTTTACTGATTACAGGACTACTTTCTTCGTATTCTCATAAAGAAAGGTCGGCGGTATGGATTGATGGAGGTCTTTTTTCCATGACTTTGATTTATGCTCTACTAGATAAGAAAATAGGTTCATGTCCACTTAATACCCAATATACAATCTTCCAAGAAAATGCTCTTAGAAAGGCAGCTAAACTTAATGATGACGAAGTTCCAATAATGATGTTGGGATTAGGGCATGTTAAAGATAATTTTACTGTGGCAAACTCGCCGAGAAAATTGATAAATGAAGTGATTATTTCAGATGAATAAATTAGGCTATAATAAAGTAATCAATGTTCAATTTTTTGATTATTTCATTCCTCTTTTTATGATTCTTACTCCATACAAAGTATTGACAACTTTTAGTAATTATGGAATAATTATTTTTTTAGCATATTTTTTGTTTTTTGTTTTTTGTTATAAAAAGGTTAATGTTTTTATTTATAAACCGCTTTTATTTTTCACAATTGGTTCTTCATTAATCTATCTTTTCAATAATTTAAGATTAGGTATTTTTGATATATCCACAGTTAATAACCTTATTAATGCTTTTTTGATGATATCAATACTATCAATTATTACTTCTAGAATAAATTTTGAAAGATTTTACTATTTTTATAGAAATATTGGTTTTATATGTTGCGTAGTATTAATTATTCAATCAATTAGATTATATATCTTTAATATACCGGCTTCTCCAATAGCTTTATTACCAGTGAATATTCAAGACTACTATTTCTGGGGTGACTTTAATGGATTAAGACCTTCCGCATTTTTTCCAGAACCACAAGCATTTGTTTCTTATTTATTACCGTTATTCATTTTTTCATTAGATAAAAACAATTATTTTATGACTACTCTTATCATTATTTCAATATTTTTAAGTGGTTCTACCCTGGGAATTTTGTCGATTTTTTTAATTTCTTCATTTTATTTCTTTCAAAAAAAATCAAACCTGAGCTTAGGCAAGCTATTCACATTTTTATCAATGTTTATTGTATTTATTTTGATATTTTTTTCATTTGAAATTTTTCAAGATTCGGTAGAGAAGATTTTTAATATAAATTTTGCAAATGATATAAGGCTAACAAGGGGATTTTTTATTTTTTCTAGCTTTTCGTTCTTTGATTTATTATTTGGTATAGGCGATAACTTAATGAATTATATAATAGCAAATATCAACGATGTCTATGTGAGATTATATCTGCAAACTGAATCAGTAAGATTGCTCGGTTATGTTACCACAATTTCAGGTGTTTTTATCAGGTATGGTATGATTTTAGGTTTATATTATCTTTATATTCTGTATGCAATATACAATAATTTTGGAGAGGAATTATATCTTAAAACATTAATTTTTACAATAATATTATTATCATTTGGGCAAACATTATTATTCAATTCTTGGTTTCTATTTTACTTTGGAATCTTATTTGGATTAAAGAAAAATGTTAATTCTGAAAACTTTATAAAACTAAGGTTAGTTTGAACAATAAAAAAATTGGGTTAGTTACTACTCACTATGCAATTAATTATGGTGCAGTGTTACAAGCTTATGCGCTTTACAAAGCAATTAATAAAATTAATGGTAGATGTGAAGTTATTGATTACACCCCTCAAAATAAATCTATAGGCAGGAAAATTGTCTATAAATTTGATTCTATTAAATCAAGCATATATAGTTTTCTCCTTTTTATAAATTTAAAATATAGAATTAATAAGAAAAATAAAGTCAAAAAGTTTGATAATTTTCTAAACAAAAATTTTCATTTTTCTGATTCAAAATTTCAATCTAAAAAAGATTTAGAAAATAACTTAGATCAATACGACATATTAGTATGTGGGAGTGATCAAATATGGAATCTTAATCTTTTTAATGATGAAACAATGTTTTTAAAATTTGAAAATAATTCAAAGGCTAAAAAATATATTGCTTATGCGCCAAGCATTGCTGCAAAAATGACAATTGATCAATTAAAAACAATAGGGAAAAATATTGAACATTTTTCTTATTTATCTTTAAGAGAAAGCATAGGAATCAAAGAATTATTACCTTTTACAAATAAAACAATTAAACATGTGCTAGATCCAATTTTTTTATTAGAAAAAAAACATTGGAAAGAAATGTCTCAATCTGCACCTATTAATGGACCATATATATTGCTCTATACAATAGGCGGTGCAGGAAAATATATGAAAAAAAGTGTCGACTTAATTAGAAAAAAGCTTGGTTATAAATTGGTTTATATCAATCTTGCTCCATTCGATAAATTTCGATCTGATTTATTATTAAGTGATGTATCCCCTGAGCAGTTTGTATCATTAATTGAAAATTCAAATTTTGTAATCACAAGCTCTTTTCATGGAACAGCTTTTTCTGCTCATTTTGATAAAGAATTCTACTGCTACCCTTTTGAAAATAGAAGCTCACGGCATGAAAGTCTTTTAAAGAAGATTGGTTTAGAAGATAGAATTTTAAAAGATGACAATTTTATTGAAAAATGTTCAACAATAAAAAAAATAGACTATTCAAAAATAAATGTGTTGAAAAAAAGAAATATTGAGGAGTCTTTAAATTTTTTAAAAAACAGTATTCATGATGAATAAAACTATATTCAACTTTTCTATTTATACATCTCTAACTTTTTTTCAAAAAGGAATTGGTTTTATCATGCTACCCATCTATACAGCTCTGCTCAGCCCTCATGAATTATGACTATTTACTCAAATAATGGCTATTTGCTCGATAATAATTTTATTTTTTCTATTTGCAATGGATGAAGGAGCAGCATTTTTTCTATTTAAAAATAAAAATAATACACTTGAAAAATCCAAAGTTTTTTCATCTGTTTTTTTAATTTCTAGTCTTATCTCAATATTTGGATCTTTAATCTTTTTACTTTTTTATAAAACACTTTTTTCAAAATTTGGGATAGAAATAACTAAAAACTTAGCCTATATTGTGATAGCATATACTATCACATCACCTATATTTTTTATTTATCAAAAAATTTTAAGGATTAATGAAGAAGGGGTAGAATTTGCTAAAATCATGGCATCTTATATTGCCTTTCAAGTAGTAATAGCAATGATACTAATTACTAAACTAAATCTTGGTGGCATAGGATTATTTATTTCTCACGCACTAACATCTATAATATTCTATATTTTTTCTTTAACAAAATTGATTAAGCAATATCAGCTTATTTTTGACTTCAATAACATAATAAAGCTTTCTAAATATGCACTTCCAATTTTACCGCATAAAATATCTGGCTGGGGTTTAACTGGATTGACCATATTATCAATATCATATTTTCTTGGCTCTGAATCAGTTGGTATTTTTTCTGCATTATCCTTTTTATCAATAATTATAAATATTTTCTCTAAGTCTTTTTTTAATGCATATCAACCTTGGGTCTATCAAATGATGCAAGGAAATAATCAGCAACAATCTAAAATTTTAAAAATGAACAAAATTTTAGGTATATCTATGATTATTTTAGCAACATTTTTAACGTTTTTTTCAACTGAAATAATATCCATTTTTATTAATAGTAGATATCATACAGATTTCATTATTTTACCAGTATTAATTTTTAGCAGTCTAAGTCTTTTCTTAGGATCGCTCTTTACATACATATTATACTATGAGCATTCAGGGAGGGGTTATATCTCGATATCAACATTTGTAGGATTATTTACTAACCTTTTACTCACAGTTACTTTAACACTAAAGTATGGTTTAATTGGCGCTGTTTTATCGTTAGGAATATCCAATTTTACAACAGGTCTATTGAAATATTATTTTTCTAAGAAGATTGTCAATTATGATAAGGAACAATTTATTGATTTATACCTAATAGCTATCATATTGTTAATTGTTGGTATAATGCTTATAGTTCTGGAGGTTTTGTTTTCAATAAAAATATTCTTATTTATTGCTTGGATCTTAGCATTAATTTTCTTCTATAATGAAGAATTTAAAGGACTAAAAAACTATTTATTAAATGATAAAAAATAAATGAGCTCAGAGTATATATATTTAAAAAATAAAAAAATAAAGGTATCTGATCTTTCAAAGTATGTGCCTTTTACGATGGTAAATAATTCACTTATTATAATTGATATATGTGAATTTGTATGTAACTCATTTTTTTTGATGGAAAAAAATCAATTGAAAAAAAGTATTTTAATTAATCTTTTAAAAAATAAATCCCAAAAAATAAAAAATATCGCTGCAGTTGTAATGCTTTCAAAAAAAGAAGAAATCATTCGAATTAATTGTAATTATATTAGTTCAGAATTCAGTGTACTATTTAAATACAGCATTCTTTTTGATTATAAAAAAAATAAAAAACAAAATTTTATAGATTCATCTGAGATTAATTCTGTTGGAATAAAATACTTTATAAACCTTTTTTATAGATTAATAAGAAATAGAAAATTAAAACAAACACAAACTATAATTAGAACCTGGGTAGACGTAAGTGAAAAACTGTATAAAGAACAATTCAATAAATCAACTATCCTGATTTATCCATTCGGATTAAATTTTAAAAGAGGTTTAAAATATATAAAAAATACTTTTTCAAAATATGAAAATGTATCATTTATGGGTATACCATATTCATTTAAAAAATTTATAAAAATTTTTTTGTCGAAAAAAAAAGATTTGGCAATATTAGATTTTGAAATTGATGGGCATATTAAGCATGCTAAAGATTTAGAAAACTATAAAACAATCTATACGTCAGATGATTTTATTTCAGCAGTGCCAGCTTTATACAATGAAATTTTACCTAGAACAAAAATTATAAATACATGTCATGGAATAGGATTCTACAATCCTTTTAATAATTATAATGAATTCTATGTTATTAATGGCCAACAAAAAAAGTATTATAATTATAAAAATTTTGACTCAATTTTTTATAAAATAAAAAATGTTTCAAGTATTGGTAAAAAAAAGAATGATAAATTTGAAAAGGTCATTGTAATTATAGATCAAGGAAATCTAAAAAAATACAACTTTATATATGAACATAAATTACAACAAAAAGTTTATAGCAAAGTAATTGATGTTTGCGAAAAAAATAATATTAAACTATATATCAAGCCTCATCCAAATAGAAATAAAAAAGAATCAGGAAAATTGTTTAATAGATATCCATCTTTAAAAGCCATAGAAAATTTAGAAGAGCTTAAAAGTAAAAATATTATATTTATCAACTTATACTCTGGCGCATACAATGATTATAAAAATAAAGGAAAGTTTATTTTTATAAAGGATGAATTTTTTTCTGCACGAATTTTCTTTGGTAATCAAATTAAATTAATAAAAATAAATGAAATTGAAAGGGAGCTTATTTTAAGCTAAAATCTAACGATGCTTGAATATTACATATCCAAAATTTTGAAAAAAATAAGGGGACGTGCTATTATAAATAGCATAATTCATAAAAAATCAAAAATTAATTCTGGATCGCATATTGTGAACTCCTCATTTGATAAATATTCGTATTGCGGATATGAATGTGATATCAATAACACTGAAGTTGGGTCATTTTGTTCGATTGCTAATAATGTAAAAATTGGAGGTGGAGTTCATCCCATAGATTGGGTATCTACTTCACCGGTTTTCTATACAGGCAGGCAAAGCTTAAAGGCTAAATTTTCACCTAAAAATAGAAAAAATCCTAAGATGGTGATTATTGGTCATGATGTTTGGATTGGACAAAATGTTTTAATTAGTCAAGGTGTAAAAATTGGTACTGGCTCAATTGTTGGAATGGGAAGCATTGTAACAAAAGATATTCCACCATATAGTATCTTTGCAGGTAACCCTGCAAAATTAATAAGAAAAAGATTCGAAAATAATCTGATTGATTCATTATTACAGTCTGAGTGGTGGATACTTGATGATAGTCAATTAAATCAAATTTCAGATTACATTTCTACGCCAAAAGTTTTTCTTGAAATGATTAGAAAGAAGAAATTCTAATTTTTTTAAGATAAATATGAAAATAAATTATTATTAAATGAAAATATTAACTCAAAACCTAAAAACAGGTAAAACGAATATTTTAGAAGTTCCTTCTCCATCGAATGACTCGAAAAAAATAAGGGTAATAAATAACTATTCACTTATAAGTACCGGTACGGAATCCTTAATTGTCAATTTTGGAAAAGCTGGCTGGTTAAATAAAGCGCGGCAACAACCAGATAGAATTAAGGATGTAATTAATAAAATCAAATCAAGCGGTATAATTGATACATATAAAGCAATCAAAAATAAATTATATTATCCAATGGTAATGGGCTATGCTGCAGTTGGAACTATTTCACACAAAAATGAAAATTATAACTTGCAAAAAGGTGCAAGAGTTTTTACAAACTCTTTTCATCAGGAAGAAGCTTTAGTTGATTATAATATGTGTGTTAAAATTCCAGATAATGTTGATAATAAGTCTGCAAGCTTTGGAGCTATTGGTGGCATTGCAATGCAAAGCATTAAGTGCATTCCTAAAGAATCAAAAACTATTGCTATAATTGGTTTGGGCCTGCTTGGACAAGTCACATTTAGGATACTTAACGCATTAGGATATAAATGCATAGTTTATGATATAGATTCAAAAAAAATTGATCTTGCAGTTAAACATGGTGCTAAAGGAATTCATAAAAATAATATTACAGAGGCAATTTTAAATTACACAAAAGGAAAGGGAGTGGACTGCACAGTAATAGCTGCCTCTTCTTTATCAAGTCAAATTATTAACGAAGCAACAACATATACAAAGAGAAAAGGTAGAATTGTATCATCTGGCTTAGTAGGCTTAAATTTAATTAGAGACAATTTTTTTAAGAAACAAATTGAATTAGTTGTATCAAACTCAAGTGGCAATAAAAACCATCGAGGCGAAGGAAGTTCAAGTGAAAATATTGATTATTTTTTTCAATTAATTTCATCAAAAAAAATTCAAGTACTTGATTTGATTTCTGAAGAAATTTCTTTCGATGATGCGGATAATATATACTCTTTCCCTGATAAATCTCTATTTTTTTCCAAACTAATTAAATATGAAAACAATAACTATGATCCTATTCCTACACTTTCAATTGATAGACATAATAAATCTTCGGATAAATTAAGAATTGGACTAATTGGAACAGGAAATTTTGCAATGTCTACGCTCATACCTACTATAAATAAAACTAAAGAAGGTTATTTATCTTCATTATTAGGTAGAGAGGGTTTATCATTATACGTAGCAAAAAAAAGATTTAATATCAGTCAAATAACCACTAATCAATTAGATTTCTATAAAAATATCGATGCAGTTTGTATTGCTACTCCCCATGAAACTCATTTTAATCTTGTAAAGAAAGCAATAGAATCATCATTGCCTATTTGGGTTGAAAAACCATTAGTTATTTCAAATAAAGAATTAATAGACATACAAAGAGAAATGCTATCTAATAAACTAATTTATGCTATTGGATATAATAGATCTTCAGCCCCTTGGACAAATTTTATGAAAAATAAAATTAATTCTAAAAAAACAAATATTTCTATGATAATTAATGCAGGAGAACTTCCTTTAGAGCATTGGCTTTTAGATGAAAATATTTGTGGTGGAAGAATTGTAGGTGAATGCTGTCATTTTATAGATCTTGCATTAACTTTATTAGGTCATACAAAGCTAATTCATGTAGAGTGCATCAATCGAGACAGATACTACCAAGATACAGGTAATTATATTTTAACTTTTGAAGATGGATCAAAGGTAGATATAAATTATAGACACGATCTACCTGCAAGTCTCCCGAAAGAAAAAATTGTCGTAAAATCATCTCAATCAACATACACTAACAATAACTGGAAAAAATTCTCTAGCGGAAAAATTTTTAATTTTAGTTCACCAAAAAAAGGTAAAGGGCATAATGAGGCTATTACTACCTTCTTTTGCAATGTAAGAAATGATAAATTTTCAACAGAAAGTGAAATTTATGAGATGTGCTTCTCAACATATATTTCTATTAAGTTGCAAAAAATGTCTAAAGGAGATGTTTTAGACATTTTAGATTGTTATAGAAATGAAATTTTATCTAAAGTTTCAAAATTGAATGATTAATAGATTAAGATATTGGCAAAGAATTTTTTCGACATATATCCTTGGAGGAAAAAGCAACCTTTCTTTTTGGCATGGAGAGCCAGAAGTCAATGATTTGGCAAATTATGACCAATTAGATCAATATTATATGAAGTTCCATTCTAAGGCTGAATATCAAGGCAGCTATGACAAAAAAGGGATCCCGCAGCTAAACTACCAAGGTGATATTGGTATACAATATAATCCTATTGCAATTGCTCAATGGTCATTAGGTAATTACAATTTGTGGAAAAAAAATCATTCT
>Ga0066376_10002298_pt1 | contig 17830 bp, 18 predicted proteins | sample Knorr_S15_td_Bot_FD_77009 | JGI IMG/M metagenome (GOLD analysis project Ga0066376, IMG submission 77009) | Marine microbial communities from Southern Atlantic Ocean transect - Knorr_S15_td_Bottom_ad_5009_LV_A | ecosystem: Environmental > Aquatic > Marine > Oceanic | place: Southern Atlantic... | reverse complement strand
GCTCCCAGGTGTACACGTGCTTGAGCGCGTCCTCCAAGCGGACACGCTCCGTCAGACGCGCTACGTGCGCGAAGCGCGCGTACACACCGCGGCGCGGCCAGAACACCACAGCCAAAGCAGCGACCATGAGGCCGAAGACGGAGAGTGCGAGAGCGGGATCAACCATTCGGGTAGCCGGCTGGACCGACGTAGCGTGAAGTGATGTGCGTGCCGAAATTTAGGCGCGCCTAACTCTAGGCAAGCCCACCAGCGAGCGCAAGGTCACAGTTTCACCCGTCGGTCGTCCTTCGATGCTCGAATCGGATCACACCCTGCTCCGACCCAGGCCCGACGAGCACGAACCCGGCCTTGTGAAGGACTCCGATCGAGGGAGTCGGCTCGGGCAGCGTCTCCGCCAGGATGTGATCGACCCGGGGATCGTCGTAGGCGCGGGCCATCAGTCCTTTCAGGGCTTCCGTGGCGAACCCTCTGCGCTGGAACTCGGGCAGCACGGAATACCCGACTTCCACGCTTCCGTCGGGCGAGGGCGGGCCCTTGAAATCGCCCGCGCCGACAGCGCGACCCTGAGCGGGCGCTTCCGCCCGATGCACGAAGTAGCGGAAGCCCCACGCCCCGAACCCCTGGTCCGCCGCGAGGCGCTCCAGCATCCAACCGATGGCGTCCGCGTCGTACAGCGGCGGCGGCCACGACTCGGGGATCTCCACGCGCAGCGTCCGCTCGAGCATGTTGCGACCCTCCAGGTCGGCCTCGAGGACCGCACGGGTGCCGGGGAGCAGGTCCAGACGTTCAGTGCGGATCGGCATGCTTTTTTCTGAAAACATCGCTGGGGCCTTCCAGCGGGACGAGTTGGAATACAGACTTGGGAGCATCGCACCTCAACCCCTGTCTGGAGCCGCCTTGCAACACGACACCATGGCCGTAATTGACTTCGGTGGTCAGTACGCTCACCTGATCGCCACCAAGATTCGGCGCCGGGGGGTTCGCGCGGAGATCCGCCAGCCGGAGGACCCCGTCGAGGCTTTCGACGGTTACCGGGGCATCATCATCTCGGGCAGCCCCAGCCTCGCGTCTCGCGGAGAGGATTCCGAGTATACCAAGGCGATCTACGATCTCGACGTTCCCATCCTCGGCTTTTGCTTCGGACATCAAGAGATCGCGCAGCACTACGGGGGTCAGGTCGAACACAGGGGTCGTGAATGGGGCAAAGCCGACCTCCACGTCGCGCAAGGGCATCCGCTCTTCCGTGGCCTCGAGTCGGTCGAGCACGTGTGGATGAGCCACCACGACTCGGTGATATCCGTTGGGCCGGAGTTCGAGGAAATCGGCCACAGCGTCACCGGTGACACGACGGAGCACCGGTACGCCGCCATCGGCTCGGACTCCCTGCTCCGGTACGGATTCCAGTTCCATCCCGAGGTCGACGATACCGAGCACGGGGACGAGATGATCGCGAATTTCGTCTTCGAGATCTGTGGCTGCGAAGCCAGTTGGTCGATGGATCGATTCTTGGACGAACAGGTCGAACGCGTCCGGGCGCAGGTCGGCGACCGCTCCGTCTTTCTGCTCGCGTCCGGGGGCGTCGATTCGACCGTCGCGGCCGTGCTGCTCGGCAAGGCGATCGGCCCCGAGCGGCTGCACCTGCTGCACGTCGACAACGGTTTGATGCGACTCGACGAAAGCGCCGCCGTGTTGACCATGTTCAGGGAGCTCGGCCTCGACCGGAACCTCCATTTCGTAGATGCGAGCGAAGCGTTCCTCGCGGCACTCGACGGAATCGTCACCCCGGAGGAAAAGCGCGAGAGGATCGGGAACACCTTCGTCGAGGTCTTCCAGGAGGAAGCGAATCGGCTCGGTATCGCGCATCACCTGCTCGGGCAGGGCACGATCTACCCCGACACGATCGAGACCGGCGGCACTAAGCGTGCCGACACGATCAAGACGCACCACAACCGCGTCCCCATCATCGAGCAGATGATCGCAGCGGGCCAGGTCGTCGAACCACTCACCGATCTCTACAAGGTCGAAGTGCGCGAGCTCGGGGATCGACTGGGCATCGAACCCACGGCACTGTCGAGGCACCCGTTCCCGGGCCCCGGTCTCGGAGTGCGGTTGCTCTGCTCGGACGGCGTGCCGGACGAGGGCACCGAATCCATGGCACGGCACGCCGAAGAGATCGCGTCCGGGTACGGCCTTCAGTCGAGCGTGCTGCCCTTGCGTTCCGTCGGTGTGAAGGCTGACCTGCGGGCGTATGAACACCCCGTGCTCCTGAGCGGAGACGTCGCCTGGGAGACGCTCATCCACGCGGTCTCTACCATCACGAGTCAGGTGCCGGGCATCAACCGCTGCGTATGGAACCTGGGAACTGTCCACCCCGAGCGTGCCTCGGTCCTGGAGGCCTACGTCACCCGGGAGCGGTTGCACGTGCTCCGGCGGGCCGACGCGATCGTAATGCAGGCTCTGCACGAGTTCGATCTGTACGACGACATCTGGCAGTGTCCGACGGTGCTGGTACCTCTCTCCCTTACGGAGGAGCCAGGTGAGACCGTCGTGCTTCGACCGGTACGCTCTCAAAGGGCGATGACCGCGACGCCGGTGGAGCTGCCGTTGCGACTGGTGACTGTGTTGCGAACCGAGATTCTCGAGTTGGACGGCGTGAGCGGCCTGACGCTCGACGTTACATCGAAACCCCCGGGCACCATCGAGTGGGAGTAGCCAACAGGGCTGTCCAGGGGCGATCGGTCTAGAAGATTCCGCCGTTCCGGAACCGATACACGTACTGCAGAAACCCGCCTTGCCCGAGCACGACCGTCTCGTCGTACTCTCTGCCGGCGTCGATCAGCACGGAGAGCCGGACTCCTTCCTCGGTGCCGTGCTCGTTCAGGAGCTTCGCGGTGAAGCGGGCCTCTGAATTGAGCGAGAACTGATCGTTGTAGTTCCCGGTGATCGTGATCGAGTCGATGTTGTTGTATATGAACTCGCCGGTGGTCGGGAGCTCGAAGCTAGTCGAGACAGTGAGCAACAGAGGCATCTCCACGGATGCCGAAGCCTCGATGATCACCGTTGCCGACACCGGAGGATCCTCTTTCTCCGTACATCCGACCCATAGCAATGCCGCGACCGCGGTCAGAAGGGGTCGGGCTCCGGGAATATTCACGCCAAACTGCTCCATTATTCGAGTTCGTCCTTCGTTTCGTACGCCCAGCCGAAGACTGGATTACCCACGATAATCCCCCGTAGAAGCCCGGTCGTTCCCGCACTGCGGGCCTCGCAAGCGGCGCGCTCCGTCACCATCTTTTCGCATGCTGTTCCTAGTCGCCGCGCTCGCGGCACCCGCGATCGGACCGGCGCTCTATGGCGTCCTCCATGGTCATCCCAAAGCCGTTCGCCTCGTCGATGGTTTCGTCTTGCTGGCGGTTCCGTTGCTGGTGGCATGGCAGGTCGTCCCGTTCGCATGGGAGGCTCGTAGCCTTTCGGTACCGTTGGTGGTGGTCGCAGGCCTGTTACTACCCAACCTGAGCGAACGCGTCTCACACCAATTCGAGGCGCATACCGACAACTTGGCCATCATCGTCGGACTCTCGGGTCTTTCGTTGCATGCGCTTCTCGAAGGGGCGGCCCTCGGGTCCGAAGGGACTGTCGGGATGGCGTTTGGGCTCGCGGTCGTCCTCCACCGCATCCCGGTGAGCCTCGTGATCTGGTGGCTCATTCGCCCGCGGCACGGGACATGGGCCGCCGTGGCGGGCGTGGCGACCATCGTGTTCGCCACGCTGGGAGGGTACTTGCTCGCCGCGGGCCTACACGCGGGACCGCACGGAGCCGGCATCGAATACTACCAAGCCTTCGTGAGCGGCACCCTGGTGCACGTCGTCTTCCACCAGGGGCGACACGATCATCGACACCACGGCCACGAAACGGGAGTCGGACAGGCCGGGCATACTTCCGACTCGTAGCAGGACCCATATTGGCTTGCCGAGCCGCGCACACCGTCCTACCGTGGCCGGTTGTGTTCCCAGTGGCAGGAGACGACTTTGAGTCGGAGTTCGATTGACAGGGAGAGGTCCTTCTTAGGGCGCCTGCTGTGGACGCGGCTCAGGTTCCCCGCCCTCTTCAAGCCCCTCTGGGAGGAATCGACGTACGAGATTCATCGGCGTCGGTCCCGGATGTTCTTGTTGGGCCCCATCGGTGCGATCGTCGGCTTTCTGTTCGGCGCCCTCGCGTACGAGCAGTTCCAGATACCCGTAGTGTTCTTCGCTCCGCTCGCCACGCTGGCGGGCTTCAGCACGATGTATCTGGTCACGCAGCTCGAGACTCTCATCCGACTTGGAGCCGGTGGGGGCCGTGGGAGGTTCGCCGAGATCGGGATCGACGCCCTGGGGGGAGGTCTCCTGGGAGGCGCCATAGCTCCGTTCGTGGGCGCCAGCGCAGCACCGATCGTCACGGCCGGGGCCGCAATCGTCCTCATCGCCGGCGTGATTCGCCGCATCTTCGTAGGCGAATGGATCGACGACGCCGTAAGGCTCCTCTCCGGCGACGTGAGTTCCGGTGCCGATGCGATGGATTTCTCGCGCCAGCACGAGCTGCTCGCGCAGGGCGACCTGGAAGCGGCCCTCGATCTCTTCGAAGAGGAGGCGGTAGACCGAGGGGGCAACCCGGCTCCGCTCGTCGAGGCCGCGCAGATCCTCCGCAATCGCGGCCGTTACAAACGCTCGGTGGAGTTTTACCAGAAGGCGATGGATGCGCCGAACCTCAGCCACCAGCGGGCCTCCATCTTCGCCAAGCAGATCTGGGAGATCTACCGGCGGAATCTCTCGAATCCGGAGGGAGCCATTCCGGCGCTCGAACTGCTGGTCGAGAGATATCCCGAGTCCCCGGAAGTCGAGTGGGCGTGGAAGGAACTCACGGTCGGCATGGTCGTGTCCCAGTCTTCGGAGCAAGACCGGCTCGGCGCCCACGGCGCTCACGTGCCTGCCGTGAAGGCCGTGGAGAGGATCCTCTCTGAGGCGTTCGTCTCACACGCGTCCGACATCCACCTCGAGGACTATGCCGACGGCCTGCGCGTGCGGTACAGGATCGACGGTGTGCTGCAAGACGCGGAGGCGCCACCGAGCCGGATTCGGGCGGCCATATTGGCGCGTCTGCGCGTCATGGCCGGCCTCAATCCGGCTCAGAACCCGACGCCTCAGGATGCGCGCATCCGGGTGCCGTTCGCCGGGCGCGACATCGACCTCAGGGTCTCGACGGTGCCGACATTGCACGGTGAGAGCATGGCGTTGCGCGTGCTGGACTCCGACACGAGCCATCTGGGCCTCGAGGACCTCGGGCTGCAGGGCAAGTACCTGACGCGACTTCTGAAGATCGTCGAGAGGCCCAACGGCATGGTGCTGGCGACCGGACCGGGCGGCTCGGGAAAGTCCACCACCTTGCACGCGATCATTCAGCGCATCTCCACGGGCCGTGAGAAGATCTTCACCATCGAGGACCCCGTGGAGTTCGCGATCCGGGGTGTTTGCCAGGTCTCCGTGAACAGGAAGGCTGGGCTCACGTTCGCGGGCTTGCTGCGCTCTCTTGTGCGCCAGGACCCCGACGTGCTGCTGGTAGGCGAGATCCGTGATACCGAGACCGCCGAGATGGCGACGCACGCCGCTCTTACCGGGCACTTGGTGCTCTCAACCCTGCATACGATCGACGCCGTCTCAGCGATGCACCGCCTCGTGGACATTGGCGTGCCGGACTACCTCGTCGTGCACACCCTCGAGGGTGTGCTCGCGCAGCGACTGGTGCGGCGGGTATGCACCAATTGCGAAACCGAGCGTGACGTGACCGAGGAGGAAATGCTCGCGCTGGGCTCGGGCTCCGAAGTGATCAAGACCGTTCGCGCCGGGGAGGGATGCGAGCGGTGCCGCGACACCGGCTACAAGGGCCGCATCGGGATCTTCGAGTGCATGATCATGAACGAGGACTTGCGACAGGCGTTTCTGGGTCGGGAGGGACGGGGCGTACTCGATGCCATCGCCAGGGAGAGCGGGATGTGGACGCTGCGCGAGGACGGTATCGCGCGCGTTCTACAGGGGGTCACCACGCCCGAAGAGGTGGTCGCCGCCACGAAGAGCGTGTAGTCCCGGACCATCACACCCAGGAGCAGACGATTGTCGATCAAGTCCTACATCCGGACCGTGCCGGACTACCCTCACGAAGGCATACTCTTCCGGGACATCACCGGGCTGCTGGAGAACGCGCGCGGGCTACGCACGGCGGTCGACGCCATGGTGCAACGGTACACCGGTGAGAGCATTGATCTCGTGGCCGGTATCGAAGCGCGCGGCTTCATCTTCGGCACTGCGGTGGCGTACCAGTTGGGGGTGGGATTCATCCCCATTCGTAAGGCCGGCAAGCTACCGGGTGGAGTCGTGGGCGTGGACTACCAGCTGGAGTACGGGACCGACCGTATGGAAATGCACGCGGATGCCATCTCCGAGGGAGACAAGGTCCTGCTCATCGACGACCTGATCGCCACCGGGGGCACTGCTGCCGCTGCGGTCGAGTTGATCCGCGGCGTGGGCGGGACCGTGGTCGAAGCGTGTTTCGTGATCGATCTGCCGGACCTCGGGGGGGCGGATCGGCTGCGTTCGCTCGGTTGTGACTGCTTCTCGCTGTGTGAGTTCGAGGGCGAGTGAAGAAGGGAGCCTCGCTGCGCCGGATTGAGGACGAGCGAAGGGGCGGCTGATCCTTTCGGACCGACCGCCCCTGACTCGAGCTAGAAGCCTAGTCGGCCTCAGTTCTTCTTACTCTTGCCGCTCTTCTTGCTCTTGGCGCTCCTCTCGGACTTCGCCGCGAACACGGGTGATGCCTCCGCGGTGACGGTGTTCCCGTCCGGGCCGCACACGACCACGAGTACGAGATCGGCCGCGTTCCCGTGGATCTTCACGGGCTTCCCGCTCTTCCCGCTCTTGCCACTCTTGTTCGACTTGGCGGACCTGCCTGACTTGAGCCGCAGATCCACCGTCTGACCGTTGGTGACGGTGACGCCGTTCAGCACGGCGGATACCGTCGGGTCCGAGCAGGTGAACTGGACCGTGAAGAGGCCCTTGTTGTGCTTCACCTTGGCGCCGGGGATGAGGTCTGCCGTCACGATGGGAAGCCTCGCGCCCGTGACGGTGACCGTCACGCCGTCGGTATCGGTCGCCCCTGACTCGTCGGTAGCGGTCAACGTGTAGGTGAACACGCCGCCGCCGGAGATCGGTGGCGAGGGCGTTGCCGCCGTGCTGGTGAAGCCGCCGCCCACTTCGGCCCATGCGTACGTCAGCGAGCTGGTACCGGATGACGCTGAGCCATCCAGAGTCACGGGGAGAGCGGAAATATCCAGCGCTTGGTCTGGACCGGCGTCCGCCACCGGGTCTGGCGTCGACGGCTCGGTCACGGTGATCGTCACGTCGTCCGTATCGGTCCCGAACGGGCCGGTGACGGTCAAGGCGTACGTGTATGTGCCCGCGGTTGTGATCGGTGGCGATGCCGTTGGCAGCGGGCCGTCCGGGCTCATGAAGCCGCCGCCGCCCACTTCTGCCCACGCGTAGTGGTCAAGGTGGCCTGAAGTGAAGGAAGTGGAACGCTCACTACCCCGGTCGTCGATCCGTTGGGAAAGGTGCCGACCATGGCGATCGGGCCCACAGGCAGAGGGGGAAAAGGGAACGCCACCGCGCCAGCATCAAACGCCTCGAAATCGAACGTGGCACCGCCGATCGCCGTGATCGTGAAGCTGGCGCCCGGATCCACCGTCATGCCCACAGTGGGCGGGCTGAGAGCCCCGGACGAAGCCGTGAAACGGAACCCGGCCTCCTCGTAGATGCTCGTCGTGGAAAGGGCATCGAATCCCACGGTGACAAAAGACTCACCGGCGTGGACCACGGAAGCGCTCGGTGCAGCCACCAGATCATCGAACCCGCCGGGCTCGGTGATCATCGAGCCCTGGTCGGAGGCCGCGAGGGAGAACACGGCCATCAGCATTGCCGAGGCGAAGAACGGGCGGGCGGCAGCCCGAGTGTTCACCGTGTTTCGGACAGATCGAACCGTACTATGTAAAAAAGTCGCATTGGACCTCCTGGGGGGGGGGCTTACGGCCATGTGCACTCTGTCGGCCGCCTTGTGTAGGGGAAATGCCCTACACGTCTCAACTGTCGTCCCATGCGGGTGGGTAGCAAGCATTTCGTGCCCGCCCCCTAGATGACCTCCATCGCTCCCACCGGAACCCAGCCGACTTTCCCGTCGTCCAGCACGATCTCGGCCCATTGCTCAGTACGCTGATCGATGCGCACGCGCGTGCCTTCGTGCACCTCGAAGACCGTGAGATCGTCGTCGTCCGTGGGGGCCGAGCGTACCCACACGGCCTCGGCGAGTATGACGCCCCTCTCCGCCTGTCCGACCCCGAATTCGCGCAGCGCCAGGTTGGACCCGAGCACCACCATCAGTACGGAACCCGTGGCGATCGCCAAGCCGCCAGAGCGTCGGAGGCCGGGGACCCTCGAGAGCACCCGTATGAGAATTCCACCGGTGAGGGCCAGCCATGCCGACAACACCGAGATCACCAGGATGGGCCGGGGCAGCAGATCGACCCACCAGGACGCGGCGGAGAACAGCCAGAATCGAGGTAACGGTTCGATGTCGTCCGCGCTGAGGCTGATGGCGAGCGCCAGATTCGCGGACGCATCCGCGTTGCCGGGCGAGAGCCTGAGCGCGCGCTCCCAGTTCAGGATCGAGCGGCCGATTTCGCCCGTCTTGAAGTACGCATTTCCGAGATTGTAATGGAGGTCTGTGCTCTCGAAGCCGCCGGCGCGCACGGACTCGTACGCCTCGATCGCCGCGGCGTAGTCCTCTGCTTGATAGAACTGATTTCCCTGTGCGAAGATCTCCTGTTGTCCCGCGACTGGCGAGGTCCCTACGAACACGGTGACGAGGGTGACCAGTAGCCACTGAGGAGCACGCGCCTGCGTCATCGCACCTCTCCATGGAGGTCGGTCATCACTGCGGCGGCTCGCTCCACGAACTGCTCACGCTGTTCGGCATCGGCACCTACGGGAGCGAAGCGCTGGCGATCGCACTTCTCGAGCACTTCCACGAAGGCAGCGGCCGTCTCGGACGACACGCCTCGTACCTGGAGGTTGGAGGCCATCTCGCCGATCTGCAAGCCGGCCTCGGGTACGTTGAGCTTGTCCGCGACAAAGCCTCGAAGCGCCTTCGCCACTTCGGCGAAGAAGGCGCGCGAGTCCTCCCCCTGCGCCAAGCGTTGGGCCTCGGCCAGTCGCTTCTTGGCTACGCGGCCCGCGCGCCGGCCCCGGGCGTATGCCACGTCACCCTCCAACCGGTCCCAGTGGCGGCGCAGGCCGAGCGCGCCGAGCACGGCCGTCATCGGGAGCAGGAAGAGCATCCAGAACGCGGTGCCCTGGAACAGGAAGCGGTCGACGGAGCGCAGCGCGCCGTCCCCGAGACGGATGAAGCGAATGTCCTCACGTAGTTGCGTCACGCCGAAACGCGGGGGTACTTCGCTGACCTCTCCCGTAACGGTGAGGGCGATCTCGCCCGTGCTTACGGTCCGGTACGAGTCCGCTCCGGTGTCGAAATATCCCATCGAGACCGAGGGGATCGTGCGGTCTCCAGGGGCGCGGGGAATCAGTACGTATTCGAAGGTCTTGCTCCCGGAGAGGCCATTCCCGGACGGCTGGATCACTTCAGTGACCTCGGGGGGAAAAACTTCGAAATCCCGCGGAAAATCGAGGACGGGCTCGGGAATCACGCGCACGTTGCCTCGCCCCGAGACGCGAACGGTGAGCGTGACGGCTTGGTTCGCGTCGACAGAGTCCCGATCGAGTGCGGCCATGATGGCGAGCGATCCAACCACACCGCTGAACGGTTCCGGTCGGCCCGCCGGCAGCGGTTCGACCTCGATCGTGACAGGATTCGAAAGCACTGAAACCGGGACGGACCTGGTTCCGAAAAACGAGCTCAGCGCGGAGAGCGGGTCGCGGGCGTCTCTTCGTCGGTTGGTGCGAACCAGCGCCTCGATGCCGAGCGCTTCGATCGTGCGCTCCCCCGGCCCCGTCGGCACGAGCGCGACGCGCCGGATCACTGCGGTTGCGTATTGCTGTCCGTTACGCTCGCGCTGCTCTACTTCGGGCTGAGCGACCTGCCCAAGGTCCTCGACCCAGAAGCCCTCGTGCTCCGGAACGGAGGTGAGGCTGTAGGAGGTCACGTCGACTTTCGTCCAGATGCGGTATTCGACCGTGAGCGGTTCGCCGTCCCGTACCCTCGTATGCGACGCCTCCGCCGTCACGAACAGATCGCTGGGTGTGACCTCGTCGGAAACCGCAGCCCCCGCCGGGCCGTTCGGCGGCGGAGGCGCGGCCAGCACGGTGATCTCGAGTGCGTCCGTAGTGTGGCTCTGGCCTCCCACATCGACCTGAATGGGCCCGATTTCGAACGTGCCTTCCTGGAGCGCCTGGAACCGATACTGAATCGTGAGTGACACGGTCATGCGTCCGCCCGCCGTCTGCATCGACGTAGACGTGCCGCTGCCGAGGAACTGCGCAAAGGCGGCCAAGTCCGGCAGTACGGGGTCTCGATCGACCGCGCGAGTTCCCAAGATCTCGAGGTTCAGCACGAATTGCCGGCCCATCAAGACGTTGTCGCCCGTCAGGTATGCACGCACGGGCCCGGTTTGAGCCTCGAGCGCGTGCCCAGAAGCCATCGAGAGCGCACAGAGCGCACAGAGCGCGGTGAGCGCCGCCCGCCGGACGGGTGCAACAGCGAGCACGTCGGTTACCAGATCTTCTTGGGCTTGCGGCCGCGCGCCGCGGCGGGCTTCCGGTTGACGTCGTCGGGATCTTCCCGGATGGCGTCCAACAGGCGCTCGGCCTCTTCTGGGGTCATCTCACCCGGTTGCGGCTGCGGCTCCTGCTCTTGCTCACCTTCAGGCGGCTGCTGATCCGGATCCTCAGGTTGCTCCTCTTCGTCTTCGTCCTCCTCCTGCTCGTCGTCCTGTTCCTGCTCGTTCGGATCCTGTTGATCCGGGTCCTGCTGACCCTCTTGCTGATCGTCTTGGTTCTGCTCGTCCTGCTCCTCTCCTTCGTCGTCCTGCTGCTCGTCCTCCTGGTCCTGCTGCTCCATCTGATCCAGCACGCGCTCCAAGTTGTGTTTCGCGTCCGTATCGTTGGGGTCGAGGCGCAGCGCCTGCTTGTATGCCTCGAGGCTCGGCTCCAGTTGCTGCCCGCGGTACAACGTGTTTCCGAGGTTGTACCACGCCGCGCTCATGAGCTGAGGGTCCCCTGACTCGATCGCTTGCTGGTACGCCTCCATTGCCTGCTCGAAGTCCTGCCCCTGGTAGAGGGCGTTGCCTGCGTTGAAGCGGATGAGCGGGGACTCGGGGCTCTCGCGCAGCGCCTCAAGGTACTTCTGATGCGCCTCCTGGAAACGCCCTTCCTCGTAGAGTCTGTTGCCCTCCTCGACCTGATCTCGGCCAGCCTGCGCAGAGGTTCTCGCCGGCATCGCGATCAGCGTCAGCGCCGCCGCGACTGCGAGCGTCCAACTCCGGGTCGTCATTCGAACCTCCCCAACCAGGCGTGATGAGTGCGCTTCCGGTCCGAGATCACCAGCTCGGCCATCAATAGCAAAAGCGCGAGTCCCAAGAAAATCTGGTACTGCTCGTCGAACTGCGTGACCTGCTGCGTGTCCAGGGCTTCGCCGTCCTTACTCGCGATTTGGTCCACCAGCTCGTCGAATCCGGAGCCGCCGTCACCCGCCCGTACGACCTGGGCATCGATGAGCGAAACGAAGTCGGCCAGCGTCTGTTCGTCCAATCGCGTGGTCACCACGTTTCCTTCCTCGTCCCGCAAGAATCCCTCTTTCTGCCCCTGATCGTCGTAGAGCGGGATGGGCACACCCTCGGTAGAGCCGAAGACCACGAAGTACACTTGAACACCGCTGGCGCGGGCGCGCTCCATTTGTTCCTCGAAGCGCCGCTCATGGTCCTCCGCATCGGTCACCAGGATCAGGACGCGCGCATCGCGGGCTCCTTGCTCCAACGCGTCCAGGGAGACCCGCACCGCCTCCCCGAGGTCGGTGCCCGGCACTGGCATCATGTCGGGATGCATGGCTCTGAGAAAGAGCCCGGCCGCGCTGTAGTCGATCGTGAGCGGACTCTGCACGAAGGCGTCCCCGGCGAACGCCACCAGGCCGATGCGGTCGCCGTCCAGTCGACTCATCAGCCGGAAGATCGCGAGGCGGGCTCGTTCGAGTCGATTGGGCACGACGTCCTCGGCGAGCATCGACAAGGACAGGTCGACGGCGATCATGATGTCCTGACCGACGCTGCGCACGGTTTCGACGCGGGTACCGAACTGGGGACGCGCCAGGGCACAGAGCGCGAGGGCCACCGCGGTGACGCGCAGGACGGCCTTCGTTCGCCTGGCCGGTAGGCTGACGGACGCCGCCAGCTTCTGCACGAGTTGGGATTCACCGAATCGCTCGAGCGCGAGCCGACGGCTACGCGCGGCATACCAGAACGCGCCAGCCATCAAGGGTACGACCAGAAGGGCGGTCAGCCACTCGGGAGAAGCGAATCTGAACATCAGGGAAGCCTGCGCAGCACGGTCTGTGAGAGACCGATCTCGAGCAAGAGCAGAATGAGTCCGAGCGCCAGGATCGCCGGGAAGCGCTCGGCGTACTGCGTGAAGTTCTGGACTTCGATCTCGGTCCGTTCCAGTTGATCGATCTCCTCGTAGATCGAGGAGAGACTTTCGTTGTCGGTCGCGCGGAAGTACTGGCCCCCCGTGAGTTCGGCGATCTCCCGGAGCGTCGGTTCGTCGATGTCGACCCGCATGGGCATCAGTCGTGTCCCGCCCAACGGATCGGGTACCGGTACCCGTGCTTCGCCCCTCGTGCCCACACCGATCGCGTAGACCCGGACGCCCAGGGCTTGAGCCATTTGTGCCGCGGTGACGGGGCCGATCTCGCCTCGGTTGCTACGCCCATCGGTGAGCAGGATGACGACTTTGGACTCGACGTCGGAGGCCTGTAGCCGTTTCACCGCGGTGCCGAGGCCCATTCCCACGGCGGTCCCATCCTCGATGATGCCGACCTGCAGCTCTCCCAGCAGGTTCTGCACAACGCTGTAGTCCAACGTGAGCGGCGCTTGTGTGAACGCCTGGCCGGCGAACGCCACCAGCGCGATCCGATCGTTGCGGCGACCCCCTACGAAGTCCGCGGCGACGGCCTTGGCGGCTTCCAGCCGATTCGGCTCCAGGTCTTCGGCGAGCATCGAGCTCGATACGTCCATCACCATGACGATGTCGATGCCTTGGGTGAGCAGGGTCTCGGACGTCACTCCGGTCTGGGGGCGCGCGAGCGCGACGATCACCGCGACGATTCCGACCGCTCCGAGGACGCTCGGTACACGGGGTAGCCAGCTGCTGATTCCGACACCGGTCTCGCGAATGGTGTCCAAGGCCGAAAAGCGCAGAGCGCCGGTTCGGTGCGCGCCTCGTCCACGCAGCCAATACGTGAGCGGCACGATCGCCAGCAGTGCCAGTACCCAGGGGTCCTCGAAGCGGAACATCAGGAGACGAGCTCCTCTAAGACGTCCCCGGAGGCCTCCTCAGCGGCCTCGGCCGGCTCGTCCGCGGGAACGGGCACGCTGCTCGTAACCAGGTGTCGGCCCAGGTCCAGAGTCGACTGCGAGGCTTCGCTCGTGGGGCGGAGCTTGGCGAATTTCACCATGTCACACTGGTCGAGGAACCGCCGGAGTTCATCGATGAGGTCACCGTCCGCGCGTACCCGACGCAGCCCGTCGACCACCTCTCGGGTCGTCATCTCCAATGCGTGCACGCGAAAGCGGGCCTCCACGTAGCGGCGAAGCGTTTCCGACACCTCGATGTGGTACTCCTTCACCTGCCCGCGCTCGAGCAAGGGCGACCCCTCGATCCTCTGCAAGGCTTCGAGCGCTACCTCGTGGGCGGGACGCGCCGGTGGCCCAGCCTCCTCGACGGTATCGCCGAGCCCGCGCCGGCTCCGGCGGTACAGGCCGTACACCGCGCCGAGGGCCAGGAGCAGCAACAAGAGCCACAGGCCCACCGTGATGACACCGACCGGAATGCCCAGCGGGCCCCGGATGTCTCGGATATCTCCGGCCTCGTCGAGGCCGACCGACACCACTTCCACACCGAAACGGTCGGTGGAGAGCGTCTCCACCGCCTCGCCTGGACCCACCACACGCAGATCGAAGCTCGGAATCTCCAATGCGCCCAACTCGAATGCGGTCAGCGTCAGAACCGCGCTCAAGCGCACTCGACCGCCTGCGGTCGCCGGTGGACTGGCCTGTACGCCCAATACCTCGAAGGGGGACAGGTCGAGCGAATCGGGCCAGACGACCCGGGCGCCCACCCCGTGCTCGACCGTCACGGTCATTTGGATGCGGTCCCCGACCGTGACCAGCGTGGTATCGACGTCGTTCGTAACGCGAGCGTCCTGCGCCGCCGCGGGCGCTGCCGGAGGCGCGACCACCAGCAGGCACGCCCAGGTCAGGAGCGGCCCGGCGAGTCGCATTCGAGCCGTCATCGCCGCCTGCGCATCCGATCTTTGAAGAACCGCATCAGGGGCCGGACGTACGGCTCACCGGTCTCGATGTCGATGACGTCGACCTTGCCGCGGCGCAGCGTACGATCCAGTTCTCCGCGGGACGCGAGGGACCGCTCGGTGAACGCGGCGCGGAAACGAGCGTCGGACGTGTTGACGACCACTCGTTCCCCCGTCTCGGGATCCTCGAGCTCGAGCAGGCCGAGAGACGGGAGCTCACGTTCACGCAGGTCGCCCACGCGGACCGCGATCAAGTCGTGGCGGCGACCCGCCACCGCGAGCGCTTTCTCGAATCCAGAGTCGCGGAAGTCGGATACCAGAAAGGTGACCGCCTTCTTTCTCTGCACATGGTTCAGATAGTCGAGCGCTGCCCGAATGTTCGTGCCGCGCCCCTCGGGCCGGTGATAGAGCAGCTCTCTCAGAACCCGCAACACGTGGCGTTTCCCCTTACGGGGCGGCACGAACTTCTCGACCTGATCCGAGAAGATGATGAGCCCGACCTTGTCGTTGTTCTTGATGGCACTGAACGCGAGTAGCGCACAGATTTCGACCGCCACCTCCCCCTTCATTCTCTCGCGCGTGCCGAAGTCCCCGGACGCGCTCACGTCGACCACCAGCATGACCGTGAGTTCCCGCTCCTCTTCGAAGACCTTTACGAAGGGTGCGCCGGTGCGAGCCGTCACATTCCAGTCGATGGACCGGATGTCGTCTCCGTACTGATACTCCCGGACCTCGGCGAAATTCATGCCGCGACCCTTGAATACGGAGTGGTACTCCCCCGAAAGGACTTCGTTGACGAGGCCTCGCGTGGAGATCTCGATGCGTCGCACCTTCTTGAGGATCTCTCTTGGAATCATGCGGGTCCCATCATTCCTAGGGGACCTCGACGCTGTCGAGGATGCGCGTCACGACCTCTTCCGGCGTGACCTCCTCGGCTTCAGCCTCGTAGGTGAGCAACACGCGGTGACGAAGCACGTCCATTCCCATCGCCCGTACGTCGTCGGGGGTCACGAAGCCCCTGCGGTTGAGAAACGCGTGTGCTCGCGCGGTCTTCGCGAGGCAAATCGTCGCGCGCGGAGAGGCGCCGAACGAGATGAGGTCGGCCAGATCCGGGAGCCCGTTCGCAGCCGGGTCCCGAGTGGTGCGCACCAGACTCACGATGTAGCGTTCGACCTGCTGATCCATGTAGATCATCTCGACCGCACGGCGCGCCCGAATGATCTCCTCCGGGCTCACGACCGGTTTGATCTCGGCGGTCGTTCCGCCCGACATGCGCCGCATGATCTGGAGCTCCTCATCCTCGTCTGGATAATCGACGGCCAGCTTCAACATGAAGCGATCGATCTGCGCCTCCGGAAGCGGATAGGTGCCCTCCTGTTCGATCGGATTCTGGGTGGCGAGCACGAGGAACGGATCGTCCAGCTCGTAGGTGTGCTCCCCGATGGTGACCGTATGCTCTTGCATCGCCTCCAGCAGGGCGGACTGCACCTTGGCGGGTGCTCGGTTGATCTCGTCCGCGAGAATCACGTTCGCGAAAATCGGCCCCTTCTTGGTCTTGAACTCCTGATCCTTGGGGTCGTAGACGAGCGTCCCGATGAGATCTGCCGGAAGCAGGTCGGGCGTGAACTGGAGTCGGCGGAACTTCGTGTCGATGGCGTAGGCCAGCGTACGCACCGTGAGGGTCTTCGCGAGACCCGGCACACCTTCCAGCAATACGTGGCCGTCAGCGAGCAGGCCGATGAGCAATCGCTCGACCATCGTCTTCTGTCCGACGATGACGCGACCGACCTCTGCGAGCAGGCGATCCACGAATGCGCTCTCCTGCTGGATCTTCTGCTGGATGACCTCGATGTCCAGGTTCTTTGTTTCGGTCATGGGTTGTTCGATGTGGGAATCCGACAGGCGTAGTTCGTCGCGGCAATGGTAATGGATGCATGGGCGGGCGGAATAGTTGGCTGGCTTTTTTCAGCCCGGTGATCTGGGGCCACACTGGCTAGATGGCGAGCCACACCGCACATTCTCTCGGTTCGTTCCAAATGCAGACTCGGGAGGAGTGAATTGAATTCGAGCGTCAGCCGTTCCCGCTTGTCACGGTTCGGCTCGGCGGCGATTTGTGTGCTCGCCGTCGCCGCCGTCGTGCCAGCCGCGGTTCAGGCCCAGCGTAGCGATATCCCGAGGCTCGCCTCCGGCGTGCCGGACCTCAACGGTATCTGGCAGGCCCTCGGCAACGCCCATTGGGATATCGAGCCCCATACCGCGCGCGCCGCGCTCGCGATGATGGAGGGGCCCGTCATTCCCGTGCCGAGACACGAGATTCTCGCGATGGGCGCCCTCGGTTCGGTGCCTTCGGGCGTCGGCATCGTCGTCGGCGGTGAGATACCGTACCTGCCTGCGGCGCTCACGCTCCGGAACGAGAACCGCGAGAACTATCTCGATCGGGATCCGCAGATCAAGTGTTATCTACCAGGTGTCCCGCGGGCTACCTACTTGCCGTTCCCGTTCCAGGTCTTTCAGAGCGAGAGCAAGTTCTTCATCGCGTACGAGTATGCGGGCGCGGTGAGGGACGTCTACCTCCAAGACCCGGGGCCGGCCCAGGTCGACACTTGGATGGGCCAGTCCGTCGGTACTTGGGAAGGCGATGTATTCGTGGTCGAGGCGACCGGTTTCAACGGTCAGGCTTGGTTGGACCGCGCGGGCAACCACGCCAGCCTGTCGCTCACTGTGACCGAGCGCTATACGATGACCAGTCCGGACCACATCATGTACGAGGCGACGCTGGAGGATTCGAACACGTTCTCGCGTCCCTGGACCATCAGCATGCCTCTGTACCGCCATATCAACGAGAATGCGCGACTCGGTCAGTTCAAGTGTGTCGAGTTCGTCGAGGAGTTGATGTATGGGCACCTTCGCAAGAACCCCATCGGCCGGTAGGAGAATGAGGGGTTTGCGACGACTGCCTTGGCTGACGGTGCTCGCGGTCGCCGCTACGGCGGTTGCGGTCGTGCCAGCCGACATCGCGGCACAGCGCAGCGGTGAGTGGGTCATGCCGCGGACCGCGGACGGTCACCCGGACCTTCAGGGGAACTGGTCGAACGCGACCATGACGCCGATGGTACGCCCGCCGGGTGTGGGGCCCGTGCTGACTCCGGAGCAGGTCGCCGCGCTCGAGAGCGGGCAGCAGGACTTCCTGCGAGCAGAGCTTGCGGACAGCGAT
>Ga0066376_10002297_pt1 | contig 17840 bp, 22 predicted proteins | sample Knorr_S15_td_Bot_FD_77009 | JGI IMG/M metagenome (GOLD analysis project Ga0066376, IMG submission 77009) | Marine microbial communities from Southern Atlantic Ocean transect - Knorr_S15_td_Bottom_ad_5009_LV_A | ecosystem: Environmental > Aquatic > Marine > Oceanic | place: Southern Atlantic... | reverse complement strand
CTAACCATAAGGCCAATCATAACAGAAAACCCCAGCCATTGATCCCTACCCCATCAATCCCTACATTCCGGCGATGAAGTTTCCTGACCCCCTCCTCCGTGGCCGACTGATCAAGCGCTACAAGCGGTTCATGGCCGGTGTGGAACTGGAAGACGGCAGTGTCGTCGTCGCCCACTGCGCCAATTCCGGTTCCATGCTGTCGGTCAACGAGCCGGGCGCGGAAGTCTGGATTTCACCGGCCCGCAACCCGGACCGCAAGCTCAAATTCACCTGGGAGATGATCCGCATTGGCCGCACCCTGGTCGGCATCAACACCAGCCACCCCAACGGACTGGTCGCCGACGCCATTGCCGCCGGTCGCATCCCGGAACTGGTCGGCTATGCGTCACTGCGCCGCGAAGTCAAATACGGCGAAAATTCCCGCATCGATATCCTGTTGGAAAAAGAAGGGCCCGATGCAGGCGAAAAATGCTACGTCGAAGTCAAGAACGTGACCATGAAGCGGGATTTGGCAAAAAACGCGCCGGTGGAGTTCCCCGATGGGGTAACCGCGCGCGGCGCCAAACATCTGGTCGAGCTTGGCAATATGGTCCGCCAAGGCCACCGGGCGGTGATGATGTACCTGGTCCAGCGCACCGACAGCCCCAGCTTCGTCATTGCCGCCGATATCGATCCTAAATACGCCAAGGGCTTGGTGACGGCGCGCAAGGCCGGGGTCGAGGTGCTTTGTTACGGCTGCCGGGTGACAAATCAAAACATCACGGTCACCGGCCCCGTCCCATTGGCTTTTTAGAAAAAGGTGGCATAATTCAATAATGCAGGAAATGACCGCTAATGTCGTGGCGTCCGACGGCCGTCACATCAAGATTCATACGCCCGAGGATTTCGACTCCATGCGCCGTGCCGGGCGGCTGGCCGCCGAGTGCCTGGATTTCATCACGCCTCACGTGAAACCCGGCGTCACCACTGGTGAGCTGGACACGCTCTGCCATAATTTTATCGTCGATCACGACGCCATTCCGTCGCCGTTGAATTACCGGGGCTTCCCGAAATCCATCTGCACCTCTATCAACCATGTCGTCTGTCACGGCATTCCCGGCGACAAGAGGCTGATGGAAGGCGATATCATCAACATCGACGTTACCGTGACCCTGGACGGATGGTTCGGTGATTCCAGCCGCATGTTTCCGGTCGGCAAGATCGGCGTCAAGGCGAGGAACCTGATCAGCACGACCTTCGAGGCGATGTGGAAAGGCATTGAGGTGGTCCGTCCCGGCGCCACCTTAGGCGACATCGGCCATGCCATCCAAAGCCATGCCGAGGCCAAGCGTTATTCCGTGGTCCGGGATTTTTGCGGCCACGGTCTCGGCCGGGTTTTTCACGATGCGCCCAATGTCACGCATTACGGCGCCCCCGGCGAGGGGGATGTGCTCAGGGAAGGCATGTTCTTCACCATTGAGCCGATGATCAATACCGGAGATTTTAATGTAAAAATCCTCGATGACGGCTGGACGGCGGTAACCAAGGACCGATCCCTGTCGGCCCAGTTTGAGCATTCCCTTGCCGTTACCGCCGACGGCTATGAGGTCTTTACGCAGTCACCGACGGGGTTGGACCAGCCGCCCTATGACGTTTAGGGGCCTGAAAGCCCGTGGCAAATAAACCCGACACCGCCGGCCACCGCGGCCGGCTTAGGGCACATTTCCTGAAAAGCGGCGCTGACGCCCTTCCCGATTACGAATTGCTGGAATTGCTGCTGTTCCAGGCCGTGGCCCGCCGCGATACCAAACCCATCGCCAAACGGCTGCTAAAACATTTCGGCAGTTTTTCCGAGGTCATCAGCGCCGAGGAAAGCGCCCTGAAAGAAATCGACGGCATCGGCGAGGCGGTGGTGGTGGCGCTCAAGACTGTACAGGCGGCGGCCTTGCGGCTATCTCGCGAAGAGGTCCTGAACCAACCGGTGCTGTCGAGCTGGAACAAGCTGATTGCCTATTGCCGCGCCTCCATGGGGTTTGAGAAAAACGAACGCTTTCGCATCCTGTTCCTCAACCGCCAGAATGTGCTGACTGCCGACGAGATCCAACAGACCGGCACCGTTGATCACACACCGGTCTATCCCCGCGAAGTGGTTAAGCGGGCGTTGGAATTGGGTGCGACGGCGGTGATCATGGTCCACAACCACCCGTCCGGCGACCCGACGCCGTCGAAGGCCGATATCGACATGACCAAGGAGGTCCAGGACGCCGACGCCAAGCTCGGCATCATGCTGCACGATCATCTGATCGTGACCAAGGCCGGGCATTCGTCGTTCAAGGACATGGGACTGTTGTGAACATCTATCGCGTCTTCGTCCCGTTTGCGCTCGGTTATTTCCTGTCCTACCTGTTGCGGGTGGTCAACGCCGTAATCGCGCCCGACCTGATCGCCGAGTTGAACCTGACGGCGGCCGACTTGGGGCTTATGACCAGCGCCAATTTTCTCGCCTTCACCATCGTGCAACTGCCGGTGGGTATTTTGCTGGACCGTTACGGCCCCAGGCGGACGGACGCCGCCTTATTGCTGTTTGCGGGGCTGGGCTGTTTCATTTTCGCCAATGCCGCCACCGCCGGAGGTCTGATCGCCGGGCGCGCCTTGATTGGGTTGGGCACGGCGGCGTGCCTGATGGGGGCGTTTAAAGCCTTTGCCATGTGGCTGCCGAGCGGACGCCTTCCCTTTGCCAACGGCCTGCAAATGGCGGCGGGCGGCTTGGGTGCCGTTGCCGGCACGGTACCGGTGGAAATGGCGCTGACGGTGACCGATTGGCGTGGCATTTTTGTTGTATTTGCCATCATGTCTCTAGCCATGTCGGCGCTGGTGTTTTTCGTCCTGCCGAGGCGGAAAGGAGCGGAAACCCAGCCCGGCACCCTGAAAGAACAACTGGCCGGTTTTGGCCAGGTCTTCACCGCACCGGTATTCTGGCGCATCGTGCCGATGACGGTGGCGTCACAGGCCATGTTCCTAAGTACCCAAAGCCTGTGGTCCGGGCCTTGGCTTTCGGATGTCGCCGGTTTGAGCCGCGATGCCGTCGCCAATCACCTGTTTTGGATCGCGGCATCCATGGTCGCCGGGTTTTTAGGGATGGGCACCATCGCTGAACGATTAGGAAGAATCGGTATTAAAACCATGTACGTCGCCTTCACCGGCATGGCCATTTTCGCCGCCTTGCAGACGGTACTGATCGTCCAATGGACAGGCGCCGTGCTGCCGATATGGATGCTGTTCGGATTTTTCGGGACCGCTGGAATCCTGCCTTACGCGGCGCTGGGTCAGGAATTTCCGCCGGAATTGGCCGGGCGGGTGGTGACCGGGCTCAACGTGTTCACCTTCGGCAGTGCTTTCCTCGGCCAATGGGGCATGGGGGTGATCATCAACCAGTGGCCAACCAGCGCCAGCGGCGGTTATGCGGTCGAGGGCTACCAGGCGGCATTCATTGTCATGGCGGTGCTGCAGGTGCTGACCCTGATCTGGTTCTTGGTGTACAGAAAGACCTAGGGCACGTCGGGTTTTCAAAATCCCCAGAAACCTGTAAGATAAGCAATGCCGGGGCCGTCCCGGCCTTTGTTGTTTTTGAGGCATAAGAGAATTCCATGATTCCACGCTACTCCCGCCCCGACATGGTCGCCATCTGGGAGCCCGCCAACAAATTCCGCATCTGGTACGAAATCGAGGCCCATGCCTGTGATGCGCAAGCAGCGCTAGGCGTAATTACCAAGGAGGCCGCCAAGGCGGTCTGGGCAAATGGCAACAAGCCCTATACGCCCGACCGCATTGCCCGCATCGACGAGATCGAGCGCGAGATCCATCACGACGTCATCGCCTTTCTCACCGAGCTTGCCGAGCATGTCGGCGACGAAGCACGCTTCGTGCATCAGGGCATGACCTCATCGGACGTGCTCGACACCTGCCTGGCGGTGCAAATGACAGAGGCCGCCGATATCTTGCTGGCGGACGTGGACGCGTTGCTGGTGGTCATGGAACGCCGGGCGCGCGAACACAAAGACCATGTCTGTATCGGCCGCAGCCACGGAATTCACGCCGAGCCGACCACCTTCGGCATCAAACTGGCCGGCCATTACGCTGAATTTAAACGCAACCGCGACCGGCTCGCCGCCGCCCGGGAAGAAGTCGCCACCTGTGCCATTTCAGGCGCCGTCGGGACCTTTGCCAACATCGACCCTGCCGTCGAGGCCCACGTCGCCGAAAAAATGGGTCTCGCCATTGAAACAGTATCGACCCAGGTTATCCCGCGTGACCGCCATGCGGCATTTTTCAGCACCCTGGCCATTGTCGCCGGCGGCATCGAACGGTTGGCCACCGAAATTCGCCACCTACAACGATCCGAAGTCCGCGAGGCTCAGGAATTTTTCGCCAAAGGGCAGAAAGGCTCGTCGGCGATGCCGCACAAGCGCAACCCGATCTTGACCGAAAACCTGACCGGGTTGGCACGGATCGTTCGTATGGCCGTGGTGCCGGCGCTTGAAAATATCACGCTATGGCACGAACGCGATATTTCTCATTCATCCGTGGAACGCATGATCGCGCCGGATAGCACGGTGACATTGGACTTCGCCCTGGCGCGGATGACCTCGATGCTGGATAAGCTCGTCGTCTATCCAGCATCAATGCTGGAAAACCTGCAACAGTTCGGCGGCCTGCATGATTCCCAGCGCGTCCTACTAATCCTCACCCAAAACGGCGTCAGCCGGGAAGTGGCCTACGCCATCGTCCAGCGTAATGCCATGAAAGTGTGGCGCAGTTACGGCATCGACCCGGATAACCCGGATGGCACCGTCGAGCCCACGCCCGAAGACAAAGATGCCGCCGGGCACGAAAGCCGTTTCCTGTTCTACCTCACCCATGATGAAGAGGTCGCCGAGGCGCTCGGCGCCGACAAGCTGGCAGAAATGTTCGAAGGCCAGTCGACGGCCTTCCACACCAAGCATGCGGACACAATCTTCGAGCGGGTTTTCGGAAAGGCCTAAATCCGGCGCTTATACGCTGTCGGATTTAAAGCCGGTCTTGACTTGCTCCAGGGCGACCGGGAAAAGGCGGTCCATTTCGGCCCGAACCTCGTCTTCGGTAATCGCCGCGCTGCGGTCTTCGATATCCTTCATCACCTTGCGGATAACATCCTCGATACCGGGTTCATCAAAGTCCGACGCAATCACTTCCTTGATGTAGGCTTCGGATTCGTCCGTGGTCAGGCCGAATTTTTGCGCCAACCATTCGCCCAACAACCGATTGCGCCGAGATTCCGCCTTGAACTGAAGTTCCTGACTCATCTCGAAGCGCAGCTCTTCGCCTTTTCCCCGATCCTTTAAGGTATCAGACATTCCCTTATCCTCTTCGTTCAAAACCGTTACAGGTTATGTATAGTCGTTGACCTCCCAGAGCAACCGTCAGATTGAAAATAAGGCCCACCCATGTGCACTGTCGTACTTCTCCGCCGCCCCGGGCATGACTGGCCGTTGATCCTCGCCGCCAACCGCGATGAAATGACCGGCCGCGCCTGGCTGCCTCCCGCCCGCCACTGGCCCGACCGGGCCGAGGCAATCGCCGGACAGGACGTGCTCGCCGGTGGCACCTGGCTGGGAATGAACGACTGGGGCGTGATCGCCGGGATCTTGAACCGGCCGGGGTCGCTGGGCCCCGACGCGGCGCTTCGATCCCGGGGCGAACTGCCGCTAGAGGCCCTCGACCATGCCGAGGCCGCCGTCGCTGCCGAGGCCATGGCGGCGGTTGATGCCGAAAGCTACCGGTCCTTCAACTTAGTCATCGCCGACGCCGCCGAGGCCTTTTGGGTCCGCTCCCCCGGAAATGACGATTCCATCACCCTGACCGCCATCCCCGAAGGTGTATCGATGATTACGGCCCACGACCTAAACGACGCCACCTCGCCGCGCATCCAACGGTTCAAGCCTCAATTCGAAGCCGCCCGGCCGCCCGATCCCGACACCGGCGATTGGACCGCATGGCAGGCCCTGATGGGTGACACCGGGGATGCAGGCGGCTTCGAAGAAGGTATCGATTTTGGCCGCAACGCCATGGCCTTCACCACCGAGGCCACCGGCCCGGATGGCGGCTTCGCCACCGTGTCTTCATCGCTGATCGCGCTCCCCGACCCAACCCGCGCCAAGGGCCCGGAACCGATCAAGCCGAAGTGGCTGTTTGCGCCCGGACGCCCCGATCAAACGCCTTATGAGGCCATCGAAATTTAACCGCCGCCCCTGTTTGGCACGGGGCTGGGTAGCGTTGTTTTGGTTGGGGACACCTGCTATATCAAACTTTCTCAAGCGAGTTTTCCGAGGGGGGTTGATGTGACCCCTTTTGTAGGATCAAAATTTCATGTCCAGACGCAAACGCATTTACGAGGGCTCTGGCAAGGTTTTGTTTGAAGGCCCGGAACCGGGAACCCTGGTTCAGTATTTCAAGGATGAGACCGCCGCCGATACCAAAACCGGTGCCAAAGCCGGGGTGATTGCTGGCAAAGGCGTGCTCAACAACCGCATTTCCGAACACCTGATGTCCCGGTTGACCGAAATCGGCGTACCCACCCACTTCATGCGCCGACTCAACATGCGCGAACAATTGGTGCGTGAACTGGAAATCATCCCCATCCAGGTGGTGGTCCGCAACCTCGCCGCCGGGTCGCTGGCGGAACGCTTCTCACTGACCGAGGGCACGCCGCTGCCGCGTTCCATCGTCGAGTATTATTACAAGTCCCCGACGGGGCCGCACCCCCTGGTGACCGAAGAACATATTACCGCGTTCGGCTGGGCATCGCCCCCGGACATGGACGAAATCGTGCCAATGGCGCTCCGGGTAAACGATTTCCTCTCCGGCCTGTTCCTCGGCATCGGCCTCAGGCTCGTCGATGTGCGGCTTGAATTCGGCCGGCTGTGGGACAACGAGCAAATGGGCATCGTCCTCGCCGACGAAATTAGCCCCGACAACTGTCGGCTGTGGGACCTGAAAACCAATGAGAAATTGGACAAGGACCGCTTCCGCCAGAACTTAGGCCGCGTCGAAGAAGCCTATCAAGAGGTCGCCCGGCGTTTAGGCATCCTGCCCGAAGGCGGCCCGGGCGACATGCCGGGCCCGGAAGTGATGCAATGAAGGCGAAGGTCCACGTTACCCTCAAGCCAGGCGTCCTCGACCCGCAAGGCAGGGCCGTCCTGCACGCGTTGGAAGCCCTGGGTTTCGGCGGCGTCGATGGCGTCCGCCAGGGCAAGTTCATCGAGCTTGACCTGAAGGAATCCGACCCCAAAAAGGCCGAGGCCGAGGTCGAAGACATGTGCAAGAAGCTGCTCGCCAATACGGTGATCGAGGATTACCGCGTCGATATTTCGGAAGGATAAGCGCCCCTCCATGAAAGCCGCCGTCATTGTCTTTCCCGGATCCAACTGCGACCGCGACGTCCAAGTCGTGTTACGGGAATCAATGGGGTCCGAACCGTTGATGGTCTGGCACGGCGACGCGACGCTGGCCGATGTCGACCTGATCGTCGTTCCCGGCGGTTTTTCCTACGGTGATTACCTGCGTTCCGGCGCCATGGCGGCGCAATCGCCGGTGATGAAGGACGTCGTCGCCAAGGCCAAAAAAGGGGTGCCGGTGCTGGGCATCTGCAACGGCTTCCAGGTGTTGACCGAATGCGGGCTTTTGCCCGGCGTATTGATGCTCAACGCCGGGTTGAAGTTCGTCTGCAAGGACATTCATCTGCGCACCGAAGCCGCCGACACGCCATTCACGCAAGGGTATGACAAAGGCCAGGTCATTCGCGTTCCCGTCGCCCATCATGACGGCAATTATTTCACCGACGACGACACCCTGAAGCGCCTTAACGATGAAAACCGCGTCGCCTTCCGCTACGTCAATGCGGACGGCCAGACGAGTAAAGAAGGGGGAAACGGCGCCAACCCGAACGGTTCCATGGACGATATCGCCGGGATATTCAGCGCTGCCCGCACCGTTTTGGGGCTGATGCCGCACCCGGAACGCCTGAGTGATCCGGCCATGGGCGGCACCGACGGACGGCCAATGTTCGACGGCCTGGTTCAGGCACTCGGTTGATCCGGCTACGGACGCCCGGATGTTACTGCCCCTCCACGACACCAACCCCCTAAAGCATATCCGTTTTCAATACGTAACCGTCGGCATCATCGGCGTTTGCGTCGCCGTGTTCTTCTATCAATTGTCCTTGGGCGATCGCAGCGAACGGGCATTCATTTTCGGCTTCGGCGCCATTCCGGCGGTGGTGTTCGGCATCAAGACCTTGCCGGTGGAACTGACGCAGGCCCCGGCGGTGTTATCGCTGGTGACGTCAATGTTCCTGCATGGTGGATTTATGCATTTGCTCGGCAATATGCTGTTCCTGTGGGTGCTCGGCGATAATGTCGAAGATGCCTTGGGCCATCGCCGGTTTGTGGTTTTCTATCTGCTCACCGGCCTGATCGCGGTGCTTGCCCATGCGGGCACCGATACCGCCTCTCAGATACCGATGATCGGGGCTTCCGGCGCCATCTCCGGCATCATCGGGGCGTACCTGATGGTTCATCCCAAGGCCCGGATCAAGACCTTGGTCGGCTATTTCATTGTCAGCCTGCCGGCCTGGGTGGTGTTGGGGTTCTGGATCGGATTTCAGTTTTTTTCCACCGCTATGGCCACCGGTGGGGCGGGTGGCGGCGTCGCCTGGTGGGCGCATATCGGCGGCTTTTTCGCCGGCGTGATCTTGATTGTGCCGATGCGCCGCAAGGGCGTCGCCCTGTTCGACCGCGACAAGAAACGCTTTGAGCTTAAGCTCGGGGTGGAAAAGGCGCCGAAACGGCGATCCCGTATTCCCGACAGTGGCAGAGGACGGCGAAAATGAACAGCAAGGACAACGGTGGCGCGCCCCCCGGACATCAGGAAATGATACAACAAGCCGTCGCCGATCATCAGGCCGGACTGCTGACGGAAGCCGAGGCGAAGTACCGCCAAATTTTGGAGGTCGTACCCAATCACCCCCAAATTTTGCATCTGCTTGGCGTCATCGCCTACCAGACCGGGCGTAACCAGGACGCCGTAGACTGTATGTCCAAGGCAGTGGCGGCGGCAAGGACATCCCGTACTCGGCGTACGCCACCTTCGGCACCGAGGAACTGTCCCGCGCCATGATCGAGGCCATGGATGGGCGCACCGCCTGCCTGCTCGCCAACCACGGTATGATCGCCGTCGCCGGTAACCTCAAAGGCGTGCTGACACGCGCCACCGAGGTCGAAACCTTGGCCCGGCAGTACTGCCACACATTGAAAATCGGCGAACCGGTCCTGCTCCCCGACGCCGAGATGGATGTGGTTCTGGAAGAATTCGTCCCCTACACCCGCGGCCTCGACGACCCTGATTGGGAATTTGAGTAAAAAACCCGGGTTTTTGAAGTCGTCGGCAGGCATTGCCACCCGTCGCCCATCTGCTAAAAAGGGGCCATGAACGACGCGTCTCCCGACACCGCCCCGATTACGCCGGAACTGGTCGAAAGCCACGGCCTGAGCGAGACCGAATACGACAAGATATTGGAGATTCTGGGCCGCGAGCCGAACATCACCGAGCTCGGCATCTTCTCGGTGATGTGGTCGGAGCATTGCTCCTATAAATCATCGAAAAAGTGGCTCAAAACGCTGCCGACCGAGGCGCCGTGGGTGATCTGCGGGCCCGGCGAGAACGCCGGCATCATCGATATCGGCGACAACCAGGCCGTCATCTTCAAGATGGAAAGCCACAACCACCCCAGCTTCATCGAGCCCTATCAGGGCGCCGCTACCGGCGTCGGCGGCATTTTGCGCGACGTCTTCACCATGGGCGCGCGGCCCATCGCCAACTTGAATTCGCTGCGTTTCGGCAGCCCCGATCATGCCAAAACCCGGCATCTGGTATCAGGCGTCGTCGCCGGCATTGGCGGGTACGGCAACTGCGTCGGCGTGCCGACGGTGGGCGGCGAATGCACCTTCCATGAGGCCTACGACGGCAACATCCTGGTCAACGCCATGACCGTGGGGCTGGCCGATGCCGATAATATCTTCTATTCGGCGGCTTCCGGCATCGGCAACCAGATCGTCTATGTGGGCTCGAAAACTGGGCGTGACGGCATCCACGGCGCGACCATGGCGTCGACAGAGTTTTCCGAAGATTCCGAAGCCAAGCGCCCAACCGTGCAGGTCGGCGACCCATTCACGGAAAAGCTGCTGATCGAGGCCTGCCTGGAATTGATGGCGACCGACTGCATCGTCGCCATTCAGGACATGGGTGCGGCAGGGCTGACATCGTCGGGCTTTGAGATGGCGTCGAAAGGGGGCATGGGCGTGGAATTGGATCTCGACCAAGTGCCGCAGCGGGAAGAAAACATGACCGCCTATGAGATGATGCTGTCGGAATCCCAGGAACGCATGCTGATGGTGTTGAAGCCCGGTTCCGAGGACCAGGCCCGCGCCGTGTTCGAAAAATGGGAACTGGATTTCGCCGTCGTCGGCACCCTCACCGACACCGGCCACATGGTGCTCAGACATGGTGGCGAGATCGTCGCCGACCTGCCCATCGACCCACTGGCGCTGGCGTCGCCGGAATACGACGAAACCGAGCGCCCGTGGACGCCAACACCGGTGCCGGATGCCCTCAATATCGACGACGTGCCTGCGCCCAACGACCCGATGGTGGCGCTGGAACGGCTGTTGGCGTGTCCAGATTTGGCCTCGAAACGCTGGATCTGGGAACAATACGATCACATGGTCATGGCCGACACCTTGGGCCACGGGCGACCCGGCGGTGGCGCCGCCATGATCCGCGTGCACGGCACCGACAAGGCACTGGCGATCACCACCGACTGCACGCCGCGTTATTGCAAGGCCGACCCCGTTGAGGGAGGTCGCCAGGCCGTCGCCGAGGCGTGGCGCAACATCACCGCCACCGGGGCGAGGCCGCTGGCGATCACCGATTGCCTCAACTTCGGCAACCCGGAAAAGCCCGACATCATGGGCCAGTTCGTCGGCTGCATCGACGGCATGCGCGACGCCTGCGAGACGCTGAACTTCCCGGTGGTTTCCGGCAATGTCAGTCTCTACAACGAAACCCAAGGCACCGCGGTGCTGCCGACCCCCGCCATCGGCGGCGTCGGCCTGATTGATGATTACACCACCGCCGCCGCGCCTATTTTTGCCGCTGAGGGTGAAACCATCGTGCTGATCGGCGACACCGATGGCCATTTGGGCCAATCACTGTATTTGCGCGAGATCATCGGCCAAGAAATCGGCAGCCCGCCACCCGTGGACCTGGAGGCCGAAAAGAAGAACGGCGATTTCGTCCGCCAACAGATTGCCGGTGGCACCGTCGGCACCTGCAATGATGTGTCGGACGGCGGGGTGCTGGTTGCCATCGCCGAAATGGCGATCAAAGGCGGCATCGGCGCGACCGTACAAGTACCCGATAGCGGCACCCCTGCCCATGCCTGGCTGTTCGGCGAGGACCAGGGCCGTTATGTGCTGACCACCGATGATGCAGATGCCCTGCTGGCCGCCGCCGACGTCGCCGGCGTGCCGGCGATGCAGATCGGCATTACCGGCGGCAAGGGATTGTCGCTGCTCGGCGGCACCAAGGAAACCGCGTTGGCGGCGCTGCGAGCCGCCAACGAAGGCTGGCTGCCCGGCTACATGGGCGGCGTGTGAGGGCTCTATCCCCATGAGCAAAACCGTCTGCATCGTTTGTTTCGATCACTTCACTGACATCGACACCTTCCTGCCGTGGGATATGTTGAACCGGGTGCGGCTCCGGGACGACGACTGGGCCGTCAAACTGATCGGCGACAAAACCCGGCACACCTCAATCGCTGGCTTGGAAACGCCCATGCACGGGGGCCTCACCGACGCCAACGCCGCTGATGCGGTGCTGTTCACCAGCGGCGCCAAGGGCATCCTGCCGCTGCTCGATGACGATGCCTGGCTGGGGGCATTTGACCTCGATCCCGGCCGCCAGATGATCGGCTCCATGTGTACGGGGGCAGCTGTTCCGGCCAAGTTAGGACTGTTGGATGGGCTGACAGCGACGACCTATCCGACGTCGGTGCCGCTGTTGCAATCCCTCGGCATCGAGATCGTCGAGGAACCGATGATCGTACATGGCAACATCGCTGCCGCCGGCTGCCTGGCGGCGCAAAACCTCAGCCATTGGGTCATCGAGGGGCGGGCCGGAAAGGCTACCGCCGACGATGTGCTGGCCTCGATCCTTCCGGTCGGCGAGGGTTGCGTTGCACTTTAACCAAAACTTCGAAAACCCATAAACAGCAAAGGGTTGACGGCGGCGGCGTAACGGCCCATATCCCCAAGATGAAAACAATAATTCGTTAGTTTATTTACCGAGGATTATCCCGATGGCCATGGAAGCCGCCGAAATCGAACGCCTGATCAAGGAAGGCCTGCCAGACGCCGACGTCACTATCAATGATCTGCGTGGGGATGGCGACCATTATGCGGCGCAGGTTGTGTCAGCTGCGTTTGCGGGAAAAAGCCGGGTCCAACAACATCAATTGGTTTACCAGGCACTGCAGGGCCGCATGGGTAACGAACTCCACGCGTTGCAATTGCAGACCAGCGCGCCTGACAACACGTAAAAGGAAAAATCATGAGCGATAACCCCGTTTTCGACCGCATCCAAAGCGAAATCGACGGTAATGCCGTCGTCCTGTTCATGAAGGGCAATCCGATGTTCCCGCAATGCGGATTTTCCGCCGCCATCACCCAGGCGCTGACCATGATGGAGGTCAAGTTCAAGGGCATCGACGTCCTCGCCGACGATGAAATACGCAATGGGATCAAGGAATTCTCGTCGTGGCCGACGATCCCGCAGCTTTATGTCAAAGGCGAATTCGTCGGCGGTTGCGATATCGTACGCGAAATGCATGAATCGGGTGAATTAAAGAAACTGCTGGACGACAAGGGCGTCGAGTACGCCTCTTAAAGCAAATCCCGAGCAAATGGACTCATTTGCGACGACGAATTTACGGTTAATAAAAAAGAAAAGGGCGTGGAAAATGCCCTAGAGAACCTCTGTTTCCCAGGGAGTTCTTGAGGGAGAAACCGCTTCGGCGGTTCTTTCTTTTTGCGGCTCCCACCCCGGAACCGGGGTGATTACAAGTCCCGGCGGCTGACCGGCATTTGCCGGCTGAGCGCGACGGCGGCGACCACGCAGACGGCGAAGATCAGGGTCACGGCACCGATCTCCTCGCCCAACAACACCGCCGATCCCGCCAGGGTCATGAACAACTGCAACAATTGCACCTGGGCGACGCGTGAGACTCCGCCCAACGCCATCCCCCGGTTCCAGGCGAAAAAGCCGATCAGTTGGCTGAACAAGGCGACGTAGCCGAACGCCGTCCACGTTTGCCAGGGCGCCTGCCAATGGATGTCCGGCCATACCCACACCACCGGTGGCACGATGAACGGCACACACCCCACCAACGACCAGCAGATCACCTGCCAACCGCCCAGCACCCGCGATAACTCACCACTCAAGGCATAGCCGGTACCAGCCGAAAGGGCGGCGGCCAGCATCCACAGGTCGGCGGCCTGCATGCCGCCACCGCCTTCGACCACGGCGAAGGCCACCACCGCGCCGCTGCCTACCAAGGCGACCAGCCAGAACCCGGGGCTCGGGCGCTCCCCGCAAAACATCGCCGCCGCCAGGGTGGTGGCGAACGGCAAAATGCCGAGCACGACGCCGCCGTGCGACGCCGGCACCGACAGCATGGCAATGGACATGAACAGGGGAAAACCGATAACCAGGCACAGCCCGGCGACGATCAGCCGTTTCCAATACCGCATGGGCGGCACCGGTTGGCGTGCCACCCGCAAAATCACCGCCGCCACCAAAGCCGCGACCACGGCGCGGCCGATGCCGACGGTGACCACGTCGAGGCCACCGGAAAGAGCCATGCGCGTCACCGGCAGCGTCATCGAGAAAATGGCGACACCGATAAAGCCCAGTCCCAGGCCTTTGATTTCGTCACTCATGACTCTATTTGTCCCTGTCGCGGCTTCGCCGCTCCTCGCCTCTTGTTGTTACCCCCAACAAAAAAGGGCCGCATCGTTCCCGACACGGCCCCTGAAGTACATTCCCGGTCGGCGTTAGCGGGAATAAAACTCGATCACCAGGTTCGGTTCCATGGTCACCGGATAGGGCACGTCAGACAATTTCGGGGTCTGCATGAAGGTGCCCTGCATTTTCTGGTGGTTGACGTTCATGTAATCGGGCACCTCGCGTTCGGCGCTTTCGATGGCCAACAACACCAGCGGCAGCTGGCGGGATTTCTCCCGGACCTCGACCACATCGCCTTCCTTGACCAGATAGCTAGGGATGTTGACCCGCTTGCCATTGACCATGACGTGGCCGTGGTTGACGAACTGGCGCGCCGAGAAAACGGTCGGCACGAATTTCATCCGGTAGATGACGGCGTCAAGACGGCGTTCCAAAAGCCCGATCAGGTTTTCCGAGGTATCGCCTTTGCGCTTCGCCGCTTCACGGTAATAGCGCCGGAACTGCTTTTCGGTGATGTTGCCGTAATAGCCCTTGAGTTTCTGCTTGGCCATCAACTGCAGGCCGAAATCCGATGGCTTGCGTCCACGCCGCTGGCCATGTTGGCCGGGACCGTAATCGCGGGTGTTGACGGGGCTTTTGGGGCGTCCCCACAGGTTGACGCCGAGGCGGCGGTTAATCTTGTACTTAGCTTGAATGCGTTTCGTCATCGCAATAATTCTCCCGCGTTTTTCCGGGTGTTATTTGAACCCGGTAGGCTGCCTCGGTGTTTTGAGGCGGCGGGGCGGCGCCGCTTATACGCTCGCCCACGTTCCCGGGAATGAAGGCGCGGAATATAGGGGAATTGAAGGGATTGTCAAATGATTCGGACGTTCTAATCAGGCAATTTCGATGCCGAGCAAATCCTTCAAGGCGCGTCTGCCCGCATCAACAACGACAATTTGGCGTGGCACCCGGGTCCGTTTGATCCACCCTTTCTCTATGAAGCCTGCACACAAGGCCGCCCCCAACGCGCCGCCAAGGTGGGGGCGGCGTTCGCTCCAATCCAGGCATTGTCTGGCGAACACGCGGCGTGTCCGTGCCAATGCCGCCAAATCGACACCGAACGCGTCGAAAAAGGCACTGCCGCCGTCGGTCATCCGGTAATCGCGGCCCAACGAATCCAAATAGCCTTTTTGCATCAGCCCGTCAGTCACCTGAACGCCGATGGCGCCAGCAAGATGGTCATAGCAAATTCGGGCCGGGCGCAGATCTTCAGGTGTCCGGGACTTTCGGCGTTCCGGCACCGGGTGATGTTTAACCAGTTCGCCAAGCGGTTCGAGAATATCCGCGATATGGGGCTCAGCCAGCCGGTAGAACCGGTGGCGGCCGTGTTTTTCGGCCAGGATCAACCCCGCGTCCACCAGCTTCGCCAAATGGCTGCTGGTGGTTTGGGGCGAAACGCCCGCAGCGATCGCCAATTCCGTCGCCGTCAACGCCCGGCCGTCGATCAGGGACGCCAGAATATTGGCGCGGGCGGGCACCCCCAGCAAAGCGCCGATGGACGCGAAGGATGGTGTTACATTCATACTTCGATCATAAACGAAACGTTATGACAGGACAATACCACGATGACCAGGCATGGTGGCGGAGATTTTAATCTTTAGGACTGTAGCCATGCCTCACCCCTTACTCAGCCCCTCCTTCTCGGATTCCTCAGAAGCCTTCGGACAATCCTTGCGACGAATGATCGTGCGCGCCCTCGCAAATGGATGGCGCAAGGCTTGGTTTTGGCATTCGCGCACCCGCCAGCGCCGCGCCTTGTCGGCACTGGACGCGCGCCTTCTCAACGACATCAGCATTGATCGCCGATCGGACCGGCGGGAAGCGGCAAAAGGATTCTGGCGGGATTAGACGATTTTCATGGCCCGGCCCTTCGGCCCGATCAGGTGGTTTCCAGCTCGGTATCCCAATACAGGAAATCGCGCCAGCTTTCGTGCAGGAAATTGGGCGGAAAGGCGCGGCCGTTTTCCTGAAGCTGGAAATTGGATGGACGGCCGGGATGACACCTCACCCGCATCCCGGATTGCCTGAGCGAACGGTGGCCCTTTTTCAGGTTACATGGCTCGCACGCGGTGACCACGTTGTCCCAAAGGGTGCGGCCGCCGCGCGACCGGGGGACGATATGGTCGAAGGTCAATTCCTCGGTCCGATAAGCGCCGCCGCAGTATTGGCAGGTAAAGGCGTCGCGCAGGAACACGTTGAACCGGGTGAAGGCGGGCCGCCGGTCCATGTGCACATAATCCTTGAGCGAGATAACGCTGGGCAGCTTGATTTCGGTGCTCGGCGAATGGATGGCGCGGTCGTATTCGGAAACCACATTGACGCGGGAAAGGAACACCGCCTTGATCGAATTCTGCCACGACCACAAGGACAGCGGGAAATAGCTCAACGGGCGGAAGTCCGCGTTGAGGACCAGGGCCGGAAAATTTTCAACCGCCGTGGACATGTGCCTAATCCCTCCCAAAGATAAAGCTGATCAGTTCGGTCGGGAGCATACACCATGTTGTGATTCCTTGACAAATATGCAACTCGCCGGAGAATATTTATGGAACAGGGGAGAATAACATCATGAAACAACGAAAATTAGGCGCCGACGGCCTAGATGTCCCGGCCATCGGGCTGGGCTGCATGGTTATGCCGGGCTTTTACAACCCCGGCGATGAGGCCCAGTCCATCGCCACGCTGCATCACGCCGCCGACATCGGCGTCACCTTCATTGATACTTCTGACGCCTACGGCCAGGGCAAGAACGAGGACCTAGTCGGCCGTGGAATAAAGGGACGGCGGGACGATTACATCGTCGCGACAAAATTCGGCAACATCCGCGACGCCGACGGTAAACCCGCTGTCGACGGACGGCCCGAATATGTGGCCGAGGCCTGCGATAAAAGCCTGGGGCGGCTCGGCATCGATGTCATCGATCTCTATTACCAGCACCGGGTCGACCCGTCCGTTCCCATCGAAGACACCGTCGGCGCCATGAGCCGCCTCATCGAGGCCGGCAAGGTCCGCCACTTGGGCTTATCCGAGGCCGCGCCCGAAACCGTACGGCGGGCGAACGCCACCCACCCCATTGCGGCGCTGCAGACCGAATATTCCCTGTGGACGCGGATGGCCGAAGACGAGATGCTTGGGCTTTGCAAAGACCTCAATATCGCCTACGTCGCCTATTCGCCATTGGGCCGGGGCATGTTCGGCGGCGATATCACCGGCTCCGACAGCTTGGCCGACGGCGACCGCCGCGCCAATCACCCGCGCTTCAAGGAAGAAAATTTGGACTCCAACCTAAAACTGGTCGAACCGGTCCGCGCCCTAGCCGCGGAAAAGGGCTGCACCCCGGCGCAAGTGGCGCTGGCCTGGGTTCTGGCAAAGGGCGATCACATCATCCCGATCCCCGGCACCCGCACCCAAAAGCACCTGGAGGAAAACGCCGCCGCCGCCGACCTGGACCTTAGCCCCGACGAGGTTGACGCCCTGGACGCCGCCATTCCGCCTGACGCCACCGAGGGCGAACGCTACCCGCCCGGTGCGATGAAACACCTGCAAAAATAGGAAGCCGGGACCGGTTCATCCGTCAGCCCGTCTGTCTAGCCCCCATGTTATGTACCACCCTGTCGCAGAGTTTCAGGCACGGGCGGACGCATGTTTAATGCCTGGTGTGGCCGGACAGTATTGTACTGTTTCAGCCAGATATTGATGACGACCTG
>Ga0066376_10002296_pt1 | contig 17842 bp, 17 predicted proteins | sample Knorr_S15_td_Bot_FD_77009 | JGI IMG/M metagenome (GOLD analysis project Ga0066376, IMG submission 77009) | Marine microbial communities from Southern Atlantic Ocean transect - Knorr_S15_td_Bottom_ad_5009_LV_A | ecosystem: Environmental > Aquatic > Marine > Oceanic | place: Southern Atlantic... | reverse complement strand
TCTTGCACAATTAAAAAAGAAAATCAAAATTCCTCAAGACATTCCACTTTTAGGCGTCAAAGCAGGTGAATATGATGTACAACGTTTTGTATATTGGCATTTTTTAAAATGTTTTTGGGATGAATCTAATAACTTTGAAAGAAGTGTTGGTGTAAATTTTGATTGGTATTCACCAAAATTTGCATTTAGGCATACTCCAAAAGAGGTTAAAGGTTGGTTTAAAGAATCCAAATTAAAAATTATAAGCTTTAAAGAAATTGAAAGTGGAATTAGTGTAACTGGACAAAAACTTTAAAATGAATTTTTTTGAGAAATATGACATTTGATTTATTTCAAAGTGCAAGTTTTAGAAAACATCCAATAAAATTTTTATGTGCAAAATTACTTATGAGATTACATATTTCTAATTTTTTTTTAATAGATCGAAAAAATTATTTTTTAAAATTTTACCCTTCTTCTTATTCTAGAGCGTTATGGATTGAACCTGATTTTCGTTTAGATCAAGAATTATTCTATCTTCAGTATTTAAAAAAAGGAAATATTGTAATTGATATTGGTGCAAATATTGGAACTATTACAATAACTTCTGCAATACAAATTGGAAATAGAGGAACAGTTTATTCTGTAGAAGCTCATCCCAAAATATTTGAATATCTTGAAGGAAATGTCAAACAAAATGATTTAACAAATGTACAGTTATTTAATTATGCAGTTGGTAATAAAACGGGAAGTGTTTTTTTCTCAAATCTTGCTTCAGATGGACAAAACAAAATTATAGATGCAGACAAAGGAACTAGAGTTTCTTTAACCAAAATTGATGATTTGAATATAAAAGAATCCAATATTGATTTATTGAAAATTGATGTGGAAGGTTATGAAAAATTTGCATTTTTAGGTTCAGATAATATATTAAAAAATACTTTATGTGTATTTTTTGAGGCTGTCCCAAGACATTATCAAAATTATGGGTATGCATTTACTGAAATCTATGACATTTTAAATTCATATAATTTCAAATTATTTAGATTTTTAGAAGGCAAAAAAATTTCCTTAATTACATCCGATTATATTCCTCAAGATGAAGACCTTTTAGCAATTAAAAATCTAAATGATTTTCTAAGTAGAACTGGATTTGAAATTATTGATTAAGTAATTTTTCAAATTAGATTTTTCATTATTTCTACTAAAGATTCAACAGCTCTATCGTTTGAAAGTTTTTCCATTGTAAATTTTTTCCCGTTTGCAGCTATTTTCTCCCATTTTGGGTTGTTTGAATCATTTAGAAATTCCTCAAATTTCTTCTCATAATTTTTTTCGTTAATAAAAATAGCAGTTTTTTGATCTTCATAACCCAAATATTTTCCATTGTTTAGTTCGGTAATTTCCATAAAAGTTAAGCATCCAGAAGCAGAAGTTTCCCAATATTTTATTGTCGGATAGAAAGTTGTTGCCGCTATAGCTGCACGATATTGAGATAAATGAGATGCAAAGTTATCTTTAATGTATTTTTTGCCAATCATTCCTGAATGATCAACATATGGAAGTTGATTACACATTGTTCTTAATTTATAAAAATACCATCCAGACCTTTTCGGATTTAAAATTCTATTTGCTAATCTTGATTTCAAATTTTTTTTCCAAGTGCACCAGTAACTAAAATACGATCCTTTATTCTATCTTTGAATGGATTATTATTCTGATAAAAACTAGGTTCAAGTCCTAAAACTATTGTTTTATACTTGAAGTCTTTCGGATAAAATTTATAAAAATATTTTTCAGACATGAAATTATAATAATAATCAATTTTATATTTTTCATGAAATTTTATTGTATCATATTTTTTTGCATTATGAAAGTCACCACATCTAGCAATAACTGGAATATCTAATTGTTTTATTCCAATAATTTCATCAGGAGTTGCAGAATCATGATTACTAAGCATAATTACATCATACTTACCTTTTAATTTTGTAGCATCAAAACTTTTTTCAGCAGGAAAATATGTCACTTCCAAGTCTTTACTTCGTTTTAATGCATGCATAGAAAAATAATATGTTGTTTTATCAAAATGCTCTTTATTAAAAAATGGATTTGATGGTTTGTAAATAAAAGCAACTTTAATTTTTTTTTCCAAATTTCTTAACCTCTATTTTAAAAATTTGGACAATCCATCGCTTAATTCCACTTTATATTTCCAATTTATTTTATTTTGAGTAGATTCAGTGTATGCTTGACTTTTTTTTACATCTCCTTTCAGTGGATCTGAAAAAATTGGTTCAAATTTTTCACCAAATATTTCAATCATAATATAAGCAAGTTGTTTAATTGATGTTATTTTTCCTGTTCCAATATTAAAAAAACCACTTTTAACGTTACTTTTCATCGCTGATAAATTTGCCTTTGCTACATCTTCTACATATACAAAATCACGAATTTGTAAACCATCTCCAAAAATTTCAGGAGGTTTTCTATCTCTTAGCTTATTCAAAAATTTTGTGATGACTCCTGCATATGTTCCTGTTTGTCCTTTTCCATAGACGTTGAAGTATCTCAAACCTATAACATCTACATTATCTTCTGAAAACTTTTCAGCTAATAATTCATCTTTTAACTTTGTTTCGCCATATGGATTAATCGGATTTCTGGTAAATTCTTCTTTAATTGGAATTGTTGTAGTATCTCCATAAACACTAGAACTACTAGCATATACTACTTTGAAATTTTGTTCTTTTGCAACTTTAAGAATATTTTCGGTTCCTCTAACATTTACATCAAAATATTCATCCAATTTCAAATAAGATTCTTGAACAATAGTTAATGCAGCTTCATGAAATACTCCATCAATATTTTTAAGAATTTTTCTTAATTCTTCATAATTTCTGATATCTATTTTGTAAAAATTAATATCTTTTTGATAATTTCCCAAGTTTTCTTTTTTTCCTGTATGTAAATTATCAATGACACTTACCGTATGACCATTTTTAACCAAATTTTTTACGATATAACTTCCAATAAATCCTGCACCACCAGTAACTACAAATTTCATAATGAAATCAGAACTATTAGTCTCTTAAGTTTTGAGCAATTTCTGAATAAAACTAAATAGACGATGAATTCACATGAATCGAATCAATAGGAGAAAAATTGGAAAAGAATGAAAAAATTATGGAATTAAATACTGATCTGTTGATACAAGCTATCCAGGCAGGAAACATTAGTGTTTGTACAATTGGAATTGGAAGAATTGGGTTACCTACTGCCATTTCATTTGCAGCATCAGGATTGCCTACTATCGGAGTTGATATTAACTCTAATCTTGTTGATTCAATAAATTCAGGAAAATTCCCATTAAAAGATGAACCTGGTTATGATGTTATATTTGAAAAAGTAATTAAAAATAAGAATTTTATTGCAACTACAAAAATTGATGAAGCATTATCAAAATCTGATGTTGTCTTACTATCTTTACCAACACCCATGGATCAAAATAATGTTCCTGATTATTCAGCATTAAGGAATGTAGCTCAACAATTACATGATTTTTTACTACCTGGAACTTTAGTAATTGTTGAAAGTACTGTTGAACCTGGATTTATTGAAAATGAATTAATTCCTATAATTGAAGGAGATGATAAAAAATTTGAGGCGGGTAATAGTTTTGGTATTGGAGTATGTCCAGAAACTGCAAATCCAGGACAAATACTAAACGATTTTGAAAGATTACCTCGTTTAGTAGGAGCTATTAATGAAAATATTGCAGATATCATTACAAGAATATACAAACATGTTTTTACTGTTGATATAATTCTAATGCCTGATTGTAAAACTGCAAATGCAGTGAAATTAACTACAAATGTTTTCAGAGATATTAACATAGCATTTGTAAATGAATTAGCTATTTTATTTGAAAGTCTTGGAATAGATACTTACAAAGTATTAGAAGCTGCTAAAACAAAATATAATTTTCAAATTCATTATCCTGGCCCAGGTGTGGGAGGTCCATGTCTACCAGTAAATTCTTATCAATTTTTGAAGCTAGCAAAAAATATCAATCCTGATCTATTAAAAATTGTTAAAACAAGCAGAGAAATTAATGAAAAAATGCCTGATCATATAATAAAACTCCTTAAATCCTGCTTTGAAAAAGCAAAAAAAGAGATTGAAAATTCTGAAATTCTTGTTTTAGGTGTTTCATACAAACCTGATATTAAAGATATTCAAATATCACCCGCTGAACCCATTATACAAAACCTTAAAGATCTAAAAGCAAAAGTAAAAATTTTTGATCCTTATTTTAAGAATGTAGAAATTTTTAATATTAAAACAGAATCGAATCTTGTTGATGCATTAAAAAACACTGATGCATTACTATTGATTACTAATCATAAAGAATTTCATGATCTAGAACCATCTTTCTTGTATAATAGAATGCGAACCCCTATAGTTGTAGATTCTAGAGGCGTAATTGATCCAAAATCTGCTAAAAAAGCAGGATTAATTTTTAAAGGTTTAGGTAAAGGGGAATAAACATTAATCTTAATCCCTCAACAATTCAAAATCTTTTAACATTACGCTATGATCCCTTACAAAAAACCAATTTAAAAAAATTAAATTGGCAGGATTTCAAAACTAATCTTACTTCAAATGATGATATAATAGAAGTATCCATCAAAAATTATTTAAAACAAAAATTTGTTGTAAATGATTCTGAAACAATTTCTATTGCATTAAGTGGAGGAGTTGATTCCTCTTTGATGTTGGCTATATTAAAAAATACATTTCCTGAAAAAAAAATTCATGCAGTTTCTATAAAATTTGCTGATAGCTTAGATGAATCATTAATTGCTGAAAAAATAGCTAATAAATTTGATGTAGATCATGAAATTATATTTTTAGAAAACTATCTTCAAGATTTGCCTAAGGCAATTTCAATAGTAGGTTTGCCTTTTTGGGATCTACATTGGTTTTATGTTGCAAAAAAAGTTCAAAATAATTCAAAATATATTGTATCTGGTGATGGAGGCGATGAAATTTTTGCAGGTTACACATTCAGATATGAGAAATATCTATCTCTTGTAAATGGTAATGTTTCTCCAATAGATAAAGTCAAAGCGTATTTATCATGTCATGAACGTGATTGGGTACCTGATCAAGAAAAATTATTTGCAAAAAATTCAAATTTTTATTGGAAAAATATCTATAAATTATTATTACCTTATTTTGATAACCCTTTACCAATCTTAGAGCAGGTATTTTTAGCTGATTATAATGGAAAACTTTTGTATAACTTTTCTATTGTAAGTAAATCTATAAATGAATTTTATAATTTAAATTCTGTTACTCCTATTCTTAATAATGAATTAATTTCATATGGAATTCATTTACCTGCAAATTATAAATATGATCAAAAAAACAATATTGGAAAAATTCCACTACGAAAATTAATTAAAAAATTTAATTTAGATTCATTTATGAGTGATAAAAAAATAGGATTTTCTGTCTCCACAAAAAACTTGTGGAATTCACATGGTAAAAATATTTGTAAAGATTTCTTGTTGGATTCAAGATTGGTAAAGGATAAGTGGATAAATGAAGAATGGATAATTAAATACATTAACAATCAAAATCTTGATGTTAGATATGTAAACAAATTCTTGGGATTATTAGCATTTGAGATCTGGTATCGAATTTTTATTACTACTGAAATGAATGCCAATTCTAAGCTAGAATAATTTACAATTCTAGTTGTTCACTTATTGTGTTCTTGAATTCTCTGGCTATTTTCTCCCAAGAGAAATTTTCTTTAACAAATCTTCTTCCACTATCCCCCATCTCACGTTCTTTTTTTCTGTCATTTAACAAAACTGATATTCTTTTCTTCCATTCCTCATAATTTCCTTTATTTACAAGAAATCCTGTTTTATTATCTAGCATTAGTTCTGGAATTCCACCAACTTTTGAAGCAATAACAGGTTTTTTCATTAATTGTGCTTCAAGTAATGTTAAAGGAGACATATCTATACCACTGGCAAGACCATAAATGTCAATTGAGGAAAGAAATTCTCTGACTTTTCCAGGATATTCTAATGGACCAAGCCATTGAAAATTGCCATATTTTTTTAATTTAGATAAAATAATATTCCTATATGGCCCATCTCCTGCCCAATAGAACATGACTTCTGGCATAGATTCTATTACTTTAGCTAAAGTCAGCATTTCTTTTGTTTTTCCCCAAATAACTGAGCCTTGCAAAAATCCAACACATGGATGTCTTAATTTCATTTCTTTTTCTTTATACCAATTTTTGGGATTAATTCCTTGATACATAGTTGCAATTTTCTTTTGAGGAAATCTTGTTCTTGTTTCATTTCCTAAATATTTACAAATTGGCAAAATAAGACTTGATTTTTTAAAACATTCATCAGCAATTTTTTGCCATCTCCATAATGCTATTCTCTTATGTGGTAACTTGTAAAGAGTTTTTTTTGCCATCTCAATTTCTTTCCAAAAATCTCCTCTTAGATGAACTAATAATGGAATATTCATTTTTAGAGCATCTAAAGCAAAATGTCTTTGGCGATCAACAAAGACTGCGTCTGGTTTGAATTCTTGTTTCGTTTCTTCAAATTTCTTTTTAGATTGGAACCAATGAGATACCTTTCTACTTGGAAATCCGTCTGAAACATCCGTATCTAAAACTAGCCTGCATTCTATGTTGATTTTTTCAAGTTCTTCTACAAATTCTTTCATATGAAAAATTTTTGATGGTGATGCACCTAATAGCAGTCTCATTTTCTCTGCCTCCTTTCAAATAGTAAAAATATCTTAATTTTCATTTTAACAATTCTTCCATTATTTCAATTAATGATTCTACAGCTTTATCATTACTTAATTCTGAAACGGTAAAATTTTTACCAGCATTTGCAATCTCTTCCCATTTGGGATTTTCTGGATCTGCCAAAAAAATTTCAAATTTTTCCTTGTAGTTTTTTTCATTAATGAAAATTGCAGTTTCATTATCTTTATAACCTAAATATTTTCCATTATTTTTTTCTGTGATTTCCATAAATGTTAAACATCCTGCGGCAGAAGTTTCCCAATATTTTATAGTGGGATAAAATGTGGTTGCAGCTATTGTGCCTTTATATCTAGAAAGTGACTTCGGATAATTATCATTAATGTATTTTTTTCCTATCATTCCAAAATGATCAACATAAGATAATTCATTACAAAGAGTTCTTAGTTTATAAAAATACCATCCAGACCTTTTCGGATTTAAAATTTTATTTGCGACTTTTGAAATAATACTTTTTTTGCCAATTGCTCCTGAGTTTAAAATTCTATTTTTAATTCGTTTTTTAAATGAGATTAAATCTTTGTATAGTGAAGGTTCCAGCCCCAAAATGATTGATTTATACTTAAAATTTTTTGGATAATATTTGTGGAAGTATTTTTCAGACATAAAATTAAAATAATAATCAATATTATATTTTTCGTGACATTCTACAGGGTGATATTTTTTTGCATTATGAAAATCCCCACATCTTGCAATAATTGGTATTGCAAGTTTTTTTAAACCAACTATTTTTTTTGGAATAGCTAATCCTAAGTTATCTGCTAAGATAATAACATCAAATTTTCCTTTTAATTTAGATGCATCAAAATATTTTTGTGCATCAAAATATTTTAACTCTAATCTTGGATTACGTTTTAAAGCTTTCATATGAAAATCATATGTTGTATTGTCAAAATGATTTCCATTTAAGAATACATTCGATTCATCTGCAATATGTGCTACTCTTATTTTCTCTCTCATCCTATTTTCATCTAATTATTAATCCTTATTTTACAATTACAATTTTATTTCATTAATTTGTCATATTCTTCCTTTCCCCAACCTTCAATATTTTTTTCCTTCATAGTTCTAGAATATACAAATTTTTCTATTAAAAATGCAAAAATATTTTCTAATTTTAATTTTGGTGAAAAATAATTCCTATTGATTGATTTATTTTTTTCTATAAATCTTTCAAACATTGTATCCCATTCCTTTATGGCTATTTCTGGATGATGTAATTTTCTTCCATAGTCATATTCTTCCTCAGCTAATTTTTCTCTAAATTCTTTACATTCAACAATCCTATCAATTAATTCAGCTAATTCTTTCTGATTGTTATCTTTAGGTAGAAATGGTGGGATTATTTTTTTTCCATTAATTAAAGATGGTTTTGTTGCATCAATATAACATAAAATTGGTTTTCTACATAGAGATGCATCTCTTTCTATTCCTCCTAATATACCTGCACGCATTTGTCCCAATATTGCATCTGCAAAATTATAATATTTGGCAAGTTCTCTTCTTTTTATTAATGGTATAAATTTTATCTGTGAAGGTAAATTTTCTAATAATTTTTTATTAATTTCTCTCTCTTCAGGTGTTCTCTGTGTAAACCATTCAACCTGTAATACTTCAAAATCTGATTTACACATTCTTAAAGCCGCACATATTATATCCAATCCTTTTTCTAATCCAAATTTCTGAGCTGATAAAAAAGTGAATTTTGATTTTGGTTTATCAATTGGTTTTATTTTTTCATTAAATAATGTTGTATCAACAAAAGTATTATCTATTCTAATTGCATCTTTTCTAAATTTCTTTAATTGATTATGATAATCTTCTGTTCCTGTTATACATCCTATTGCAGTATCTAACACTTTTTTATAAAAACGCCTTTCAATAAAATTGAGATTGTGTATTGGTTTTTTCAAATATGGAGAAGATGAATTTTTAAGAAATGGTGGTGTGTTAATATCTCCTCCAACAAAATACATTATATAATTGAGTCCAGCTAGATAAGCAACTCTTGCAGCAGACCATGAAATAACAAAACATAAATCAAAATCATTTTTAATCTTATTGATTTTTTTTACTTGTTTTGAAATTAATAATGAATCAAAAATTTCAACTTCTTCTGATAATGTATATTTTTCAGCTAATTTTCTCGGGAAAGTAATTATATGTATGTCAAATTTTTTCGAAAATTTTTTTAATGATACTGCATTATCTGCAGTGTCTCCTATTGCTAAAATTTTCATATCATTTATTTCTAATTCAGATTATTTAAATTAGAATATTATGCTCTACTCGAAAAATTTTTTATTTTTTTCTACAATTTTTGTTTATTTGACATCTCTTTTGTTACAAAAACACGATACCAAATTTCTATAGCTAAAATAGATATCAATCTATTAAGGTATCTTATATCTCCATCAGTATTTACTTTCTTAAAAGCTGCTTCTACCCATAAATAATTTATCCATTTTTGTTTGTAGATATTACTATTCTTTTCTAACAGATATTTCTGACAAATATCATTTCCATGTTTTTCCCAATCTAATAACAATCCTGGAGAAAATCCTTTTTTTTCATTTATGTGCTTTATTTTTAACCGCTTTGTAATCTTCCGTAATACTATTTTTCCAATATTATTTTTAATATCGTATTTATCTTCTAATTTTAGGCGTAAACCTAAATCTATTATTTTTGGTTCCAAAAAAATGCTAATACCATTTATTCCATAATGTGAGTATATTTTTTTACCGGAAGGAATAAAATCAAATAACAACTTTCCATTAAAATCTGCTAGAAAGACTTGCTCAATAGGAATTAGTTTATTTGAAAAATATTTTTTAAAATGACTATAAATTTTATTCCAATCGAATCTTATTTTTTTTTCAAAAATATTTTTTTGATCAGGAACCCAATCTCTATTATGACATTCTAAATAATTCAAAGTTTTCTCTTTCCATGACATTTTTGGTTTTAATAAATAAAGAAATTTTTCATAACGAAATGTATAACCGCCAAAGATTTCATCTGCTCCATCACCTGTAACCAAAATATTTCCATGCTTTTTAGCTTCTTTTGCGATTAAATGTTGATATGTATTCCATTTAGGAACTTCTGCAATATTTATCAATTCTGGCATTGAAGAAAATACTGATGACATATGACAAATTTTGAAATCTGCATTAAATTTTTCCGCAATATTTTTTGCTATTTTTGATTCGTCAAATCCTCCTTCAAATACACCACATATTCCAACTATTTTTCTATCTGGTAATACATTACGTAATAACCCTAAGCATAATGTGGAATCGATACCGCTACTCAATGATACGGCTATAGTTTCGTCTGTATTACTAAATCTCTCCTTGATTGTTTCTTTTAACATTTTTTCTAATTTGATACCTGATGAATCACAAATTTTTTGTTGAAAATTTTTCGTTGTAACAGGATTTAAAAATGATTTATCAGTAGGGTTGTATCTTATTGTAAGAAAATTTCTGATTAAATCATTGTACATTTTTGGTAACCTCTTTCAATTTTTTTATAATATTAAGATGTAGTCCTTACTGCTTTATGTTTTTTATATTTTGGATGAAATAATGTGTCATCCAACTTTATTTTTGATTCTTTACGAAATTCTTCAAATACCTTATTTTGTGTTATTTTCTGATTTTTATACATATACAATACAAATTGATATGGTGCATAATCATGTCGAATTACTACCCTATTTGATATTTTTTTAGTAATTGTATAAATTTTCTCTGGATCACTATAAAATAATTCTTTCACTTTATAATCTAAAACTCCACCTACAAAATTAATTGCTACTCCTTTTTTACAAATTCGAAACATTTCTTTTAACATACGTTCAATGTATGAATATGTAGATCCAGCTGATGAAATTCCAGAAAATAACACCCAATCAAATTTTCTCTTAAATTTCTTCTCTTCAATATCTCTAACTTCTAATTTTATTTTTGGATATTGTTTTTTTCCAGTTTCAATAATTTCTGGATTTATGTCTACTCCATAATAATCTACTTTATCTCCACGATATTTTATGTATGCATAAAGATCACCAAAACCACAACCTACATCTAATACAGAACAATTAGAAATATGCCCAATTTGACAAAGTACTTCAAATTGTACTGCTTGTTTACCTTCTGATGAACCCCAACCTAATGATCTAGGATCGTAACCATATTTTTTGAATAATTCATTGTAAAAAACTAGAGTATTTTTTTTATGTTTATTTTTCAAATATATCATATGAATTTTTGCTCTATTAAAACTAATTGACAATTTTTTAATATCCTAAAATTCAATCTAGAGTTTATTTATATTAAAACATCTTTCAACGTCGTTATGAATATTGAATACAGAAACTATATTCCTGATGATTATGGTAGTATTATTGAAAAAATACAAAGTACTACCTTTTTTCATTCCTTGAAACATATTCGTTTTTTAGAAGATATTTTACAACTTCGTGCTAATTGTATTATTGCTATAGAAAATAATGAGCCTGTTGGTGTATTGCCATTTTTTTTAAAAAAGACCAAGTATGGTAATGTGTTTAACTCTTTACCTTTTTTTGGAAGTTATGGTGGTGTTATTGCATCAAACGATGAAATTTGTAAAAGTATTTTGGAAAAATTTAATCTTTTTCTTCAAGAATCAGATATGCTATCTTCTGTCATAATAACAAGTCCATTCACTAGTTCCAATATTTATGACAAATTTTATGTTCATAATCATGTTGAACAACGTTTAACACAATGCACCATCCTTAATTCAGATAAAGAACAATTATGGAAATCTTTAGAAAAACGTGTTAGATGGTCAATTAATAAAAGTAAGAATAATGATATTGATGTGTCTATAATAAATTCTAATCAAAAATACATTGAACATTTTTATCAATTACATGAAAATTCAATGAGAGCCAAAAATGGAAAACCTAAACCAAAAACCATATTTTCATCTATTCAAAAAAACTTCAAACCAAATAATGACTATGATATTTTTGTTGCAACCAAAAATGACATTCCGATTGGATATCTTTTAGTTTTTTATTTTAATCAATATACTGAATATTATATGCCTGCATATGAACCTGAGTATCGAAATCTGCAGAGCACAAGTCATTTGATATGGGAATCTATGTTGAAATCATTAGATTTAAACAAAAAATATTTTAATTTTGGTGGTACTTGGTTAGGACAAAAAGATCTTTATAGATTTAAACGTGGATGGAATACAAATAATTTTCATTATAATTACTACATTAATTGTGATCTTGATAGACTCAAAAATCTTGAAATAGAAAATTTTCCTAAATTGTTTCAAGATTTTTATGTCTGTCCATATGACTTATTAAATAAAAAATTATCCTAACTGTCACTATGTGATAATAATGCAGAAAGAAAAGAACGAAAAAGTAACTACATCTATCAATTCTTTAGGAAAAATTTCAGTAGCAATTATTGGAGGAGGTCTGTCTGGTCTTATCACTGCTCTAAAACTATCTGAAAAATTCAATGTCACAGTTATTGATAAGCAGAAATTTTTAGGTGGTTTAGCTACTAGCATTAATTATAACGGTTATACTATGGATATTGGACCGCATATCCTGTCATTACCTGCAAATTCTCAAATTCTCAAAGAAATTGTTAATCTCATGGACGATGACGAATTAATTGAATTAACTAATATTACCAATGCCTCAAAAGCATATTTTAATAATCAATTACTTGATTCATTTCCAACATTATCTAATACACTGTATCATTCTGGAAAATTTTTCTTTTTTAAAATTTTACTTGAACTATTTTTAATTAAACTAAAAAACAAACAACATGATAAATATCATTCTTCTAAAGACTATTTAATATCATGTTATGGTAATTCCCTTTACAATAACTGGTTTAAGCCATTTCTTTTTTCTAGATTTTTTTCATATGATGTTCCTTTAGATTATATACAAAATACTTTTCCTCCAATCTCTTTTAATAAAATGGTAAATTCTTTATTTCGCAATGTTAAATCTACTAATTTCATTTCAGTAACAGATGATACCAATTTACATTATTATTTCAAATATGGTATGAGTTCTTTTATTGATAAAATTAAACAGAATATACAATCTAATGGTGGAAAATTCATCTTAGATGCAAATATTGAAAATATTATTCATAATAAAAATAAAAAAATAATTTTATCTGTTGATAACCAAAAACAAGAAATTTCTACTGATGTTATAGTATATGCTATACCTCCATCTGTAATTATTAGATGGTTTAATCCTACTGATGAAATCAAACAGTTAATGCAAAAACCAAAATCATCTCTTCATTGTATTATGACATTTTTATGCATAGATTCTCCAAAATTATCTTATGGATGGGTAATCAATGTATATGATGATGATCTTATTTTTTTTAGAATTACACAACAAAATTTTCTTAGTACGAGTATAACACCTAATAGAAAATCTCTATTATGTATAGAGGTCAAATGTTCCGAAGACAGTGAAATTTGGAATAAATCTGATGATGAACTATTTAACATAATTAAAAATGATCTACAAAAGATGAATTTTTTTAAAATTGATTCAATTGAAGACCATAAAATAATAAAATTGAAAAGTCTTTATCCTATGGGAATTGTTACAAAAAAACAAGCCGATATTAAAATAAATAATTTTTTTAATTCATTTACAAATGAATATGTTTTAGGCACTATTGAAGGTGATACTGGACGATTATCTAACTTAGATAAAGATGAAACTTCTGATATTGGTGAAGGTGGAATAACTTTAGCTATTTCTCATGCAAATAAATTGTTTTTAAAAATTCTAAATAAATATTCTTCTTAATTGATTGCAAAATTTAATTAAGTGTATAATTAATAATTTTACAAATTTTTTCTTGGTCGTCTTTAGTAAGGTTTTTGTGAAGAGGCAATGTTAAAGCATTTTTGAATAATAATTCTGAATTTTTTAGATCTCCAATTTTTTTCAGGTTTTTGTATGCAGGTTCTAAATGAAGGGCATATGTTCCAATTTGACTTTGAATGTTTTCTTTGGATAGTGCCTCACGAATTTCATCTCTCTTTCCATCTTTTTCAATATAACATGTATAGGACTGAAATGTTTGACGGGTTCCATTTCCAATATATGCTGGCTTAATGTTGTCAATTTTAGATAATAATTCTTCATAAATTTTTGCCTTTTCTATTCTGGTTTTAATTATATTTTCAATTTTTTTCATTTGAACTAATCCAATTGCGCTTAAAACATTTGACATTTTGTAATTTGTACCAACAATTTCAAATGAACTTCCTTTTGCACCAAAATGTTTGAAAGAATAACATTTTTCAGCAATTTCATTATTATCTGTTGTAATCATTCCTCCTTCTCCTGTTGTAATGACTTTTCTGGGATGAAAACTAAAACATGAGAAATCTGCAAGTTTCCCAACAAATTCATTCCCAATCTTTGCTCCTAAACTACATGCTGAATCTTCTAACATTTTTAAACCAAGTTTCTTTGCTTTACTATAGATTTTTGATTCTAATGGAACACCTGCCCATGAAACTGGAGAAAAAATAGTCATATTTTCATCATATGATTCTTCTAGAATCTCACTAGTCATATTCATACTATCAATATCAACATCTACCAAAACAGGCTTTCCACCTGCAAGAATTACTGCTTCAGCAGTTGCTGGATAAGTATAATCAGGAACAATCACCTCTTGACCCTTAATATCAAGACATTCTAACACTGTATGTAGTCCTGTTGTACAAGATGTAACTGCTATGGCATGTTTTACACCGACATACTCTGCTACAACCTTTTCAAACTCTTTGGTAGTCACACCTTCAGTCAAAAATCCTGTCCCTAGAACTTCTTTAATAGACTGTAATTCTTCATCTCCAATATCTGGCACTGCTAAAGGAATTATTTTACTTGTCATGAATTATTTTTGAAAACTTGAAGCTTCTATTAAAGGTATAATGGGTAGATTTTTTAAATCAAAAAATTTTTTAATATTATTGAAAATTCTAATTTTAGGTTCTGAAGGTTTTGTCGGAAATAATTTAGTTGATGGATTGTCAAAAAACCATGAAATCTTTTGTGCAGATATGATTGATGACAGCCATCACAAAAATTATACTAGATTTGATGTAACTAATTCTGAAAGTGTCCTGAAAACCGTTAAAGATGTAGATGTCGTTATTAATCTTGTAGCACACTCACTAGTTTCATCAATTGAAGGTCCTACAAAAAACGCTCAAGTAAATATCATTGGATTGTTGAATATTTTAGAAGCATGCAAAAATAACAATATTAAAAAATTGATTTTTACTTCTGCCTCGTCTTTAGTGGGAGAACCACAAACTTTTCATGTTGATGAAAATCATTCTACTGTTCCAAAAACTGCTTATGGCATTACTAAATTGGCTTCAGAACATTACTTGAGACTTTACTCTGAATTGTATGGATTAGACTATGTCATTTTTAGATTTTTTAACATTTATGGTCCACATCAAAAAAATGGACTTATTCCAACTCTATATAATCGAATTATCAATAATGAACCATTGACTATTTTTGGTGAAGGGGATCAGGTAAGAGACTATGTGTTTATCCAGGATATAGTTTCATTTTTTGAGAAAACATGCATTTCTGATATTGGTAAAAATTCTATTTTTAATATGGGCACAGGTAAGGGAACAACAATTAAAGAAATCATAGAAATTTTAGCAAAAATTTTACAAATAGAACCTAAAATTGAATTAAAGCCTATTAGACTTGGTGAAATTGGAAATTTTGTATCTAATACTAATTTGCTAAAAAAAACATTTGATTTAATTCCTAATACTACTGTTGAAGATGGTTTGAGAAAAACTACTAATTGGTTGGAGAAAAATTCAGTATAAACAATAAAAATAAAGGAATCTTTGAAAATTTATGCGTAAATCCCTGATAATAATTATCCCTATTGCCATTTCTTTGCTTGTTCCATTTTATCTAATTGAAACAGATTACAAGTTTAGAGCAGAAGTTAGAGAATTATTATATGAGTTTGGATTAAAAGAACCTCCAATTAGACCATATTCCCAATCCGATAATACTCCAATAGTTTATCATGCATTATTTACAAATGTAAAAACAATAATTCCTGATGAATCAGATTTAAATTCAAAAGAATTGCCGGAAAAGTTACTTATTCCTTCTGGAAGATACAATTTTGATGGAAATGTTTACGATCTTTTAGATGAAGGTGTGTATAGATTTGTTATTCCTGTAGAAAAAAATGAACAAAGAATAGTTTTTGATGGAAAAAATATTAATTCATTAATGTCAGCAATTGCTTGGATATATTCGCATGGCAATTCTGATAATGGTAAAAACTTTGAAGAACTCTATTCTAAAGCATTAAATTCAAAGATTTTCGGAACTTGTGGTACAATATCAATCTGGATTAAAGGCATACTTGATTCCAATGATATTCAATCCAGAATTGTTCAAACTTTAACTCTGGATAATTGGAATACATATGACAATGGTCATACGATGATTGAAGTCTATCGAAGTGATCTTGAAAAATGGGTGCTTTATGATTTAGATAGCAATCTCTATTTTTCCAAGAATGGAATTCCATTATCGTTAATTGAATTTGTTGACGCTGTTAAAAATAATAATTATGAAATGCATCTTTTAGCATCGGACACAACTTTGGATGTATCAAATTTTCTTGCTAAAAATGATTATGAATATGCCTTTTATGATGAAAGCATTTATGCCAATGAAAATACACAAAAAAATTGGTACAAACGAGTAATCCAAATTCCTATGATAGGAGAAGATGAATTCTCTTATTTTACCACAAATAATAATGAAGATCGTAAACGAATGGAAAGCTATGCTTCTCATCATAGATTTTTAACCACTGATGAATTTTATTCAAAATTTTATGCCAATTTAGGCTAAATCTATCTATAAATTAACGTCATTAGAAGCAAAAATGTTTTGGATTTATCCATGAAAAATAAATTAAAATCCGATATTAAAAAACAAAAAATCACATTCTCGATATTTGGCTTAGGAAATGTAGGTGATGTAAATGATTCACTATTATCCCCAACATATGATGTTGTAAAAGAGTTTTTTAAACACAAATTTGAAGTTGTTGTTCATGATCCATATATCTTGGACGACAACAAATTACCAAAAAATGTTTTATTAACTAATAATCTTGATTCAGCACTTTCAGATGCTGATTTAATTTTCATTTCAACAGATCATAAAATATATTCAAAATTAAACAGTAATTCTTTTAGTTCTGCAAAAAAGCCATTATTGATTTTTGATGGTCGTAATATTCTTGATAGAACAAAATTCAAAAATCATGTAATTAAAACAATAGGAATTTAAAAATGAATTTTAATATCGATCAAATTTTTGCCTAGAAGTAAATCTTTTTATATATTACTTGATATATCAGTTCTATAAAATATTAATATGAAAAAATATCTCCCATTCCGCTTTTGGTATTATTTTAGACAAGGGTGGACAACATACTTTGCATTTATTTTTGCAGCGATTAATACACTCACTGTGACATATTTTTTAGCTATTGAAAATTACCCTGTTTTGAATCAAATTTTCCCATCATTTACACAATATATCTTCGTTGTAGTCATGATAGGAATCCCATCTCTTGTACTCATTGGATATGTTCATTTTAAACGAAGTCCTGCATACAGATCAGAGGCCGATATAGGAATTGAAGTCAATCCACACAATCAAAGGATGTTGATAAACAGTGAAACAATGCTTGGGTTGACTTTAGAATTACTTCGATTAATGACAAAACTCTCAAATAATGATAAACTTTCTGAGGAAGAAAAAAAATCAATGTCAAAACTTCAAAGTGATCTCTCAAAATATATGAAAAAACGAACCACTGATCCATC
>Ga0066376_10002292_pt1 | contig 17858 bp, 14 predicted proteins | sample Knorr_S15_td_Bot_FD_77009 | JGI IMG/M metagenome (GOLD analysis project Ga0066376, IMG submission 77009) | Marine microbial communities from Southern Atlantic Ocean transect - Knorr_S15_td_Bottom_ad_5009_LV_A | ecosystem: Environmental > Aquatic > Marine > Oceanic | place: Southern Atlantic... | reverse complement strand
GAACTCATTAAAAGAAGTGCTGTATCTTGTAAGTTGTGCTCAAACAAAAACTCTTTAAACGCTTGTGGATTGGTATAAATAATCAAATCATCACGTTCAAAAGCATGGGCTATTTGTTGTTCTGTAACTGCATCGAGCTGTTTAATTTTTACCGCATCCGGAGAATAAAACACAACTGCAATATCTGCATTGTCTAAGGTGCCTTTGTATGCTGATAAAAATTCGGCATTTAAACTGCTATAGGTATGCAACTCTAGACAGGCCAACACTGTTCTTTTTGAATATTGATTTTTAACCGCCGTAGTGGTTGCTTTTACTTTTGATGGTGAATGCGCAAAGTCTTTAAAAATAACGGTTGACTCATTTTCTGCAATTTTCTCTAAGCGTTTGCTCGCGCCTTTAAAGGAGGCAATGGCCTCATAAAAATCATCTTCATCAATTCCCATATGTTGACACATCCATTTTGCCCCTGCAAGGTTTTGTAAATTGTGTTTTCCGAAAATTTCTAAAGGCAAGTCTCCTTCTGGAGTATCTAAAAAAGTTATTCCGTTTTTTATAAAATGCTTCGGAGTTGTATACGGGTATTTTTTAATGGTATGTTCAGAGTTTTCTACAACAGATTTCACAATGTCATCCTCTTCATTGTACACCATAATTCCGCCATTGATTAACGAATCTGTAAAAATCTTAAATTGTTCTACATAATTTTCAAATGTGGGAAACACATTGATATGATCCCAAGCAATTCCGCTTAACAAGGCAATATTGGGTTTGTATAAATGAAATTTCGGGCGTCTATCAATTGGAGAACTCAAATATTCATCTCCTTCTAACACCACAAACTCGTTTTCTTCGGTTAGATGCACCATGGTTTCAAATCCGTCCAATTGCGCACCCACCATATAATCTACTTCTTTATCATGATAATTCAACACATGTAAAATCATCGAAGTAATGGTTGTTTTCCCATGAGAACCTCCAATAACTACTCTTGTTTTATCTTTAGACTGCTCATATAAAAACTCAGGATAGGAATGTATTTTCAAGCCCAATTCTTGAGCCTTTAACAACTCTGGATTGTCTTTTTTAGCGTGCATTCCCAAAATTACAGCTGCTATATCCGTAGTGATTTTTTCTGGAAACCACCCAAATTCTGTCGGACACAAACCTCGCTTTTCCAATCGCGATTTTGAAGGCTCATGAATGACATCATCACTTCCTGTAATCTGAAATCCTTTTTGGTATAGCGCTATTGCTAAATTGTGCATTGCACTTCCGCCAATGGCTATAAAATGTATCTTCATGGATGTAGTTTCTTCTTTTTTATAAAGCGTAAAAATACAAAAGGTTTGCTTTTTATGTTAGTGTTTTTTCTTCTTCTTTACACTCGCTTTTGCCTTCGGATTAAAATCTAGCGCCAATTGCAACCAATAGTTCAAATCGACATCTAAATCAATGGCGGAATCCGTTAAAAAGACAAAACCTTTCATGGGCCTTCCTGTAAAATTCATTTCTCAACAGCCTTCTTTAGCTAGTGATTCTTGATAGATATTCGGATCTATTCTTGCCATGATTTCATCACGTACCACACCAACACACATTTTACCATCAATTAAAAAACACATCCCTCCAAACATTTTTCGAGCTTCGAAGGGAACACTTTTCTCCTGTAAAAATTGTGAAATACGATCTGATAAAAATTCGTTGTAAGGCATATCGAGTTACTTCTTTCTCTCTTCAATCACCACTCTTGTTGGTGTATCTTTCCCATTGATAATGCTCTCTGTTCCCTTTGCGATTGCTTTAATTGTTTCTGTAATATTAGACACATTGAGTGTTGCTGGTTCATCAGAAACTTTATGGTAATGCACATCTACATCAATTGGACCTGTAGAAAATGTATGAGAAGGAATTCCTAATCTTGCCAAAGAAGCATTGTCTGACCTAAAAAACAAATTAAATTTAGGAAATGGATCTGGATATAATGTGTATCCTGTTCCTTCTAAATTCTTTTGGATAATTTTCCCAAAATCAGAACGATCAAAGCCTGTTAACCAAGCTGTTTTAGGTCCAAATTTAGACTCTTTACCAATCATTTCGATATTAATACCTGCAACAAATTTACTTGCATCAACATCTTTTCCAAAATGCGTTGAACCAATTAAACCCATTTCTTCTGCTGTAAAAGCAACGAAAACAATTGTACGTTCATTGTTATTCTTCTTAGCAAAATATTCAGCCAATGCCAATACGGCCGATGTACCAGATGCATCATCATCTGCACCATTATAAATCAAGTCTCCTTCACCTTCTTTCTTGGTTCCTAAATGATCATAATGTGCAGAAACAACAACATATTCGTCTTTTCTACTTTTTCCTTCCAAGACACCAATTACGTTAAAAGCTGTAATCTCTTCTTTACTTCTTCTATTCGTAAATGTAAAAGTCTGTCTATAATCTTTTAAGTTCGCATACGTTTTTAATCCTATTCTTTTAAATTCTGACTCAATATATTGGGCCGCTTTTTCAATTCCTGGTGTTCCAGTTCCTCTACCTTCCATTTCATCAGAAGCCAATGTATACAAATGTTTTCTGACAGTTGCAGTATCTATACTAGCTACCGTTATTTCTAGGGTTGCGTTTTCTTGTTTCTTTTCATTTTTACATGCAAGTAATACTGCCACTACAAAAAGAAATACTATTATTTTTTTCATTTTATACGAAGTTTTAAAAGCCTAAATATATCAAATCAAAAGCAATATCAATTTTGTTTTTTTATTAATTTTTTTATTGACGACCATTTCTCTTATAAATGTATCCACACAGAACGAAAAGGTTCGAGTTCATTTAAAATATAATTCTCTGCTCATTTCATTTTAGTATCTTAGCACACATAACCTATGACTAAAAACAAACATTTAACTGATAACCACTCCTTTAATTTTAGATTAAAAGGAACTGCAAGTATTCTTATAGGAGTTTATATGCTATTAGGAGCAACTCTTATAAAGGCAGTTTTAACTGGTTTTATTACCGATGATTCTCCTTTTGGATTTCTATCGATAGAAAATGTTGAGGTTTTTATTGGCGTTATAATCGTTCTTCTATTCTTCTTTTCTCTACTTGCAGTATTCTTTGGATCTAGAAGAACTGCTCGAAAATTAGGTCATAACGTTTGGAACGCGCCTTCAAAAAAATCATTTTGGCTCCTATTGCCGCTCTTCTTTTTAATATATCTGATAGGATATCTCTTATTGGAGAATGGCTATTTTAATTATATTGTGCCCGCTTTTTTAATTTGTTATGGATTTCTTTTAAGTGCACTGAATTACAACAAATACACGTCGTTGTATGTACTTACAATTATAAGCATCTTCATCGGATTTTTCTCTTTGTTTTTTCCTTCTTACTGGCAATACACTCTAATGAGTTTAGGTTTAGCGCATATTGTCTTTGGAGTTTCAGCAAAAAACTAATATCTTCTACGAACCTCTCTAAGAATGTCTTCCAATCCGTTTAATTGCAGCTCATAGACCAAGCCTAACTGCAAGCCCAATTTTCCTTTTGGAAACCCCTTATTGCGATACCAAACAATATAATGCTCTGGCAAATCAACTAGAAACCTACCCTTATACTTTCCATAAGGCATTCTCATGTTGGCCACCTCTATTAAAAATTGTTTGTTTTGAAGCATATATTAACGAACTACGACACTGATAACTGAACTTACTCTTTTCCTTCTAGATAGGCTTGTAAATACTGATAACGTTCTGTGAGTTTTCCGTTTTCTGTCATTTTTGCGCGTGCTAAAACACCGTCTTTATCATTGTTGAAAAAGGCAGGAATCACATGTTCTAAAAACAATGCTCCAAAACCTTCGCTAGCATCTTTTGGTAACTCACAAGGCAAATTATCTACGGCCATCACTACAATGGCTTTATCATCTTTAAAATCAATTTCTAAACCTGTTTCTGGATCGTATCCATAAATGGGGTCTGCAATTGTTGAAGGGCGAATTGTAGCGGCAACTGGTCCATCAATATCACAAGAAACATCCGCTACCAATTTTATGTTAAACTCTGAAGATCTTGCATCTTCTCGTGTAAATAAATACGGAGAACCATCACCAAAAAAATGTCCGGCAATAAAATAATCGGTTACTTTTGCAAAACGCATAAAATCAGAAGTATAATCCGTTGGGTTGTTATAGAAATCACGCCTATTTAAACGCCTTCCGTCTATACGCTTGTTATAGTCCATGGCATCAATTAAGCAGTATACCGGCTCCTCAAAAATTTGAGTCAAATAGGCTTCTACAGACACTTTTTGAATCTGCATGGCATCCAACATTTCTTTAGCGCCAAAAGCAACTTTACCATGTCCCGTCAATAAAATTTTAATATTGGGAAGTTCAATGGTACGCAAGGCATCAATCAATGCTTGCTGATCTTCTAGTAACTCTGCTTTTGGCAATACAAATGTTTCGTGTATTAAACCAAAAGCTCTAAACCCATTGTATGCACCAACAATTCCTGCATAACGACCGAAACCAATTAAGCGAGTCCCGTTTTCTTTTGCAATCGTTTCATGATCATACAATTCTATATTCTTCTCTAAAATTGCCTGTAATAACTTTCTATTATAGGGTTGCTTTTTAATGGTATGGCTAAAGAAAAAATATTTTTTATTTGGAATCAATGCTCCAATCGGAACTTCTTTTACACCAATGAGTACATCACAATCTGTAACATCGCTCACCACTTCAAGTCCTGCTTTTTCATACGCTTCATCAGAAAAAACCCGAATCGATGAAGATTCAACTTTTATAGATGCTTCTGAAAATGTATTTTTAAATTCTTGTAATTTTTCAGGAGAAAAAACAACTCTTCTATCAGGGGGGTTTTTGCGCTCTTTTATAATACCAAACTTCATAATCTTAATGGATGTAAATTTTGTGCGAAGATATTCCATTTTATAAAGATGCACAAACCTTAAATTTGTCATATTTATTACTAAATTTGCAAACTGTTCATTGAAATAACTCTGAAACACACTGAAATACGTTCAGCGTAAAAGTTCAGAGTAAAGGGGACGACTGGTTTTGACAGCAAGATCAGAAGAAATGTAAGCATACCGAGGAATGAAATCAACACTCGTAAAACTTTTTTCACACTTTTTAAACGGCGAAGATAACTACGCTTTAGCTGCATAATCCGAATTATAGTAGGATTGGCCTCGGCGCACAAGGTGCGCAAGCTTTATGTCCACGAAAAGCCTTGGTTTATGGCGTTTCACTTTTGGGCATCGTAAAAGTAAACCTAGAAAACTTGGCACTTCGACAAGATTTTGAAACTAAAGAAGATAAGCTAAAAGCAGATTGTTTTTGATCAGCTTTTTGTCGAAAATTAAACAAAAACTAAGTATGTAGAAAGCGTTTTAACTGCTTGTTTGGACCCGAGTTCGATTCTCGGCGTCTCCACCTACGCTCTCCGAAGCCTTGTGCGAAGGAGAGCTTTTTATTTTTACACTACATTTTTCATCGTATTTAAGTGCACTATTATTTCCCGAGCTTCGGTGGACACGTCCTTCAGTTCTCAAAGCCTTGCGCGAAGGATAATCAATTCATTTCCTACTTTATATTTTCAACCCTGTTATATAAAGCAATATGCATTACATAATTTTTTGTAATTTTAATCCGCTCTAAACAACCTAGTGCTCAACTTAAATGTTTCACAAATGACTTGGAAAGATATCATCCATTACGCTCAAAACGGAAGCCCAAAACCCGATAAAATTATTGTAAAATCAGACGCTGAATGGCAAAAACAATTGACCGAAGAACAGTATCGGGTTACCAGACAAAAAGGAACAGAGCGCCCTTTTACTGGCGAACTTTGCAGCAGCTATGAACATGGAGAATACAATTGTGTTTGCTGCAATACATCTTTGTTTGATTCAAGTATCAAGTTTAACTCAAGCAGTGGTTGGCCAAGTTTTAAAGCACCCATTGCAGAAAATACACTAGCATATATCAAAGACGCTACACACGGAATGATACGGGTTGAAGCAATATGCAATGTTTGTGATGCGCATTTAGGACATGTTTTTCCTGATGGTCCTCAACCAAGTGGTTTGCGCTTTTGTATCAACTCGGCAGCCATTCAACTAAAAAAGACAGATGAACACTAAACTAGAAACTGCAACATTTGGAGGCGGATGCTTCTGGTGTACCGAAGCTATTTTTCAAGAAATTAAAGGTGTAAAAACAATTACTTCTGGTTACAGTGGCGGAACTGTTCCAGGGAAGCCAACCTATAAAGAAATTTGTTCTGGATTAACTGGACACGCAGAAGTTGTTCAAATAACGTTTGACATAAGCAGTATTTCATTTTCTGAAATCCTTGTCATTTTTATGACAACGCATGATCCAACAACCTTAAACAAACAAGGTGGAGATATAGGAACACAATACCGATCTGTGATCTTTTATCACAACAAAAAACAACAAGAAATAGCAAAAGAAGTACTGAAACAATTAACGACCATTTATGAAGACATGATTGTAACGGAACTTAGCCCGTTGACTATTTTTTACGAAGCTGAAAAAGAGCATCAAGCGTATTATAGAAATAATTCAACCAAAAGCTATTGTAGCTTTGTAATCACCCCAAAACTCACAAAATTAAGGCAACTTCATTCCGACAAACTAAAAACTTAAATGACAACGAAATGTTAAAATTCACTTTTCTTGTATGGTGAAACTAAAATTCACGACTAAATCTGCGATAAGAATTTCTTATCATTCTTTTTCATAGCAATTTTCCCACCTCATTTATTTGGGGTGGGTTTTTTTATTTTTACCTTGCACAAAAAACATGATTTCTTTGAAAAAAATTATTGTTTCTGTTACGAATGATTTGACAACCGACCAAAGAGTTGATAAGGTCTGTTCTTTTTTACTTGAGCATGATTTTGATATTTTATTAATTGGCCGAAAACTTCCTGACAGTCTTCCTATTCAAAGAAATTACAAAACAAAACGATTCTCTTTACTTTTTAACAAAGGCCCTCTATTTTATGCAGAATTTAATATTCGATTATTTTTGACATTACTTTTTTTAAAAAAAGACCTCTTATTGTCTAATGATATAGACACACTAGCTGCTAATTTTTTTATTAGTAAAATTCAACATAAAGAATTGGTATATGACAGTCATGAATTATTTACTGAAATTCCTGAATTAATACATAGACCTTTTGTAAGAAAGTGCTGGTTGAAAATTGAAAAATGGATACTCCCAAAATTAAAAAACACCTATACGGTAAGCAATTCGATTGCTCAATATTACAATAAAAAATATGGCACTAATTTTAAGGTAATCCGTAATCTACCACTACAAAAAAAAGTAACCCCTTCTAAATTTCCATTTGTTGTAGAAAATAAAAAAGTACTTCTTTACCAAGGAGCTATCAATATAGGCCGTGGTTTAGAATTGATGATAGACAGTATGGTGTTTCTTAAAAATTACGTTTTCATCATTATTGGAACAGGAGATATCTTTAATGAATTACAACAAAAAACCAGGCAATTAGGACTAAATGATTCTGTAAAGTTTTTAGGAAAATTAGACCCTAAAGAATTACAAAAATTGACACCACTAGCAGATTTAGGGTTTAGCTTAGAAGAAAACTTAGGCTTGAGTTACAGATACTCTTTGCCTAACAAAATCTTTGATTACATACAAGCAGAGATCCCTGTATTGGTTTCTAATTTACCAGAAATAAAAAAAGTAGTTGTAGAGTATGCTATTGGAGAAATTGTAATTGACAGAAATCCACGAGCAGTAGCAAATCAAATTGAAGAACTCATCGAAAAGGACTTTACGAAAGGAATTCAAAAAGCCAAACATGAATTGATCTGGGAACATGAAAAAAAAAAATTAATTGCTATTTTTAAGACAGATGCATAAAACTTTACACATCGTTGCTTTTGAGGTTCCACACCCTCCTGATTATGGAGGGATTATTGATATTTTTTTTAAAATAAAAGCACTACACAAATCGGGAATTGCTATTTATTTACATGCTTTTGAATATGGCAAAGGCACACAAAAAGAACTAGAAAAATATTGTGTAAAAACGTATTACTACCCTAGAAAATCCTTTTTTAAAAGCTTTTTATCCTTTCATCCTTTTATTGTACAAAGTAGGTCAAACAACAATTTGATAAAAAATCTACAAGCTGTAAAAGCTCCCATCTTATTTGAAGGGCTTCATACCACACATGCCTTATTGAAAAATTCTTTTGAAGGTCAGAAAACATTTGTACGAACACATAATATTGAACATTTGTACTATAAAGGGCTATCAAATAGCAGTTTGTCTATTTTTAAAAAGATTTTCTATAGTATAGAAGCCTTCAAGCTAAAAAAGTATGAACGCATATTAAATGTTACAGATGGGGTTTTAACCATTTCTCCTTTTGAACAACAGTATTTTTCAACACAGTACGGAACTCCCTGTATGTACATACCTGTTTTTCATGAAAACCTAACAGTTCAAGACGCTAATAGTTCTAAAAAGCAAGTGTTATATCATGGCGATTTAAGACTCTCTGACAATATCAAAGCAGCACTTTATTTGATTACTGTTTATAAAAATACAGAGATTCAATTTACAATAGCAAGCAGTTGCAAAAACAAAAAAGTACTTCAAGAAATCAATAAGTATGCTAATTGTGTATTTATAAACATTGAAAATACCGCTCAAATAACGAAGCTCATCAGTGAGTCACAAGTAAATGCATTGGTTACTTTTCAAAAAACGGGAATCAAATTAAAATTAATCAATGCCTTATACAATGGAAATTTTGTAATTACAAACCATTTGATGGTTGAAGATACTGGTTTAGAGGACACCTGTGAAATAGCAAAAGATAAATTAGAATTTTTATCAAAAACGAAAGCGTTATTAGAAACTTCATTTAGTTTAAAAGACAGAGAATTAAGAAGAACGAACTTGTCTTCTTTTCATACAGAAACAAGTGCCAAAAAATTAATTGATTTTATTTTTAAACCGTAGCTTGTTGTACAACCTCAAAAACTTCACCACCTTCACACTTAATTGTTTTTTGTTTGAACTTTACAATCAACGAATAATCATGTGTTGCCATTAAAATAGACTTTCCGCTTTGGTGAATTTCATTCAACAACTCCATTACTTCTAAGGATGTTTTAGGATCTAAATTCCCTGTTGGTTCATCTGCCAAAATCAATTCTGGATCGTTTAGCAATGCTCTTGCAATGGCAATGCGCTGTTGTTCTCCTCCAGATAATTCGAAAGGCTTTTTGAAGTCCTTGGTTTTCATACCTACCTTTTCCAACACTGAATAAATCTTTTCTGTCATCGCTTCTGTGTCTTTCCATCCTGTAGCTTTTAAGACAAAAAGCAGGTTGTCAAAAATAGTTCTATCATTCAACAGCTTAAAATCTTGAAAAACAATTCCGATTTTTCTACGTAAAAAAGGAATGTCTTTTTCTTTTAGTGTTTTTAAATCAAACCCTACAATAGATCCTTTTCCTTTTTTTAGCAAGAGATCTCCATACAAGGTTTTCATCATGCTACTCTTACCGCTTCCTGTCTTTCCTATCAAGTAGAAAAACTCTCCTTTATTGATCGTTAAGTTTACGTTAGACAGCACCAAACTCTCTCGTTGATAAATATCTGCAGCCTCTAAATGTAAAATTGGATTGTCCATAAAAGTTCTTTCTACAAACTTATCATTTTCTTCTCAGTTTCAACAAATAATTCCTCGATTAATCTCTTAACAATTGATATCTTTGAGTCTTAAAACATATTTCCTTTTTTGAATTTCATCCAACAAAATAAAAAAACCTACGTTATAATCTTCAAATAGCAAAAAATCTTTCAAAAATGAATGTCCGCTTTTTTATGAAATTTACCTTTTTATTGTTCTGTGTATTTACAAGTACAGGGCTGTTTTCGCAGCAATCTGATTTGAATGCAAATCATACATCCTCGTACAACCATGCCCTACAACTATACAATAACAACGCCTACGCAGCAGCTCAAAAAACGTTTCAAGAAGTTGCGCTACAAAACAACAACACTTCTAATTTAACATCAGATTCTAATTATTATGCTGCCATGTGTGCCATAAAATTAAACCAAACAGAAGCTGAAAAAATGGTATTGAATTTTGTAGAAAAGTATCCAAACAGCAACAAAAAGGAAAAGGCTTTTTTAACGATTGGCAATTATTATTTTGCAAATAAAAACGCTTCTTATGCGCTGAAATGGTATTCAAAAGTAAATTTTAACGGTCTATCAATAGAAGAGCAACACGAACTTAATTTTAAAACAGGCTATGCACTGTTGATTACCGGAAATTTAACCTTGGCTAAAAAACGTTTTTTACCACTAATCAACAATGTCAACTACGGAAATCAAGCAAGGTATTACTACGGATTTATTTCTTACAAGCAAGGAGATCATGACACTGCCGAAGTATACTTAACAGAAGTTGCAGAGGATGAATCCAACAAAAATGATGTAACTTATTTTTTATTAGACATTAGTTTTAAAGCTGGTAAATTTGATAAATGTATTGAAATAGGGAAGGAAATAATTTCTAAAGCAAGCCGTAAAGAAAAGTCCGAAATTTCTAAAATTATTGGCGAAAGCTACTTCAACTTAAAAAAATATACAGAAGCGATTCCGTATCTAAAAGCGTACAAAGGAAAACGTGGCAAATGGAACAATACAGATTATTATCAATTGGGCTATGCTTTTTACAAGCAAAACGATTTTGAAAACGCCATTAAAAATTTCAATAAAATTATTGGCGAGAAAAATACCGTTTCACAAAACGCCTATTATCACTTGGCAGAATCTTACCTGTATTTAGAACGAAAATCTGAAGCATTGAATGCCTTTAAAAGCGCTAGTGAAATGAATTTTAATGAAAAAATCAAAGAAGATGCTAGTTTAAATTATGCCAAATTAAGTTATGAAGAAGGAAATCCGTACAAGAGTGTAGCTGCGGTTTTACAAGAATTTTTAGTGGCATATCCGAAGTCGCCTCACGCCCAAGAAATCAATAAATTGATCGTCACTTCATATGTACATCAACAAGATTACAAAGGAGTGTTGGCTTATTTAGCCAAAAAGAGAACTTCAAAAAATAATGCACTCTCTAAAGAGATTTCACTGTACAGAGGAATACAATTATTCAATCAGAACAAATTACAAGATTCGTATGTGTTTTTCACAAATGCCTCTCAATCTTCAGATGCAACAATAAAGGCATCTGCTTTATATTGGAAAGCAGAAACTGATTTTCGACGTTCTAATTTCCAAAAAGCATTGAACGGTTTTATCCGATTTAAAAAAACAGCAAACGCTTCAAAAACAACCGTGTTTAAACAAGTAGATTACCACATTGCTTACAGTTATTTTAAGCTAAAAGAATACAGCAATGCTGCAAGTTTTTATAGCAAATTTTTATCAAAAAGAGAAAATAACGCAGCGTTAAATGATGATGCAAACATTCGATTGGCAGATTGTTATTTTGTAACGAAAAGCTATTCAAATGCCATTAAAGCATATCAAACTATCATTACAAATGAGGGCGTTGGTGCTGACTACGCTCAGTATCAAAAAGCCCTTAGTCATGGGTTTATTGGACAAAATGATCAGAAAATTCCAGGACTGCTAACGCTTATAAACGAATACACCTCTTCTAGTTTACAAGACGATGCATTGTTTCAATTGGCAAACACTTATGTGGCTACAAAAGAAAATGAGAAAGCACATAAAACCTACAATCGATTGCGAAACAAACACACCAGAAGCTCGTACATTTCTAAAACATTATTGCGCCAAGGATTGTTGCATTACAATGACAATCAACATCAAAAAGCATTGGAAAAATACAAGCAAATTGTAGCTAGTTATCCAAACACGAACGAGGCAAAAGAAGCCGTTAGCAATGCAAGAAATGTATATATTGATATTGGCGATGTTGATGCCTATGCAACTTGGGTGAAAACTATTTCTTTTGTGAATGTTACGGATGCTGATCTAGACAACACGATGTATGAAGCCGCAGAGAATAAGTTTTTAGAAAACAATACCGAAAAGGCCATTGATGGTTTTACAAAATATGTGGTACGTTTTCCTGAAGGATTGCATGCGCTAAAAGCCAACTTTTATGCCGCACAGTTGTTAGCAAAAACAAATCAGTCTGAAAAAGCACTTCCTTATTATCAGTTTGTTATTGCCAACAACCAAAGTGAATTCAGTGAAGAAGCCTTGAATAAATTGGCGCAAATCTATTTAGAAAAAGAAGATTGGACACAAGCAACTCCTTTATTAGTTCGACTAGAACAAGAAGCCAATTACCCGCAAAACATTTTATTTGCACAAAGTAATTTAATGAAAGGCTATTATCAATCTGATCAATTTAAAGAGGCAATTTTATATGCTGAAAAAGTATTGAAAAAAGACAACTTAAGCGAAACCTTAATCTCTGACGCCAACATTATTATTGCACGTGCTGCTTTTAAAACAAACGACCTAACGATTGCCGAAGAATATTATACCGCTGTTGAAAAAACTGCTTATGGAGAAATAAAGGCAGAAGCCTTGTACTACAGTGCTTACTTCAAAAATCAGCATAAAGAATTTACCGCTTCTAATAAAGTAGTTCAGAATTTAATTGCCAATTATTCTAGTTATAAATATTGGGGTGTAAAAAGCTATATTATTATGGCTAAAAACCATTATGGTTTAAAAGATGCCTATCAAGCAACTTACATTTTAGAAAATATTATCAAAAATTTTACACAGTTTCAAGATGTGATCACAGAAGCACAAAGAGAGTTGAAAGACATTCAAACCAAAGAAGCAAAAACCAACGATTCTGTAACACCAAAAAATTAATTTAAGAGCCTAAAAAACAATGCGAAACATCACATTCATCCTTTCTTTTTTAATGGTAAGCACCAGTGCTTTTTCTCAGAAAAAAACGGACACTAAAAAAGCCAAAGACAGCATAAAAACAGAAATTATCAACGTAGTAACTTCATATACTCCGACAATTTCTGACGCTTTTAAAATTAAAAAAACGCCAAGCATTCACATTGGCACTCGCATGCAGAAAAAGAAATTGCAGTATCAAATTTTTTCTGCACCAGTAGCTTCTACTTTCATTCCAAAAACTGGAATTGTAAAAAGAATGGACATGGGTAAAAAAGAGCGTGTGTATCACAATTATATTGCAGCAGGATTTGGAAACAACACCACGCCTTTTTTTGAAACATTTTTACACCATTCAACTCGTTTTAAAAATGATTTCGGTCTATATGTAAAGTACACCTCTTCAAAAAATAGCGTTGAAACAAGCTCTTTAGACAATGGGTTTTCCAATCTTACAATCGGCACTTTTTACAAGCAGGAAGAACGTTCTTATTCTTGGAAAGTTGGAACGGACTATACCAGAGAACAGTACAATTGGTACGGTTTACCAACAAGCATTCCTTTTACAACGAGCACTATAAACGCCATTGATGAAACGCAAACATACAGCAATATAGAGGCGCATGGAAACGTGACTTTCAAAGACTCCTTTTTTAATTCTGCCGCGGTAAACCTTTCTTATTTTTCTGACAATAACAATAGTAAAGAGTTCCTGTTTGCGGCACAACCAAAATTTCAATTTTCATTAAAAGCCTTGGGTAAAAATTTTAATGATTTAATTGTTGACAGTTCTATGGATTATTTAAATGGAAAATTTTCACAAACCTATAGCGGTTTAACAACATTAAAGCATCAGTTTTTTACGCTCGGAATTACACCAAAATACAATTTCAAACACAAAAATTTGACTGTAAAATTAGGAACCAAGGTTGTTTTTAATGCGGATTTAGAAAACAAGATCTATCAATTTTTTATCTATCCAGACATCAACATCAGTTTCCCGATTATAGCAAACTATGTGAATTTTTATGTCGGAGCAAATGGCGACTTAAAAAGCAATTCATACAAGGAGTTGGTTTCAGAAAACCCGTATTTATCTCCAACACAATTCATCACACAAACCAATGAAAAATATCATGTGTTTGGTGGTTTTAACGGTAAATTATCTTCGAATATAAATTATGACATCAAAGCAAGCTATAGCGACGAAGATGACAAAGCGCTATTTATAAGAAACAATTCAAAATCAGACGGAAGCAATGCTGCTGCTTTATTAGGCTATGAATTTGGTAACTCTTTTTCCGTCATATATGATGATGTAAAAACATTTTCTATTTTCGCAGAGTTGACAATGGATGTTTTCAAAAACTTTGTTGTGGGTGCAAACGGAGAATTCAATTATTTTACGCTAACAAGACAATTTGCTGCTTGGAATACTCCAAAAATAAGTGGAGAAATCTTCGGTAATTACAAAATCAACAACTGGTACGCTGGTGCCAATATCTTTTTTGTAGGAGAGCGGAAAGACCTCATATACAGTGCAACATTCCCGTCAACCATCAACAAAATACACCTTCTAAAGGCTTACTTAGATGTAAATCTAAATGGAGGTTATCATATAAATAAGCAATTTACAGCATTTTTAAAATTAAACAACATCCTAAACTCTAAGCACGAACGGTTTTCGAATTTCACGGTACAAGGTTTTCAAGTTCTTGGAGGGGTTAGTTATAAATTTGATTTTTAAAAATTGTACTGCAATAAATTCAACATAGAGTTTCACTAATAATTTTTGTAGTTTTATACACTTTATAAAACCACATCAATGAAAAAATTAATTGCACTCTCTTTAACAACTCTTCTTGTATTTTCTTGTACAGAGAAAAAAGAGAATTCTAAAAACTCCAGTTCTTTTTCTCCAGAAGAAAAAATTGATTCTACAAACATCAAGCACTTCTTTAATTCAGCATTAACACAAGGGAAGTCTTACGAATGGCTACGAGATTTAACCACCAATGTTGGCGGAAGATTATCGGGTTCTCCTGAGGCTGCAAAAGCCGTAAAATGGGGAGAGCGTATTATGAAAGAAACCGGACTAGACACTGTTTGGCTGCAACCTGCAATCGTTCCTCACTGGGTTAGAGGTGAAAAAGAAATTGCCAATTACACCATAAACGGACAAAAAATAAACATGCCTGTTTGTGCTTTAGGAGGCTCTATTGGCACACCAGTAAACGGAATTACTGCTGAAGTCATTGAAGTAAAAAGTGTTGCGGAAGCAGAAGCTTTAGGAAATCAATTAAAAGGTAAAATTGTATTTTTTAATCGCCCTTTTGACAATACGCTCATCAATACTTTTAGCGCTTACGGCGGTTGTGTTGGGCAACGTGTAAACGGAGCAAAAGCAGTTGGTAAATTTGGTGCAAAAGCAGTCTTGGTGCGATCAATGACCAATAAAATTGATGATTATCCACATACAGGAACCATGCGCTATGGAGATATTCCTGAAAACGAATACATTCCAACTGCAGCAATCAGCACAAAAGCTGCTGAGTTATTAAGCAGCAATTTAAAGCAACATCCGAAGTTGAAAATCTACTTTAAACAACGCTGTAAAAACTTACCCAAAGAAAATTCTTTCAATGTCATTGGAGAGATTAAAGGCTCTGAACATCCAGAAAAAATTATTGTGGTTGGCGGACATTTAGATTCTTGGGATTTAGGAGATGGAGCGCATGATGACGGAACAGGAATTGTACAATCTTTAGAAGTATTGCACTTATTCAAAGCAAACAATATCAAGCCGAAAAACACCTTGAGAGTTGTGTTCTTTATGGACGAAGAACAAGGTGGCGGAGGCGCTAGATCCTATGCCGAAGCAGTAAAACTAAAAAAAGAAATTCATGTTGGCGGATTAGAATCTGACGCTGGTGGTCATACACCAAGAGGATTTACAATCAATGCAAATGCAGGGAATACAGCGTTACTGCAAAGCTGGAAAAAATTATTGGCTCCTTATGGCCTACATGACATTCATAAAGGAGGAAGTGGCGCAGACATTAGCCCACTAAAAGGAGAATATGTTACCTTGGTCGGGTACAGACCAGACAGCCAACGGTATTTTGATTATCATCATGCGGCAACTGATACCTTTGACAAAGTAAACAAGCGCGAACTCGAATTGGGCAGTGCTTCTATGGCGAGTTTAATTTACTTGATGGATAAATATTTAGAAAGTCCTGAGGCTGTAAAACAATAGTCTTATGACGTTATTTGCAGACATACTAAAAGTTGTTTTCGGAATTTTATTTCTATTTGCTGGCGTTGTTCATATAATGAAGCCTTCTCTTTACAAACATTTTATTCCGAATTTTTTACCAAAAATAACCGTAAATTATATCATTGGGCTGGTAGAATTCCTCCTTGGGTTAGGGTTGTTTTTTAATCAAACTGTTCGTATTTCTGCATTGGGTATTTTCTTTTTAATGGTGCTGTTTTTACCGATTCATATTTGGGATGTTACCAAAGAAAGACCTGCAATTGGTTCAAAAAAAATGGCAATCATTCGTGTCCCAATACAATTCATACTCATGCTTTGTGCATGGATTATATACCTAAAATCATAAACAAATGAAAAAACTACTTTTTAGCGTTGCCGTAATTGGCGTATTCTTTTCTTGTCAGCAACAAAAAAAAGCTGACCTAATTGTGATCAATGCCAATGCATATACGGTGAATGCTAATTTCGGAATGGCAGAAAGTTTTGCCATTAAGGACGGAAAATTTATTGCCGTTGGAACGACTAAAGACATCCAACAAAAATATGCAACCTTAAAAACAATAGATGCAAAAAACCAAACGGTTGTCCCAGGATTAATAGACGCGCATTGTCATTTCTTCGGAATGGGATTGCAACAACAAAAAGTAGATCTTACTGGCACAAAAAGCTATGAAGAAGTCTTAGAACGGTTGGTCGGCTTTCAAAAAGAAAAAAACACCTCATTTATTACGGGTCGAGGTTGGGATCAAAATGACTGGGAAGTGAAAGAATTCCCAACCAAAGAAAAATTAGACAAACTATTTCCAAATACACCTGTGGCAGTTCGTAGAGTTGGCGGACATGCCTTGTTGGTAAATCAAGCAGCAATAAACTTGTCAAAACTTACAAAAAACACCAAGGTTTCTGGTGGAGAAATCATCCTTAAAGACGGAAAAATAACAGGAGTATTGGTTGATGCAGCAATGCGTTTTATCAACATTCCACAACCTTCAAAAAAAGAACAAATTCAAGCACTATTAGACGCACAAAAAATTTCTTTTGACTTGGGCTTAACCACTGTTGACGATGCCGGTTTGTCTCGACAAACAATTGAATTGATTGACAGTTTACAGAAATCTGGAGATTTAAAAATGAGAATTTATGCAATGGTTTCTGTAAGCGATCAAAACTTAGATCATTACATCTCAAAAGGAATTACCAAAACAGACCGTTTGAATGTTCGCTCATTTAAAGTCTATGGTGATGGCGCTTTAGGTTCTCGTGGCGCAGCAATGAAAAAGCCCTATAGCGATAGAGAAAATCACCACGGCGCATTGATATATGCTCCAGGAAAATATCGAGAAATTGCCACTCGAATTGCAGCTTCAAACTATCAAATGAATACACATGCCATTGGAGATTCTGCCAATTTTTGGTTGTTAAAAACATATAAGGAAGCGCTAAAAGGACAAAAAAATAGACGTTGGAGAATTGAACATGCGCAGTTCATTGCTCCAGAAGATTTTGAATATTTTGACAATATTATTCCATCGGTACAACCAACACATGCTACAAGTGATATGTATTGGGCAAAAGACAG
>Ga0066376_10002290_pt1 | contig 17870 bp, 13 predicted proteins | sample Knorr_S15_td_Bot_FD_77009 | JGI IMG/M metagenome (GOLD analysis project Ga0066376, IMG submission 77009) | Marine microbial communities from Southern Atlantic Ocean transect - Knorr_S15_td_Bottom_ad_5009_LV_A | ecosystem: Environmental > Aquatic > Marine > Oceanic | place: Southern Atlantic... | reverse complement strand
CTAAAATATCTTTTACCATGCATTGCCCTGTTATTTTTTTCCACCACAGTGGTTTATGCCGATGACCACGACAACAAGAAATACTACGACAAGGATGGAAAAAAATACCATGAAAAAATGTGGAAAAAAAAAGGTAAGTGGAAACAATGCCCAACGAAAAATAAGTTTGGTCAATGCCCATTGATGGGAATGGGCCCTCCTCCAGTGATGGGAATGGAAGGACCTTTTACAATGATTGAGGCACAAGGCACGCTGTTTTTATATAACAAAAGAACTGGCGAGGTCTGGGTATGCAACGCCTTCAAAAAAACCTGCGAACAGGTAACGGTTGAGAATAAAGATTAATTCAACATTCCTCGTGGTTGCTGTGGTAGGGAATATTTATTAACAAACTGATCTAGGAGAGGAGAAAATTATGATTTCTTTTAAATTGAACGCGGATGCTATTGAATTAGATGAATGGGGTCCTCCTGAAGAACTTGCCGCCGTAACATTAGAGGGTGAGCCAATTATGTACGGTATAAAACTCTATAACTCAGGTAATGGCCAGATACTAAGTGGTATCTATGAAGTAACAAAAGGGAAGTTCAAAGTTATTTATCCCTTCCATGAACATGCCACAGTTTTATCTGGCAAAGTTACATTGACCGATAAAGAAGGTAACAGCGTTACTTACGGTCCTGGTGACAGTTGGTTTTGTCATCAGGGAGAAGTTGTTACTTGGGATGTGAAAGACCGCTTACGGAAAACGTTCTTTGTTGTGACTGTTGATCAGTTTGGATCCATTCCACCTGAAAGGATCGTACAGAGCGTTTCCAGAGTGGTAGGATGAGCCAATTGTAACGATAAAAGTAAGGATATTAACGCTATTCATTTTCAAAACCTTTTAAAGTGTTTACTGTATTAACGCCAATTTCTTTAATCGCATAACCTCCTTCCATTACAAAAAGAGTTGGCAAATTAATTGAGGCTATTTTTCTTCCAACATCAAAAAAATCATCACTTTTTAATTTAAAAAAACTAATTGGGTCATTTTCATAAGTATCAACACCAAGCGATACAATCAAAGCATCAGGACTGAAATTTTGGATTTTGGAAATAGAGTCATCTAGTGATTTTGTCCAAACATCATATGGCGTTCCAGGCGGCATTGGATAATTACAATTATAACCTACTCCCTCCCCACTTCCTTTCTCATCAGCATGGCCAAGAAAATGAGGGAAGGCATCTTTTGGATCACCATGCAAAGAAACGAAGAAGACATCTGAACGATCATAAAAAATAGCTTGCGTACCATTTCCGTGATGAAAATCTATATCCAAAATGAAAATTCGTTTTGCACCTTTTTCTTTTAATTTTTCTGCAGCAATTGCAACATTATTAAAAAAACAGTAGCCTCCGTATTGATCTTTTGAGGCATGATGGCCGGGAGGTCTACATAATGCAAAAACACTTTTTTCTTCATCCAACATATCAGCTGCAGTTAAAGCAACTTTTACAGACTCATATGCTGCTTCCACAGTACCTTCACTAATAGAAGTTTCATTTGCAAGACAGTAGTAGCCCAATTTTCCTTCAATAAATGTTGGAACAACATCTGAATTCATCGATCTACTGGGGTAGACTGTTGGTATGGCCTCTCCCTTAAAACCTAATGCTACCCATTCATTCCATGCATTATTTAAAAAATCTACATATTTTTTATCGTGAATTTTATAAATTATATCCATATCAAAATTAACCGGATCTAATATTGCTCCTAGTTTACGTGTTTTTATTTCATTTAAAATATATTCCATTCTTTCTGGTCGCTCGAATGGCTTAACTAATTCTCCGCCAAATAATTCTGTTTTTGAATTCCTTAAAATATGATTTTTTGTATAAACTGTTTTCATTTTCTTTTATGCTAATGGTGTATTCCTAATTTTGTATTTTTGATTTCCTAATAAAAAAATGGAGATTACAATAAATAATGTACTTATGAGCTTTATAAAAGTAAATGTTTCTCCAAAAAAAATATATCCCCATACAAAACCTGCAGGCATAACTAAATATGATCCAAGGTTAATAAATACAGCCCCTGAGTTACTTAAAATATAGAAAAATAACCAAACTTCAATAAATGTAACTATAGTTAAAACCCAGAAGCTGGGCACAACAAACCATTGATAATAATGATACAACTCATTTCCAAAAAAAAATGATAATAAAATTACAAATATTAAAGATGCTACGCATTCTCCAAATGCAACTTGTTTAGTATTTAAATTTTTTGGCCAGAATTTTTCCATAAAAATAGCATCAAATGCATATGACAGAGGTATGATTAATGCATAAATAGCCCATATATTTACTGAAACATCATTATAATTATTGCCAAATAATAAAATTGAAATTCCAATTAAACCAAAAAGCGTTCCTATTACTAACTTAGTGGTTACATTTAATAATCTGAACAACCATATAATTAGTAGAGTAAATGCAGGTACTATTGAAACTATAAGAGTTAAAATCCCAGCTTCAATTTTAGGCGCAACTATAAACTCTACAGATAAAGGTACAATATATGCGAATATTCCTGCAATTGAAAAAAAAATACATTTTCTTATAGTTATTTTAAAGAGCTCCTTTTTTAATATAAGAAGAGCATAAAAAAGAATGCATAGAATGAATAATAGTGGGATCAATATAGATAATGGATTGTTGTCTGCTTCTACTATCTTGACTAGAGAAAAATGTAATGCCCATAGTGATGATAAAAAAAATAATAATAAAATATTTTTGTTTTGATATAGCAACGACATTATTGGTTTATTCTTCCAATAATTTTCGGACGAAAAGATAATTCATTCGAATGAAAATTACTGCCAAATTAAAATCAATTAAATAATACAAGATTAAATATTTGGTCTGTTTTTTTTATTAAATAACCAATCATTTATTTTTTCGTAACCTAGAGAAGCTCTGAAAACAGAATTATCATCGTAAGCTTTGCCAACAATCTGCATACCGGTTGGAACTCCGTTAGAGGCAAATCCATTTGGAACTGACATCACTGGGAGACGTGATAGCATGTTAAAAGGTGTCGTCAGCCACATTGATTCATCCCCCGCCTCTTCCGTCTTTTTGATTTCTCCATTAAATTCATAATTCAGATTTGGGTATCCATGATCAGCTGGAATACCAGTCACAGCGTTTGTTGGACAAATGAAAACATCGTACTTATCTAAAATTGGACCAAACTTTGCATACGAATCCCATGCTACGTTATTACAATAAATTAAATCCGATAATGTTCTTTGTTTGCTTAATTCAATAAATTTTTTTGTGTATGCACAAAGTAAGTCTTCTTTATTTTTTACATCTTCTTTTAAACTTGTTCCCCATAGACAGCTTAAATACATGCCTGCAGCATCAAGTATATCATCTGGTAGATTGAGATCAACATACTCAACTATAGCTCCGTGATCAGTAAACATTTTTAATGCATTTTTTAAATTATTAATAATATCTTCTTCTACTTCAAAGCCACATAAATGATCAGACCAAGCTATTTTTAAATTTTTTAAGTTATAGTTCCCATCAAAGTCGTTGGGCTTAGTTAGACTTGCAATATCTTGATTGTTTATTCCAGCTGTTAAAGATTGCATTAAAATTATATCCTCAACGCTCCTAGCCATCGGACCAGAATGATTGTAGTAGTCTAAGTTACCGTAGGGGACTTCAGGGTTTCTTCCATAAGGAGGTTTAAAACCAAAGACTCCGCATGCCGCTGCTGGAATTCTTATTGAACCACCAATATCCGATCCTGAAGCAATAGTACAAGAACCAGTTGCCAAAGCAACGCCTGACCCACCTGATGATCCGCCCGGTGTAAATTTTTTATTCCAAGGGTTCGTTGTTACTCCATGAAGATCTGACCATGTTGTTCCTAACAAACAAAATTCAGGAGTGGTAGTCTTAAAGACAGGAATACATCCTCCATTTAATAATCTCTTGATGTAAACATCAGTAAAATTATCTATTCTATTTTTATAAATAAACGAGGCACTGGTACGGTAAGAACTCTCTAGGGCGAATTCTTCTTTAACTGCCAAAGGTATGCCTTCTAAAAGTCTGGGTTTGTCTGTTTTCCCTAAATAAGAGCGTTCTGCTTCTTTTGCTATATTGATAGCTTTTTCTTCAAAGTATTCAGTAATTGCATTGCAAATAGGTTGAATTTTTCGGGCTCTATTAATTGATGCTTTAATAACTTCGACTGGAGAGAGCTCTTTTTTATTATAGGCCTGAATTAGCTGTGATGAATTCCAATATAAATATTCCATATTTTTTATATTTTGTACTATTTCTATTAATTATATTTTTTCTTTAAAAGTTTTCGTTTTATTGAAGTCTCATTTTCATTAATTTCTCCCTTAGTATTAAACTTCACTCCATATACTTCATATGCACGTTTTTTGGTTATCCATCCTTCTAAAAAATCTTTTTGAACTCTTGGCAATTCTCTTTCATGGGGTGGTCCATAACCACCACCTGGTTGAGTTATTGAAACAATCCTTTCATTTTCTAGAAGCTCAACTTCATTAACTATAGGTAAGTTAATTTTTTTACCAAATTTATCTATTTTATATTGTTGAGCTTTAGACGCATTGCCACCTCCTCTTACTCCGGCAGCAGGAAAGTGAGATCCATCGCTTGCATAAGCTACTTTCATATTACTTCCAAAAGGACCAAATTCTACATAAGCACCCGGTGAGCCTCTTCTTCTTCCTGCCCCTTCCGAATTTATATAAATTTCTTGTTTATAAACTTTCATTGGAAATCTTAGCTCATCTAACTCTACGCTATCTAATAAACATAATCCAGCACTGCCCATTCCTGTCAAAGTTAACCATCCATCGGCATCTGGTGAAGCTCCAGCAGCAGTGTGAAATAAAAATATTTCATTTACAAAATATCTATCATTCCTAGGATCATGACCTGAAATGACTCCTGTTGCTGGAGGTAAAAGTGATCCACATTCAGCCATACCAAAACCTTCTCCCATTTGAGCAAAAGCTTGTACCACAGCATTTTCAAGTCTATCACAAATATTAGAAGTTGCTAAAGAGCAACTATATGGGTGTTCAGGAATGCCTACTATACATCCTTTTCTTAATTGTATCTCTACACACCTGAAACTTCCAGAATTTGGAGGTACTGTATGGTCAATACTATTAAAAATACCAGTCATAACTCCAGATCTTGATGTAGCTTCAGTTAAGTTGAGTCCACAGGGAATATTGTCTGGATTATCTCTTAGGTCTACTTTTATAAAGCCTGATACATTATCGATATTGACATTTACTTTGATTTTTAATCCATCTTTAGGAAGGCCAGGAAATGGATCATGTTTAGTTGTAATAGTTACATTGCCAGAAGGTATCTTTTTAAGTGCTTCTCTCATTCTTTTTTCACTATAATCAAACCAACTCTTTACAAATTGGTTTAAATTTTCCCAACCTATTTCTGATCCCATATTAAGCAATTCCCGTTCACCAATTCTTACAGCACCAATCATAGCCAGATAGTCACCTTTCCATTGTTCTGGTGCTCTAAATCTAATTTCACACATTCTAATTATATCTTGAATATCTGAATAGTTTTCTTGAATTTTTGTTCCTGGAAAAAGTAAAGCACCTTCTTCAAATACATCTTCAACATCAGCCATATATGTAGTGGGTTTTGAATTTCCAATGTCAGCTTGATGCGCTTTTGCACAAACACTAAACCGGTGAATTCCATTATTATCTACAATAGGAACAATTATTGTATGATCGGCTGCATGAGAACCTCCATGATAAGGAGAGTTTATTAAAAAAGCATCACCTTTTTTTTTGATTGGATGAAATTTATCAATATTGTTTGCCATTAAATCCGGTCCTGACAAAACATGGACAGGCAAACTTTCATCTGCAGTTATAAATGAATTGTTAGAATCTAAAATACAGCAAGAAAAATCATGAGCAGTATTTAAAACACCAGATCTACCGGTGCGCATAAGTGTATTAGCCATTTGCTGGCAAACTCCTTGAAATTTGCTACTTATAATTGCTAATTCTGCCCCATTCATAATCTTAGCATCTGTTTATTTACTTAAGTTATTACCACAATAATGCAGAACCTTCATCTATCTGAGTTTCTTCATTATTATACTTTAAATTTATTTCCAAACTATTAAAGTTATTCAACTTAAATGTTACTTCAGGGTCTATTAATACTGAAGTAAAAGGAGCTTCAATAATGGCTGGCCCTATTAAAGGTTTATCAACCTTTAAATTTTCATAATTTAAAACATTGGTTTTCAAACTTCCTAAATTTTTAAAAAAAACATTTCTAAATTCAGTATCTTTTTTAGTGGTTTTATTCTTTTCTTTATTAATTATTAAGCTAGTGTTACTCATTTTGCATGATATTCTTGCATTCCACTGCATAATTTCTACATCACTATTAATATCATTTACCTCAAACAAACTTTTATGAGTTTTATGAAACTCTTTTTCTATAATATTAACATTTTTAATTTTATGATTTTTATCAAAAATTATTGGAACCTCTATCTCCCAAACCTGACCACTATATTTGGCTTCAATAAAATACTCAATATCATAAGATAGACAGTTTGTGCCTGGACCTTTTAAAAATTCCTCACATTTTAAAGTAAGTTTTTCTAATACTAAATTAGCACCATGGTAATCAAATTTTTTTGTGTTAGTGGTAAATGTTAATGAGAATTCATTTGTTATGTTAGCAACCATTGATCCAGCAGCAGATAATACAGGTCCTAAATCAGGAATGAGTATTATTTCGCAACCCAATCTTTTGGCTAAATTTACTACATTCATTCCTGAAGCACCTCCTCCAGATATTAAAACTGATTTATTTGGGTTAACACCTTGATGGATAGTTAAATTTTTTATTTCTTGAGCCATATTTTCAGTTACAACATCCAATATAGATAAGGCAGTTTCTTCAATACTTAGACTTAACTTACTTGCAATTTTTTCTATAGACTTTCTTGCCAAATCAGAGTCTAGTGATAAATCACCTCCAAGAAAGTAATTTGGATTTAATATTCCACACACTAATGCTGCATCTGTTACAGTTGGTGCAAAGCCGCCTTTATTATAAGATGCAGGTCCAGGATTTGCTCCGGAACTAATGGGTCCAACATGCAACAATCCTCCTTCATCGATCCATGCAATACTTCCTCCACCAGCTCCTATACTTCGAACATCTACTGATGGAAAGCCTGTCATATGACCTCTATATTTTTGCCCTATCCATGTTTCTTTTGTTCTTGGAATTTTTCTATTTTTAATTAAACTTATATCAAATGTAGTTCCTCCCAAATCAATAACAATTGCTTGTTCATTATTTTCACATTTTTTAAGATAAAAATTGGCTCCAACTGGGGCCATTGATGGGCCCGAATTTATTAAATGAATTGGAGAATTTGCTGATAATTCAACATTTTTTACTCCGCCTTGAGAGGTAACCATCAAAAATTGGCCTCTAAATCCTTTATCCTCCAAATCTATCTTTAGATTTGAAAGATATCGAGTCATAATAGGCTTCAATGATGCATCTATGCATGTAGATGATGCTCGTCTATATTCACGCAAAGTTGGATTTACCTTATGAGATAATGAATAAGGTATACCAGGTAATTTCGCTTCTAAAAATTTGGCTACAATATTTTCATGAATTGGGTTAACTGTTGACCATAAGAGACAAACACCGATAGATTCAACATTTAATTTTTTTAATTTATTAATAATCTTCAAAAGACTCTTATTATCTAAATCTTTCGAAATTGAACCGTCATAATTTATTCTTTCGGGAACCTCAAATGTAAGTGATCTTGGAACATATGGGTCGGGATAATCTACAGTAAAATTAAAAATTTCAATTCTGCCACCTTCTCTAAAAAGCAATATATCACGATGGCCTTCAGTACAAAGAAAAGCTGTTTTCGAGGTCTTTTTTGTTAAAATTGCATTTATTGCATGTGTTGTAGCATGAGTGAAAGTATTGACATTTGATAACAAATATTCAATTGAAACATTAATAGAATCTGCTGTTTTCTTTAATCCATTTAAAATTCCAACACTAGGGTTATCTGTTGTAGTTGGGACTTTAAAAACTGAAATTACTCCATCCTTATTTTCCAGAAGTATATCTGTAAAAGTTCCACCTGTATCAACTGTAATACGCATATAATAATTTTTTTTAATAAAGATTCAGCAAATCAAAGATTTAAATTTGTCCAATATAGAAACTCACCCTTAACAATTTGTTTACCAAAAAAACCCATTGAAAATAATTCCAATGGGTTTCATAAGGTTGATTGTTTAAATTATTGCATCAATTTGGTCCAAACTTTGTCTACAAGACCCTGCGATTTTTCATTGCAAGCTTGCCCAAATATAACTGGAATTCCATCAGGAACTTGAATATTTATGGCGTTTTTCATATCCTCTGATAGATAATTTATAGACTCCGGTATTGCATTAGCATAAGCAGCGAAGTTAGATAAAATAGCCATATTTTCAGGATGCATTACAAAGTTCATGAAAGCTTTAGCTTCCTCCACATTCTTAGCCCCCTTTGGCATTACCAAACTATCAAACCATCCAACTACACCCTCTTTTGGATAAGCATAAGTTAAATCATCGACGCCTTCCCATCTACCAACCTGGCTATATCCGTCCCAATGCGCATGCATTATAACTTCTCCGCTCATTAAACGTTCATTAATTCCTTCTGACGAATATACAGTAACACATTTTTTTTGTTCTAATAAAAGATCCAATACAGCAGTCATTTCATTTGGATCTTCTGAACAAAAGCTTGAACCAAGCGCAAGGTGTGCCATATTAACAACTTCTTCTGGAGATTTGAATACCGCTAACTTTCCACAGACTTCATCTGAAGGTTTAAAAAATTCCATCATTGATGATGCATTCCCTGAATATGAATTTGCTCTATACGCCCAGCTTGCTGATCCCAATTGCCATGGTGTTGAGTATTCTTGAGTAGGGTCAAAAGAAGGGCTCTGAAATTGTTCTGCTACGTATTGGTAGTTGGTCATATCCTTTATGCCAGAAATTTTTTCAATAAGTCCTTCTTTTATCATTATTTCAACAAAATGTTGAGATGGCACAGCAAGATCATATCCTGTTGAACCACCGCCAGCTTGTAATTTAGCTAATAGTGTCTCATTAGAATCATATGTATCTACCGTTACTTGAATTCCTGTTTCAGCTTCAAATTTATTTACTAAATCTTCTGGTGTATAGTCAGCCCAATTATACAAATTCAATTTGCCAGCGGCAAATGCATTTGCACTCAATAGTAAAAAAGAAAAAGTAACTAAAAATTTTACCGCGTTATTTTTCATAAATTCCCCCTTATTTTCAATGAATATATTAACGAAAAAATTAAATTATCTTCTAATGTAGAAATGAGCAAGAAATTAATATTTAATTTTTCTATTGAAAAGCCAGTAAAAAGTAACAATCAGAATTGAAAAAGCTAGCATTAAGCTAGAAACAGCATTTACTTCTGGAGAAACTCCCATTTTAACCATACTGTAAATGTATACGGGCAAAGTTGTTGAACCTCCTCCCGCAACCATTAAGGTAATAATAAAATCATCAATCGAGATAACAAAAGCAAGCATAAAACCTGATAAAATTCCTGGAGTTAATAAAGGTAATGTAATTGTCCTAAATGCAGAAGTTTTGTCTGAGTAAAGATCTCTTGCTGCTAACTCTAAGTTTGGATCCATAGCTTCAAGCGCAGCTTTTATTGGCATATAAGCAAATGGAATGCAAAAAACTGTATGAGCGATAATTACGTTTATAAGGCCAAGATTAATTCCAAGAGATGCAAAAAAAATTAATGTGGCAACTGCAGTAACAATTTCAGGCACCATTAAAGGCAAAGTAATTAATCCATTGCTCAACTCTTTCGCTCGAAAATCTCCACCCCTAACTAATACTAGTGCAGAAAAAGTAGCAATAATAGTAGCTATTGGTGCAGCAGTAAAAGCCACAATTAAAGAATTTAAGGCTGCGTTTTGAATATCATCATTAGAAAATAGCTTTGCATACCATCTAAAGGAAAAACCAGTCCAAATCATTGCAAATTTACTGGAGTTAAAACTATAACAAACCAGCACAAAAATAGGTATGTAAAGAAAACCAAAAAATATGGCTGTCCACCCACTAAATCCAGGAAAATCCCAAACGTGTCTAAATTTTGATTTTTTAGCCATGAGTTTCATACTCCCGATGTCTTTTGTTAATATGTGCGTTAAAAAATAAAACTAAAATTACTAACGATAGTAAAAACATTGCCACTGCCGCTCCAAACGACCAATTTCTAGCGTAGGAAAACTGAAACTGGATCAATGATCCTAACAAAAGTTTTTTTCCTCCTCCTAGTAAATCGGGCGCAACAAACGCACCTAAGCAAGGAACAAAAACTAAAATGCTTCCACCAATAATTCCTGGCATAGAAAGAGGTAAGATTACTTTTCTTATCAATCCAATTCTTGATGAATAAAGATCTGCAGCAGCTTCAAGTAACCTCATATCCATCTTTTCCATTGATGCATAAATTGGTAAAACCATCAAAGGTAGATATGAATAGACCAAACCAATAAGTATTGCTGAATTAGTATACATTAAATTAAGTGAATCTTCATCACCTAGAAGTCCAAGAAAATTAAAGCTACTTTCTATAACTCCTCCTTTTCCTAAAATGATTATCCAGGCAAATGTCCTTATCAAGAGATTGGTCCAAAAAGGAATAGTAACAAGAAAAATTAAAATATTTTTAACTTTGTTAGATTGTCTGGAAATAAAATATGCTGCAGGAAACCCTATGATTAATGATAAAATCGTGGCTGAAATTGCTAATATAAACGATCTCCCTATAATAATGATATAGGCAGGGTTAAATTCTATTTCACCGAATAAATTCGTATCAAATAATATTTGTCTGTAACCGTTTAAGCTAAATTTAAAATGGACACCCCCATAAACATTTGACTCCATTAGTGAAACAGCTGCCATCACTAATAAAGGACCTATCATAAAAATTCCAATAACTGTCCAAAGCGGTAGTAGACCACGTACTCTGTTCTGAGTTTTATTTTCACCTTGTATATTCATTTATTAATCACTTGGGCGTTATCTTTAGGAAATTCTATTTCAATTAAATCTCCTTTTTTAAAATTTTTGACCTTATCTATCGGAAGAGTTACGTTTATTATTTGCTTATTAGAAATAAGTTGTATATGGGCGGCATTACCTAAATAAGTAAATCCAGAAATTGAAGTTAGGCTTTTTGCAGATGACGATTTATTTATTCTTATTCGCTCCGGCCTAATAAATACAGTTACTGCATCGCCCTTTTTTACATTTCGAGGAATAGATAAGGATATTTCATACCCTGCATCCAACTTGCAACTACCGTTTTCTCCTTCCATTAAACAAACACCAGAAAGTAAATTTACTTCTCCTATAAAATTAGCCACGAATTGATTGCTTGGATTTTCATAAATGTCTTCAGGTCTGCCAATCTGTTGAATTTCTCCATTACTAATAACTGCAATTCTATCTGACATTGTCAGTGCTTCTTCTTGATCATGGGTAACGAAAACAAAAGTGATACCGGTTTCACGTTGAAGGGTTTTTAATTCAACTCTCATTGCTTGCCTCAGTTTTAGGTCTAATGATGAAAGAGGCTCATCTAGAAGCAAAACTTTTGGTTCAGGTGCTAGCGCTCTGGCTAATGCAACTCTCTGCTGTTGGCCTCCAGATAATTGGTTTGGTTTTCTATTAGACAAATCTTTCATTTGAACAAGTTCTAGAACCTCATTGGTTCTTTTTTCGATCTCAGTATTATCTTTATTTAACCTTTTTAGTCCAAATGCTACGTTCTCATAGACGTTTAAATGAGGAAATAATGCGTAATGTTGAAATACTGTATTAACAGGTCTTTTATTGGGTGGAAGAGAAATTATTTCTTCACTAAATAACTTTATATTTCCTTGAGTAATATCTTCAAATCCAGCGATTAGTCTTAATAAAGTTGTTTTTCCACAACCAGAAGGACCTAGAAGAGTAAAAAATTCGTTGTCATATATAGTTAAATTGACATTATTCAAAGCTTTTACAGAAGAACTGCCAGTAGCATAAATTTTGGTAACATTATTTATTTCTATCGCATTAACTTTTTTATCGTTCATTTAATTTTTGCCATACTCCAATAAACAATTTTTCTAAATGAATATTTAACATTTCAAGGTCTTCAGAACTTCAATCACTTGATCAGGATCAGTATTTGGATTAACAACACATATTCTTAGAACTGTTTTACCTTTCCATTTGGTTGGGAGGCATAACAAAGTACCATCCCGGCGATGTTTCTCTGACCACTTATAAAGTTCCTCTTCAGATAATTTTAGTGCGTTAAATAATATAACTGTTAATTGTGGACCCAGTATCAATTCGAGGTCATTAATATTCTTAATTTCTTCAGCAATTTTTTTAGCTATTTGTATTGTCTTTTTGATTGCAGTTGAGTATGCTTGAGAGCCATAAACTGCTAGAGAAAACCATAGGGGTAAGCCTCGTGGTCTGCGAGTAAGGTGTAGAGCAAAATCAGAAGGATTCCACGCAGTCTTATCGACTATATCTAAATAATGATCCTGCTGACCATGTGCTGCAGCACCACGAGTTGAGTCTCGATAAAGTAACGCACAACTATCATATGGAGCAAATAACCATTTGTGAGGATCAACAATCAGACTATCAGCACGTTGAATACCTGAAAATAATTTAGCACTTTCAAAATCTGCAAGAGCAGCAAGCCCATAAGCTCCATCCACATGCAACCAAATATTATATAACTTTGCTAGATCTGCTAGAGTAGCTATATCATCAACAGCACCGCTGTTAGTAGCCCCAGCATTTGCTACAATACAAAAAATTCTTTTATTATGTTCAAGCGCTTTGTTGGTCTCTTTGATTTCTATTCGACCAAATTCATCTGATGGAATTTCAATAAGATCAACATCTATAACCTGAGCAATTGCGTTGATGGAACTATGTGCTTCAGTACTACATAAAATGCATAATCTATCCGATACTTTCGAATTTAATGATCGATATGCTACGCGCGCTGCATGTAATGCTGACAGATTACCCAAAGTACCGCCAGACACAAAAACTCCTCCAGCAATATCAGTTGACCAACCAGCAAGTGATGCAATCCATTTCAATGTTTGGTTCTCAGCATGTATTGCCCCTGAACCGCCGTCCCAATTACCTGCAAAAATTTCTGCTGCTCCAAGAACAGCATCAAAACTTGACGCAGCAGGAGTTGGGGCCGCCGCAACAAAAGCAAGGCTAGTTGGATGGTCAAAAGGCCGCGTAGATGGTACTATTACATTTGTAAACAATTTAAAGGTTTCCTTCCATCCTAAACCCTCCTTAGTAATTGAACCGCCTAATTCTTTATCAAGAAGATTTAAATTTTTTGCTCCGCTTACTGGATCTGGTCCCAAGATTATCCTTTTCTTGGCCCACACAAACATTTTATCCAATGAAGAGTTGTCAACTGAAAATGAATTCTTATTACTTTCCATCAATCAACCATCAACTCAGTAATTTCACGACGAAACGGTAATTCATCACCAATATCATCGGAGTCAAGTTCACGGGCATACCTGTGACCTGCGTATGTTGCCCATGCAATCGGGCCTGGGGCATTTGCGTCACCAATAATTTTTAATGATTTTAATCCAGATTCAATCCATTTTTCCTTACGTGATTTTAAATCCTTATATATTTGATCGTTCGGTTGACGCGAGGCAACGACAACTACCGCCTCGGTTTCCTGCTCTCTTGTTTGTTGAGTATAGATACAGTTTGTGGTGATGGATGTCTTACCAATAGCTATAACCCCACGATTCAATTGAATATTAACGTCCATCTCGGCTAGACGCTTGTGAATTTCTCCTTGTTCCAAAGTATTATTTGTCCAATCTGAAACATATGCGCATGGCGTTACAAACGTAACGTTGCAACCTTTCTCAACTAGCAACTCGGCCAGCACTCCACCCATATAATAATGGTCATCGTCGTAAATAGTCACATTCCCACTAGGAAGATTGCCCTTCATAAGATCATTTGGCGTAAAAATGGGCATCCTTGGATTTATAGGAATTGGGACAACATGCTGTCGTGATACTCCATCAGCTCTCCAAGTAGAGCCAGTTGCAATGCACACATTTTCGAACCCATATTCTAAAACTTGTTCTACATCTAGCTGCGACTCAAAATAGATCTCAACGTTTGATTTTTGTGAAAGCTGGTACTCACGGTAATCTGCTACTCGACCCCAAGCTGAAAGACCGGGAAGTAAACGCTCCTCAGCCACGCGACCTCCCAGAATGTCACGTGCTTCGGTTAAAGTAACATCATAGCCGCGTTGCGCACAAGCAAGTGCTGCTTCCAATCCTGCCGGACCAGTACCGACAATCAACACATTAGAAGACGGACCTTTTGGATTAATACGCTCTGGATGCCATCCTTTACGCCATTCTTCCATAAAAGTTGGATTTTGTGTGCAACGACTAATTGACATTGTCATGTCACCGCTAATACATATGTTGCAACCAATGCATTCCCTAATGTCTTCAATTCTTCCCTCTTCTATTTTTTTTGGAAGAAAAGGATCAGCAATAGAAGGTCTAGCACAACCGATAAAATCGAGCGTGCGTGATTTGATCTGCTTTACCATAACATCAGGATTGGTGAATCGACCAACACCAACTATAGGCTTTGGAGTGAGTGATTTGATTCCTGACACCAGTTCAAATTGGGCGGCCTCGTCCTTGAACCGGGATGTCCCTGAACAATCTTCCCATGCACCATGAGCGAGATCCCATAAATCCGGCAGATCTTTATGCATTTCCACGAAGTCTCTAACCTCAGAGTTGGCAAAACCAAGATCACCAATCATTTCATCTAAGGACAGTCGCAAAGTTATTCCCATTGTGTTGCCAACCTCATTGCGAACTTCTTCAACCACTTCCCGAACGAACCGAGATCGATTTTTCAAACTACCTCCATATTCATCGGACCGTTGATTAGTGGCGGTGGAAAGAAAATGTTGGAATATGCCGAAGCCGTGTGCTCCATAAAGACAAATCAAATTAAACCCCGCTGTTCGACATCTCTTAGCCGCGTTCACAAACCAACGACGAAGATTTTTTATGTCTTGTTTGTCTAACGCACGCGCCTGAACTGGGTCATTCGTAAAAGTACGTATTGGCATCGCAGAAGGGGCAAGCGGAACTTCTCGAGAGTATAGATTAGGACCATTAATGCCTGAATATGCAAGTTGAATACCTGCGAGTGCTCCATGTTCTTTCATGCAATCGGCCATTTTACTTATCATTGGTATGTCTTTATCGTCCCAAAGACGGAGTTCTATGAACGGTGTGATCTCAGAGGTGTGATGGATTTCACATTGCTCTGTAAATATTACACCCCAACCACCTTCGCTTTTTACTCTCCGCATTTCTGCCGCCGCTGATGGATCACGGTAACCACCTCCGTTACAATGAGGAACTTGATAGAAACGATTCTTAGCTGTGACCGGACCTATCGCCATGGGTTCAAACAAAATGTCATAGCGACTATCTCGACCCATAAAACTTTCTCCCAAATTCTTGCATTTTAAACAATCTCGACCTCTAGCTGACCGATGGCAGCTGATATCGAAGGAGAAGATACATTTATTTTTTTAGAGGCTGTTGCTATAGTCTCCGTCTCCCCCACGGGTACTAAATATTCCAACTGCCTAAATGAAAATCGCAATGGCATGGAAATTCATTGCATACAACTAACGTAAAATCAATGGGTGTATTTGATCCATGTGGTTTTCAAAGATGTATATTTGTCAAAAGAATGTAGCGATAAGTCTCGTCCAAAACCCGATTGTTTAACACCTCCAAATGGGGTTACTGCGCTTAATGCATCAACGGTATTAACCGAGACCGTACCCGCATTTAGCTTTTTTGAAACCCGCAGTGCTCGAGACAAATCATCCGTCCAAACAGATGCGGCTAAACCATACTCACTCTTATTCGCGATTTGTAGCGCCTCTTCTTCAGTATCAAAAGCTATGACTGACAAAACTGGCCCGAATATTTCTTCCCGGGCAATAGAATCGTTTTGATCCACATTGTCAAAGATAGTCGGCTGAATGAAGTATCCTTTACCATCAACTTTGACACGCTCTCCACCTGTGATCAAATTGGCGCTAGCCTTTCCCTCGTTTATGTATCTCATAACGCGATTAGTTTGCTCTTCATTGACCATCGCCCCCATTTTAGAATCTGGATTAAGCGGATTCCCGGGCTGCATGGTTTCAGCCAAAGCTGAAAGTTTACTTAAAAATTCATCTTTTATACTGCGTTCTATCAACAATCTCGAATTGGCAGAACATACCTCTCCTTGATTATAAAAAATGCTGAATGCTGCCATTTTTGAAGCAGCTTCAAGGTCATGACAGTCTGCAAAAATCAAATTCGGACTTTTACCCCCTGTTTCAAGCCACACTTGCTTCATATTCGATTGACCAGCATATTGCTGGAATAATTTTCCCACGACAGTAGAACCAGTAAATACTAAACAATCTACGTCAGGATGTAGACCTAGTGCTTTCCCAGCAGTTTCTCCAAAACCTGGGACAACATTGAAAACACCTTCAGGGATACCTGCTTCCATCGCAAGTTCGGCCAACCGAAGAGCTGACAACGATGATTGCTCAGCAGGTTTCAACACGATCGAATTACCAGTAGCTAAAGCAGCAGCAGCCTTCCACGTCGCCATATCAAGTGGAAAATTCCATGGTATAACAGCGCCGACGACACCTAGAGGTTCTCTTGAAATCATTGCAAGATCTCCCACTCCAGTCGGAGCGATTTCATCATACATTTTATCGATAGCTTCAGCGTGCCATTGAAAAAACATGGCCGAGCCAGGAACATCCACAGTCGCGGCGTCTGTTACCAGTTTTCCCATATCTAGACTATCAAGAAGAGCCAATTCAACAAGATTTTCGCGAATTAAGTCGGACAACTTCAATAAAACCGCTTTTCGATCAGCTGGAGCCATGCGCGACCAGTGACCTTTTTCAAATACTCTACGTGCAGCAATCACAGCCAAGTCAATATCCTGATAATCACACTCTGAGACTTGTGTCTGCACATCGCCTGTAGCAGGGTTTATCGAAGCTAATGTTTTTCCAGAAATGGAATTAACAAAGTTGCCACCGATAAACGCTTGATTACGAAAGTTTAATTTTGAAGCTTTAGTTTTCCATTCCTGAAAGCTGAGATTTGTCATATCATTTCCTCTATTATGGAATTACCGCTGTTGCGTCAACTTCGACTAACCATTCAGGACGTGCAAGCGCCTGCACAACTAAACCCGTTGAAACAGGATGAACACCTTTTGTGTACTTTCCAATTACTCGATAAACGGCTTCTCTATTTTTAATATCTGTTATGTAAACCACTATTTTTACTAAGTGTTTCATTTCACCTCCTGCCTCTTTAATTAGCTGCGAAATATTTTGCATAACTTTATGTGTTTGCTCTGCTGGATCACTACTTGCAATATTAACAGCATCATCCAAATTTTGTGGGCACTGACCTCTCAGCCAAACTATCTTACCTCCCTCTGTTACAACTGCTTGACAAAGATCATTATCCAAATTTTGTTCGGGATAGGTGTCTTTCG
>Ga0066376_10002285_pt1 | contig 17883 bp, 18 predicted proteins | sample Knorr_S15_td_Bot_FD_77009 | JGI IMG/M metagenome (GOLD analysis project Ga0066376, IMG submission 77009) | Marine microbial communities from Southern Atlantic Ocean transect - Knorr_S15_td_Bottom_ad_5009_LV_A | ecosystem: Environmental > Aquatic > Marine > Oceanic | place: Southern Atlantic... | reverse complement strand
GGTGGTATTCCCTGGGCTGGTCATCGCCCTGATCGTATTTTCGGTCAACTTCCTGGGAGACGGACTCCGGGATGTCATGGACCCCAAGCTGCGAGGCCGCTAACCGCCACACGCAGTTCTCAGTTCCAGTTAAATCCAACGGCGGGCATCTTGCCCGCCGTTATTTTTTGCCTATGCTCGCCCGGTGGTGACACCCAACGGGCATGAGGCTATACTGGCCTTGCCTGCCAGAAGCGCGCAGATCACTATTTACACGGGACACCGACACCTTGAACGACCACATCCTGCTCGACTCCAAGACCCCAGTAGCCACGGTCACTTTCAACCGCCCCGCCCAACGGAACGCCATCAGTTTCGACATGTGGCGTCAGTTCTCAGACATCCTGCAGAAGCTGGACGCCGACCGGGACGTTAGGGCAGTGGTGATCACCGGCGCAGGGGGTGAAGCTTTCTCGGCCGGCGCCGACATCCAAGACTTCGACAAGCACCGCTCCGATTCCACCAAGGGCCGGGGCTACAACGACGCCGTGAACGGCGCGCTGAAAACCCTCTCCGACATGGCCACGCCTACCATCTCCATGATTCGCGGGTTCGCCGTGGGCGGCGGTTGTGAATTGGCAGTGGCCACAGACCTGCGCATAGCCAGCGACGACAGCCGCATGGGCATCCCGGTGAGCAAGCTAGGCATCAGCATCGGCCACCGTGAGATGCGAGGACTGGTTAACCTGGTGGGCAAGGGCAACGCCATGTACATCCTGCTGTCGGCGCGCCTGCTGGACGCCCAAGAGTCCTTGCGAATCGGACTGGTCAACCAAGTGGTAAAACCCGAAGAACTCGAGGATTACACCTACAAGCTGGCCACAGACATTGCGTCTCTAGCGCCCCTTTCCCACGCCGTGAACAAGCTCACTCTGCTCCAAGTGCAGAATAAGCCGTCGCTGGAGAACCTCACCGAGAAAGAGGCCGACCTGCCCCTAACCCAGTTCGACACCAAAGACTATCTGGAAGGCTACAAGGCTTTCTTGGAAAAGCGTCGTCCGAACTTCATCGGCGAATGAAGGCGAGCATCTCAATACCGCTCATCCTGAGCCTGTCGAAGGACGAACCACATTTTCAAAATAGATTCTAGGTGGATGGGACCCTTTGACCGCACGTTCAGCTAAAATTCGGGCCGACCGCCTGCTGTTTGAAAGGGGGCTGGCCAATTCCCGTGAACAGGCCCAGGCCCTGATCATGGAAGGTGTGGTCTACACTCCGACGGGCCGTGTCTTGAAGGCCGGTTCCACTCTTCCCGAAGACGTTGAGCTTGAGGTTAAGGGCCGGCTGCCATTTGTAAGCCGGGGCGGCGTCAAATTATCCCACGCCCTAGACCAGTTCCAGATCGACGTTGACGGACTGACCGTACTGGACGTCGGCGCGTCCACTGGGGGGTTCACCGACTGCCTGTTACAGCGGGGCGCCCGGCACGTTTACGGAGTGGACGTGGGTCACGGGCAGATGGACTACAAGCTGCGCCAAGACGAACGGGTAACGGTCATGGAAAAGACCAACGCCCGCCACCCCTTTGACCTGCCTGAGCAAGTAGACCTGATGGTCATGGACGTTTCGTTCATCTCCATAAGCATGGTGATCCCGGAGGCCGCCAACCACTTGAGGCCGGGCCGGTTCATCGTCTCCTTGGTCAAACCCCAGTTCGAAGCCCAAAAGGGTCAAGTGGGCCGGGGCGGCGTCATAAAAGACCCAAAAATCCACGCCGATGTGCTGGGGAAGACGGTCAACTGGGCGGTAGGAGAAGGGCTCAGGGTCAGAAATATGTGCCGCTCTCCGATACAGGGCGACGCCGGCAATCGGGAATTCTTCATCCTGCTGCAAAAACCCGAGATTTAAAACCAAGATTAATACTAAAAACCGAGAGGAGTACTTCAATGGACGCTAAAGAGATCGCGGAGATACTCACTGCCAGTGGCAAGACCGTTTCGGTCGCCGAGGCCGATACCGCCGGCCTGATCGGCTACATGCTGGGGGCCATCCCCGGCAGCAGCAAGTATTTCCCCGGTGGCGTCATCGCCTATACTGGCGGCTTGAAAGAGAAGATCTTGGGTGTGGCTGACGATGTTGCCCCCACCCACGGCACCGTGAGCAGCGAGATGGCCATCGGAATGGCCAGGGGTGTGCGTGAGTTGTGCGGCACCGACTATGCTGTGTCCACCACCGGCGTCACCGGCCCGGCTGCCGGACGGGCCGGCCTCCCCATCGGAACCTTCTGGATCGGTCTCTCGGTCAAAGACGGCGAGGACACAGCCATAGAGGTCCACCTGGACGGTGACCGCGACGCCTGCAAACGGGGCGCAGCCCAAGCCGCCCTGGACCTGCTGGGCAAGGAACTTAGCTCCTAACTCGGACTATTGAATAGGCTCGAGCGTCTGCTCCGTCTCGCAGGATGCGGCGATCGCGTTCCAGTCATACCCCATGGGAATCATCTTGACCTGCCGCCAAGTCTCCGACTGGTCGAAGTAGTGGTGGCTGCCCGGATGTCCGGAACTGCCCAACGGCACCACCCAAAGGGAGTTCTCCCAGTTGGACGGGTCGTAGGAATAGCGGGCCACCGATAGACTGGTGACTGTATTGGGCGCGGCCGGAGAGTATCCGCCCTGGAGCGGGGTGTCGCCGTCGCCGCTGGTGGGTATGGCCGGCGGGTCGAGTAGTTCGGCCAATTCGGGGAAGGCCGCCGATAGGTTGTGCTTGGGGCGCGCTTGGTGCACCCTCTCCCACTGCCATTGGCTCATATCCTCACCCAACCGTTCCGACAGCGTAACAACGGCCTTGGAAAGCGCCCTGGCAACCGCCGTGGGCCAGGTGTCGCCCTCCGGCAACAGCGAACGGTCGTCCTGCTCGATCATGGACACCAGCCGGGCCTTCAGACGGTTGGAAAACGACCCCAGACCGCGGTCTGCCGGGTGCCAGGCGTCGTAGGCCAGCTTCTCCGTCAGGTTGGTTTCCAAGACCCCTTTCAGCAGTGCATCGCGCATGGCGCTATAGATGGTCGGCTGCACCTTGTCCGCATCCATCTGCCCGTTCCAGTCTAGCAAGAGCTGTTTGGCGGCCTTGGTGGGCTCGTCAGAGGGCTCGATCTGCTTGACCACACCCTGGTAGGCCAACGCCGGTAAAGACAAGCGCTGGGCGTGCACCTGGGCCATGTCTTCGGCAGTGGGGCGATTCAGTGACTTCAGTCCTGCGGTGACTAGCTTCACCCGGAACTCGGGGGTGTAGTCGATGGCTATGTAATGTGGGTAGTCGTCACCCACTGGACGGTTGTTGGCTGTGGCGATATACCCCTCCGGCGGATTGATGGACACGGGTAGCTCATCGAAGGGAATGTCCCCCTCCCACTCGTGCTCCCCGGTCCAACCCGGCACCGGCAGCCAGCCGTTAACCCGAGACCGGATGGGGATGCGGCCGCGGCAGAGATAACCCATGTCGCCGTGGATGTCGGCGAAAAGCAGGTTGTTGCAAGGGTCGACCCAGCCTTCCATATCGTCGACCAGCTCTTGGCAGTTCTCAGCACGCAGCATTTGCCAGAGTATCTCCGGCCAGGTGGATGCCTGCTCGGTGGCGGTGTACTTGAAGGCCAACCCCGACCCCTTGGCCGGGTCGCCGGCGATCACCGGGCCATGCTGGGTCACGGTCACCGTGGTGTGGACATCGCCGCCGCCCCGGACCTTGATGGTCTCGTCGTGGGTCTCGGCATCCAGCCACTGGTCTTTGTAGAGGTACTTGCCGTCTTGGAACCGTTCCACATAGAGGTCCTGGTAGTCGGCGGCGGTGTGGGTGACGCTCCAAGAGACCCGGCCGTTGTGGCCAAAGTGGGGGAATGCGGGCACTCCGGGAAACGACAGGCCCACAACGTCGAACTCGGGACAGGCCACCTGGTTCTGGTAGTAGGAGTTTGGCGTGTCCAGGGCGCGGTGGGAATCTCCGGCCAAGATGGGCTTGCCGGTGGCCGTCTCAGCGCCGCCAAGGATCCAACTGTTGCTGCCCGAGTCCATCTCATTCAGGTGGTTAAGCCCGGCGGCGCCCTCGGCCAGTTCCTTCAGGCCTTCGTCCAAAGGGCCGGGGGAGGTGGAGCCGGGAGGCAAGATCATCAGATAGCCGGGTTCGACACCGGGGAACAGCTTGCCAGCGGCTTCGGACCCCATCTCGCGGACCATCCGGGCCCGCCAGACCTTGGACTCGAACACGCCCATGGAGATGTGTCGCACCTTGTAGGCGATCAGACTGTCCCAGGGCTGCCAGGGCTCCGGTTCCAGCCCGGTGATGCGGTATTCCACCGGCAGGGCGTCGCCGCTATCGATGAAGGCGTTCACCCCGGCGGCATAGGCGTCAAAGACCGACTTGGTATGGGTGTTCATCACTTGGTAGTCGGCTTTGGCGCTGGTCTCCAACCGGAAGCGGCGCATCATCTTGTCCTGGGCCACACCCTGCTCGCCCACGGCTTCAGCCCAGCGGCCAGACCCACGGCGGCGGTCATATTCCATGTGCCACAACCGGTCCTGGGCCGTCACGAACCCCTGGGCGAAGAAGGCGTCCATCTCGGACTCAGCCTTGATGTGGGGGATGCCGTACTGATCGCGGTAGACCTTGACCGTGCCCTCCAGCCCATCGAGGCGAACGGTGCCCGTCAGATCGGGGATGGCTGACTTCAAGTCTTGCCCGGTTATCAGTTCAGAGATCATGCAAGCCTTCTAACCCAGGGAACGAATATGTAAATCCCCCGGATATTACCATAGGCACAGCAGCCACAGCCTGGGGATTGACGCCGTTCAGGCGCGGAGCTACCATCCCAGCTAATTGACAGACCGAGCAGGCAATCACAGGCCCACGTACTCTAGCAATATGACGAAGCAAGGACCGGCCGATGCAGATCACCAAGCACATCTACGCCACTCACATCGAAGAAGACCCCGGTAGTTTTGGGGCCATGCACCCCGGCGGCACCCACATCTACTTCGTAGGTGATCCTGAGGACCATATGGTGATGGTCGACTCGGGCGAGCCCTACCGCTTGTGGACGAAACAGATATCTGATTTCCACGCTGAATTGGGCAAACCCCGCATCTCCGCCATCCTGGTCACCCACGGCCACGGCGACCACATCGGCGGGCTGGACCGGCTCCAAGAGCAATTCGGCTGTGTCGTGCGCTGCCACCCCAAGCTGGAACCGGCGCTAACCCACCGTCTGGGCCAGGGCAACGTCGAGAAGCTGCGTTCCCGAGAGTCGGTTTCCACCGGCGGCGGGGTCAAACTCCGGGCCTACTTCACGCCCGGCCATGAAGAGGACCACGTCTCGTACTACATGGCCGCCGGGAAAGTGGTATTCAGCGGCGACACCATCCTGGGCAACTCGTCCTCCAGCGTGCGCAACTTGAAGCAATACATGGCCTCATTGGAAACCCTGGCTGGGTTGAAGCCCGACATCATCTGCCCCGGTCACGGTCAGATCATCAAGAATGGCACAGCCCGCGTCGAAGGCTACATCCGCCACCGGACCGAACGGGAAGACCAGGTGCTGGCGGCCCTGTCTTCGGGCGTGGAATCGGTTGACGACATCGTCACCGCCGTCTACCCCAGGAACCTGCGCCGCAACCTGCGGAGCGCGGCCGCCCGGAACGTCCGCACCCACCTGGCCAAGTTGAAGGAAGAGGGCCGGGTCACCGAGTCCGCGGCCACCTACACGGTGGCCAAAAATTGAGGCAGATGCGGTTCGGGATGGCCAACACAAGACCCAGGGCCGGGATCGGTTGCGGGGGAATAGTTTTCATCCTCGGTCTGATCTTGGTCTCGCCGGTGGGCGAGTGGCTGATCAAAGGGATCGGGTGGCTGCTCATAATTGCGGGAGTGTTCATCTTGGGAAGCGCGATCTATCTTTGGATGAAAGGCCCCAGGCAAAAAAGCCCATTTATCTAAGTCAAACAGGGAGTCACGGAAAGGGCACGTAGGGGCAGGTTTCTAACCTGCCCTTTTTCTACGCAAGAGCGGTCGTCGAGATGCAGAGATCGCTGAGGAGTGTCAGGCGGGTTGGAAACAAAAAGGCCGGCGCATTTTGCGCCGGCCTTTTTGTTTGACGTTCTAGTACGGTTAATCAGACCGTTCCAACAACTCTATCCTGACGTCCCCTGGGGCGCGGACAAAGGCGATACGCAGGCCCGGCCGGAGGTCCTTGGGCTCCATGGAGAACTCGGCGCCCTTGGCCTTTAGGTCGGCGGCGGCTTCGTCCAGGTTCTCCACCCGCAGGCCAAAATGGTCCAGCCCCACGTAGGGGTCGACCGGCCCGGCGGGAGTGCTAGATTCGGCCTGGGCGATGAAGATGATCAGGCCGTTGATGTCGATATCAATCCTGGACTGGCCATCTGATTGGACGCTCTCTTTGATCTCGGCCCCGAACATCTTGTTGAAGTACCGGGCCGTCTCCATCGGCTCCCGGCTCCTCAGGTGTATGTGGTCGTAGCTGTAAGTAACCATTATCTTGCTATCCCGTAGGCTAATGCTTGAGTTTCCGGATCCTCGTCGTCCCGCATCCGTTGAGCCAGGGACATCGTCAAAGCCCCCATTGCCGTTGCCGACCAGAACCAATCATGGATGTCGCGGTCTGCGCCGTCTGGCCGTTGGGCCATTCTGGCCTCATAGTAAAAGGCCTTCAGGTCGTTTACGCAGTGACGGATGAATTGGGGAAGGGTGGCGTCTTCGGGCCGCTCTTTCATGTCGGTCTCTTCCCGGTTGATGTAGCCCTCGAGGAACCGGACCACCCCCCTGAATCGGCGCTGAGGTATCGAGCTCGCTCCCACCGCGGTTCGCCCACCGTGGGACTCTGTCCATTGCTCGTAGTAGGCCCGCAGCGAAGTCAGCTCATCGGCGGCGTTCAAGCCCTTGTCCTCGGACTCGTTCTCGGTCTCGGAACCCTGCATCAGGATGTCGGGGACCATGTCGTCGGGTAGTTGTTCAAGCACCGGTCCGGAATCCCGGTCAAGCAGGTCGAACGTCGCCTGCAATATCTTGTGCTGGTATTCAGGGTTGTCGGCTTCGCCCAGGGCGTTGCCGAAGAAGAATGGCACCGCCAGCATCCGGGGCGGCTTCACCCGCTGGGCATGTTCCTCAATCAGGACAAGGCCTGTCGTGGTCAAGCCTGCCTCTTCGAAGATACGGGCAATCACGCTTACAGCGTGGGAGCAGGCGGGTCAAGTGGGGGTAAGCAGCACTACATCAACGCCTTCAGCCTTGAGCCTCCGGGCAACCTCGGGACCGGAGTCCTCGATGATTCCGGTAACGTCCCTCAGGGCGCCCATGAAAGAGTAATAGTTGTCGGATAGTGAGCCGATCTTCCCCTGTTCAACCAACTCAGGGAGGCGGTCAATGGGGAATGTTACGTTGATATCCCGGTAGATGCCGGTATGATCGAAGCCGAGACTGGTGTGGCTCTGGATGATGTCGGCGGCCCCGGCGCTACGGGGTATGACCCGGAAAGAGGTGTCGCCGCCCTTGGTGTGTTCTTGGATAAAGGGCTTGTCGCCTCGCACGTGCAGGCCGGCGGTGGTGACCAGGGCCAACTTGCTTTCGGACAGTGGTTTGGCCATGGGCGTCCACGGCGTGTCGTCGTGCTCGATGCACGGCCACATCAACAGGCTCTTTCTTTGTATCTCGCTCAGCACCGATAGCTTGGGCACGGAATCTCCCTCGTTAGTCGCTAACTTTAATTCCAGCATAGATCGACCTAAAAGTATGCGCTTCTCCAGTCGATGTCAAGCTAACTAAGGCACGCCCAGGCACGGCTATCTGCGCTTTCACCGGACGCCAGTTATCCAGTTATAATGAGCGCCAGACCAATCACCCGACTACCCGGAGACACGAATACCCAATGTCCGCAACCATCGTAATAGCAGGAGTGCGTAGCGGGGTGGGCAAGACCACCATCGCCACCGGCATCATGGGCGCGTTGACCCGTCGCGGCCTAAAGGTTCAGCCCTTCAAGGCTGGGCCCGACTACATCGACCCCTCCTACCACCGGCTGGCCTGTGGCGTGCCCAGCCGAAACCTAGACACCTGGCTCTGCGATCACCCCACGGTGCTGGAACTTTTCCAACGGGCCGGGGCCGGACGGGATATCTCCGTTGTCGAAGGCGTCATGGGTGTCTTCGACGGACATTCCAGCCTGACCGAGGAGGGCTCAACCGCCCAACTGGCCAAGCTGCTGGGCGCTCCGGTGATCCTTATCGCCGATGCCGCCAAGGTCGCCCGCAGCGTGGCGGCCGAGGTGCTGGGCTTCCAGAAGTTCGACCCGGACTTGAATGTGGCCGGGGTGATTCTGAACGGCGTGGGCAGCGACCGCCACCTGGAGTTCTGCAAACCCCAGATCGAGGAGACCACCGGGCTGCCGGTGCTTGGCTACCTGCCCCGGAAGGAAGAATTCATCCAGCCGGAACGCCACCTGGGTCTGATTCCCACGGTGGAAGGCACCGTCGCCCAGCAGTGGTACGACAGCGTGATCAACCAGGTCGAGGCGACCATGGACGTGCCCGCTATCTTGAAACTGGCCCAATCGGCAAAGACGCCCAAGGCCACCACGGTCGTCTACCCGGAAGAGGCCCTGCCGGCCCGGACCGCCATCGCGGTGGCCCAAGACATGGCCTTCAACTTCTATTATCAGGACTCACTTGACCTACTCGCCGCATGGGGCGCCGAGATAGTCCCCTTCAGCCCTCTGGACGATGAGAAACTGCCTGTTGGGGTCGGCGGGATTTACCTGGGCGGCGGTTTCCCGGAATTATTCGCCGCTCAACTCTCGGAGAACGCCTCGATGCACGAGTCCATACGCCAAGCGGTGGCCAAGGGCGTGCCGGTCTACGCGGAATGCGGCGGCCTGATGTACCTGGGTAAGAGCCTGTCGGACCTAGACGGCGTGACCCACCCCATGATCGGCGTCATTCCGGCCGAGTCGGCCATGTCCCAAAGCCGCCTGACCCTGGGCTACCGTGAGGTAGAGTCATGCTCCGACAGCCCGGTGCTGCTCAAGGGGCAGCGGGTCCGGGGCCACGAGTTCCACTGGTCCACATTGGCCCAGCAGCCGGCGGCCGAGGAATCGGTCTATAAAGTGGTAGACCAGGACAACCGGCCCGACGGTTTCCGCACCGGCAACGTTTGGGCGTCATACGTCCACATCCACCTGGGCAGCCGCCCGGGCCTGGCGTCCCGATTCGTAGAGACCTGCACGGCAGTAAAAGATTAAATAAAACCGGCTTGTCCGGTCAGGATAAAACATGAGCACAGAAACACCATCCGATCAAAATACCGGCCAAGATGCCCAGGCAGAACCGGGCCCCCAGTCAGTCACTGGGCCGCGGATAGATAAGGGCCTGGTCATCGTTAACACCGGCAAGGGCAAAGGCAAGACCACCGCGGCCTTGGGAGTGATCGTCAGGTCTTGGGGCCGGGGCATGAACGTGATCGTGCTCCAGTTCATCAAACACTCAACCGCAAACTTCGGAGAGCAACGCGCCGCACAGAAGATGGGAATCGAGATGCGGGCGATGGGCGACGGTTTCACCTGGCGCTCAAAGGACCTCGATCAATCGGCCGAGCTGGCCAGGGCCCACTGGGAAGATTGCAAAGCCATCATCGCCGCTGGGGAACATAACGTGATCGTGCTGGACGAGTTCACCTATCCCATGCATTACGGTTGGATCGACACCGAAGAGGTCATTGAGGTCCTCAAGGCCCGGCCGGAGATGCAGCACATAATCATCACCGGGCGAAACGCCCCGGAGGCCTTGGTTGAATACGCCGATCTAGTCACCGAGATGAACGTCATCAAGCACCCCTATCAACAAGGAATCAAGGCCCAACCAGGCATAGAATTTTAATCTTCAGCAAGTTGTAAGGAATCGGAACCATCGTGGAAGATTCGCTTATTACAATTGACCCAGATATTTGCAGTGGAAAGCCGTGTATCCATGGCACTAGGATTACGGTTACTAATATTCTTAGCATGATGGCCGGCGGTTACTCTGTTGACCGAGTTCTCGAGAGCTATCCAGAACTCACCAAAGCCGACGTTTCGGCTGCCCTGGAATACGCCTCCAAAATCATAGATAGGGACAAAATAAATGCCCAACCTTGATAAACCATTGGATCTTAGGAGCAACCACTTGCCCATCTCAGACCTGATCGACCTCACAATAAAGGAGATCGCGCCTTTGGACGAGACGGCCATGGCCGCCGCCAGGGCCAGGCAGGACCAACTGACCAAACCCCTGGGCAGTCTGGGCCGCCTGGAAGAGCTTTCGATACAGCTCGCCGGTATCTTCGGTGAAGCCACGCCGGTGATCCGAAAAAAGACCGTCATCCTGGCCGCCGGCGACCACGGAGTGGTGGCCGAGGGCGTCAGCGCTTACCCGCAGGATGTCACCCCCGCCATGGTCATGAACTTCCTGGGCGGAGGCGCGGCTATCAACGTGCTGTCCAGCCACGCCGGGGCCGGCATCATCATTTTGGACGCTGGAGTTGCCGCTGACCTGCCAGAGCATCCGTCGCTGCGTTCGGTGAAGATCGGCCGGGGCACGGGCAACATCGCCGTTGGGCCAGCCATGTCCCGCGAACAGGCCATCCAGTGCCTGGAGACCGGAATCGAGACCGCCCGAGAACAGATCGCGGCGGGCTCCGACCTCCTGGCCTGCGGTGACATGGGCATCGGCAACACCACCCCGTCCAGCGCCATCACCTCGGTGATTACCGGCGCGGACACGGGCGTCACCACCGGCCGGGGCACCGGCCTGGACGACGCCGGCTTGGCCCACAAAGCGTCGGTGGTCCAACGCGCGATCGACGTTAATAAGCCTGACCCCAAAGACGGCCTCGACATCCTGATGAAGGTCGGCGGGTTCGAGATCGGGGTGCTGGCTGGAGTGTTCTTGGGAGCGGCGGCCGGCAAGCGTCCAGTGGTTGTCGACGGGTTCATATCCGGGGCGGCGGCGCTCATCGCCCATGCCATAGCTCCCGAGGCCGGACAGCGTTTCATCTCTTCCCACCAGTCGGTTGAGCCGGGACACCGCCTTGCCCTGAGCCATATGGGCCTGGAGCCCCTGCTGGACATGGGTATGCGGCTGGGCGAGGGCTCCGGAGCCGCTCTATCGATGCACATCATAGAAGCAGCCGCCAAGTGCCTCTCCGACATGGCCACCTTCGCCGAAGCGGGCGTCTCTGAGAAGACCGAAGACGACGGTCAAGAGGCCGCCTCCTGATCTCCTTCTGGCTCAACCCACTCCGGCTTGCGGTGAGCTTTCTCACGATCTTCCCGGTCTCGCGCGCTCTGGACCGAGGCCCCATGGACCTAAGCAACTCCAGGGCCTTCTACCCCGCCGTTGGCCTGCTGATGGGCCTGATATTAGTGGGGGTTGAAGCGGGGTCCAGTCAGATATTCTCCGAGCCGATGACCGCCGCGTTCTTGGTGGCCACCATGGTCATCATCACCAGGGCCCTCCACCTGGACGGGCTCATGGATGTTTGCGACGGCGTGTTCGGCGGGTTCACCCCTGAAAGACGCCTGGAGATCATGCGAGACTCCCGGGTGGGCGCATTCGGCGTGGTCGGCGGCGTGGTAGTGCTGCTGTTGAAATACGGGGCGTTGCTCTCCTTGTTGACCCTGTCAGAACCGGGCAAAGAGTGGGCGTTGCTGCTATTCCCGGCCATCTCCCGGTGGACCATGGTGGTGCTGCTGGGCGCATTTCCCTACGTCCGTAGCCAGGGTCTGGGGTCTCCCTTCCACGGCGGCGGCGTCAAGATCGCTACAACCGTAGCCGGTCTATCCGCGCTGGCGGCAGCCGTCTTGCTGGGGGGCTTCGCCGGGCTGGGTATCTTCTTTGGGGCGATGGCGATGGCCTGGTTGATGGGTTGGGCTATGGCCAACTCGCTGGGCGGTCTAACCGGCGACACCTACGGGGCAACCAACGAGATAATAGAGATGGCGGTGATAGTTGCCGCGACGGCCCTGGCCGCCCAGGAATGGTTGGAACCGCTGCCCGGCCTGCTGGACCGGTTTTGATTTTCTCCGGGACCGACGACCTGGCTGTTTTAGCGTTGGCCGTTCTGCTGGACCTGGTCTTGGGTGAGCCGCCCACCCGGTTTCACCCAACAGTCTGGATGGGACGGCATATCTCGTTCGTGGAACAATGGGCGCCCAAGAAGGACCTGATCGGCCTGATGGCAGGCCTGTCCATCGCGATAACCCTGCCCGCGATCTGGGGGACGGAGGCTTATTTCTTGTCGTTCTGGCTGCAAGATTTCCATCCCATCGTCTATATCCTGGTGGGCGCCGTCCTGCTGAAATCCACCTTCTCAGTGCGGCTGCTGCACAAAGAGGCGGCCCTGGTTAGAGGACACCTGGACCGGGGAGACATGGAGCAGGTGCGGGCCCGTATGCCGTCGCTGGTCAGCCGCGACCCGTCCAGTCTGACCGCCGAACAGGCCACCGCCGCGACGGTCGAATCGGTATCCGAGAACATCAACGACAGCTTCCTGGCCCCTTGGCTGTTCTTCGCGCTCTTCGGGCTACCGGGGGCCTTCGTCTACCGCATGATCAACACGCTGGACAGTATGATAGGCTACCGGGGAGTCTACGAGCACCTGGGCAAGGCGTCCGCCAAACTGGACGACTTGGTGAACCTGATTCCGGCCCGCCTTGCTGGGCTCCTGTTGGTGGCTGCCAGCGGCTTCCTGCCAGGCCAGCGGATGTCTCGGGCTTGGAGCATCATGTGGCGGCACCACGGCCGCACCCAGAGCCCCAACGCCGGTTGGACCATGAGCGGCATGGCTGGTGCCTTGGGAGTGCAACTTCAGAAAGTGGACCCCGACGTTGGCTACACCCTGGGAGAACCAGACCGCCCCATCGAGCCGTCGGACATCAGCCGCGCCGTCCAGTCCATGTACCTGGTGGGGTTGTTCGGCCTAGTGATAGCGCTCGCTGTAGCTTACGTTCGAGGCAGCATCTTCTAAAGGCCATCCAATCTTGACTTCAAAGAAACAAAATGAAAACCCGGCGAGCCGGCGCCGCCGGCCAGTGCATGGGAGTATCAACCTCCGTGAGGTCCGGGCCCTTGGCCTGAAGCCAGAAGACCTACTGGATTTCAGCGCCAGCATCAGCCCCATCGGCCCGCCCGAAGGCGTCTGGGAGGCGATTCGGAGCGTCGACCTGAGTTCCTACCCCGACCCAGAATGCCTGGAACTGCGCGAGGCGATCTGCCGCCACCTCTCCACGTCCTCCCGGGAACTGACCATGGACCAGGTGTTGGTGGGCAACGGCTCAACCGAGATATTCCACCTGCTCACCCGCGTCTACCTTTCCAACGACGGCACGGCGCTATTGATGACGCCGACCTACGGCGAATACGACGGGGCCTGCCGTTTGGCCGGGGCCCAGATACTTAACCTCGAGGCCGACCTTTCCGGAGATTTCCGGTGGGACATCGCCGCTGCCGCCAACCTGATCAGCGCCCAAAAACCGGACCTGATCATCGTCTGCAACCCCAATAACCCCACCGGGGTCTACCTGAGCCAAACCGAAGTAGAAGCCCTGGCCGAAGCCGCCAAGGATGCTGGCAGTCTGCTGGTGGTGGACGAAGCCTACCTATCCTTTGTTGAAGAGCCGTGGGACTCGCTGGCGCTGCTGGACCGGCCGGAAGTGATGCTGGTGCGCTCCATGACCAAGGACTACGCCCAGACCGCCCTCCGGCTGGGTTATGCCCTGGCATCCGAAGAGGTGGTCTCCTGGCTCCGGGAATACCAGCCCGATTGGAGTGTCAACAGTCTGGCCCAGAAGGCGGGCGTGTCCGCTCTGGAAGACGCCGGTTATCTCCCCAGGGCCAGGGAGGCTGTTTTCGCCGCCAAAGATTACCTGGCGAAGAAACTGCGAGCGCTGGGACTTGAGGTCCCCCGTTCCGAAGCCAACTTCATCCTGGTCAAAGTCGGCGACGCCGCCAAGTGGCGGTCGCTGCTCTTGGCCAAAGGCATGGTGGTCCGGGACTGCACTTCGTTCGGCCTACCCCAGTACATCCGGTTGGGGATCAGGCCGATGGCGGACTGCCAACGTCTGGGGGCGGCCATGGCTGAGGTGGCCCAGGCCGCCCTTGCTGATTGACCGCACGGCCATTAGAATCAAAACATCCGGCATACTAGGGCGTCTCTACATTACGATTGGAGTTTCCTAACATGACGACCACTCGAACAACCACTACCGGTCAACCCGTAGGCGATAGTCAGTATAATTCGGCCTTTGGGGCTCCCTCGGACCGGGCTGTGGCCAAGCTGAAGACGCACCTGACTCCCTACGTTCAGGAATTCATCAAAGCCGCTCCATTCGCCGTCATGGCCACCGTTGGCGAGGAAGGCCGTTGCGACGCCTCCCCCAAGGGCGGCAAACCCGGTTTCGTCAAGGTGTTGGATGAGAAACATCTGCTCTTCCCCGACGTGGCCGGCAACCGTCTCTTCCAGTCCTACCAGAATATCGAGTCCAACCCCTACATCGGGTTGATCTTCTTCATCCCCGGCCTGAATGACACCGTCCGGGTCAACGGCAAGGTGTTCGTTGTCACCAAAGAAGAACTGGAGCGCCAGAATATCGAACTGTCTCTTTACGAGACGGACGATAATTCCAAGCACCTACAGGGGATGCTCGTTGAGGTCGAAGAGGCCTACGGGCATTGCCCGCGGGCCCTCAAATTCTCCCACCTTTGGGACCCGGAAGAGATAGCCAAGAACAATGCCTCGGCCCCCATCGCCGAACGGACGGACGAGAACTACTACCAGCACAAAGAAGGTCGGTAGAGCTTACAGCTTTCAGTCCCGATGCATCGGGACGGTCAGCTACCGAGGATTAAAAGCAGGCCCCAGACAACGTCTGGGGCCTGCTTTTTGTTGTACTTTGGCCCGGAGAATCTAGTTTATAGATCTGTAGATTCGCCGGAATTACTGCGGACCCATTTTGGTTTACAACAGCGATGGGCCACCGTAAGATGGGTTGGATAACACTACCCAAACCACCCGAGGTTTTCTCCCAATGGTAACCATCGCCTTCGAAAAACATACCCTCTCCAACGGACTGGACGTGATACTCCACGAGGACCACACCATCCCCGTAGTCGCCGTAAATGTCTGGTATCACGTGGGTTCCAAAGACGAAGAGATGGGGCGGACCGGGTTCGCTCACCTGTTCGAACATGTGATGTTCGAAGGCTCCAAACACCACAACAGCAGCCACTTCGAACCCCTCCAAAAAGCCGGCGCCAACCTTAACGGTTCCACCACCCCCGACCGCACGAATTACTGGGAAGACGTCCCCACCAACTACATGGACCTGGCCCTCTGGCTGGAAGCCGACCGTATGGGTTTCTTGCTAGACGCCCTGGACCAACAACGCTTTGACATCCAGCGCGACGTGGTCAAGAACGAACGCCGCCAGTCCTACGAGAACCGGCCCTACGGCATGGCCCATTGGCACTTGCAGGAGGCCCTATACCCCCTGCCGCACCCCTACCACTGGATGACAATCGGCTCCCAGGAAGACCTGGACGCCGCCGATCTGGAAGACATCAAAGACTTCTTCAAACGGTTCTATTCGCCGACCAACGCCAGCCTGGCCATCGCCGGGGACATCAACATGGAACAGGCTTTGGAGATGGTCAACCATTACTTTGGCGACCTGCCGCCTGGCGAGGCCGTCCCCCGCAAGGGACGGCATGACTCGGGCCTCAAGGGCCGCATCGAATTGGAGATGCGGGACAAAGTTACACTGCCCCGGACCTATATCGCCTGGCCGACGCCACCGGAGGGCGACGTTGACGATGCCCCGTTGGAGATCTACCAGGCCATCATGTCCGACGGTTTGACCTCCCGTCTCCATAAGTCACTGGTCTATGAGAAACAGATCGCCCAGAGCGCCAACATGCGCTACCACTCGTCTGAGATCTCCGGCCAGTGCGTCATGTCGGTGACCGCTGCCGAGGGACATGAGCTGGCTGAAGTAGAAGCCGCCGCCGATGCCGAGATGGCCCGGCTGCTGCGGGAACCGCCCACGGACGAAGAGATAACCAGGGTCAAGAACCGTATCGAAGCCAGCCATTTCCGGAGCTTGGCCCGCATCGGCGGGTTCGGCGGCCGGGCCGACCAGTTGAACCACTTCAGCGTGTTCTCAAACAATCCAGAACTGATCAACACCAGCTTGGACAAGTACATGGCGGTGACTCGCGAAGACATCATGCGGGTGGCCGAGACGGTCCTTGGCGAAAACCAGGTCCGGCTGCGGGTGCTGCCTGAGCCTTCTTTGTCGCCGGCTACCGTAACCATCGACCGTACGATGATGCCGACGCCCAAGGCCGAGCCAGTCTTCAACCCGCCCACTCCAACCCGCACCAAGCTATCCAACGGCATGGGCATCTCCGTCATCGAACAGCGCGGCCTGCCCATAGTCGCCTTCGGCGTGCTGATGGACGCCGGGGCCTCCCGCGACCCGGAACAACTGCCGGGCCTGGCCGGGTTCACCGCCCAGATGCTGCCGGAAGGCACCACTTCCAAGACCAGCCAGGAGATCGCCCAGGCCTTCGAGTTCATCGGCTCGCGCATCTCGGCGGACGGACGCCGCGAATACACCCTGCTCTCGGCGGAGACCCTCACCAAGCACTGGCCCACCGCCCTGGAACTCACCGCCGACCTGGTGCTGAACCCCAACTTCCCCGACCACGAGGTAGAACGGGTGCGTAGGGAGCACCTTACCGAGCTCCGTCGTGGCAAAGACGAACCCAACGCCGTGGCCGAACAGCTCATGGCCGGCTTGGTGTTCCAACAAGATTCAGGATATGGGCACCCGCTATCGGGCACGGAGAAATCCATTGGGGCTCTGACGCGGGACGACATCGTGCGCCAATTCAGCCGGGACTACAGCCCGGCCAACGCCAACCTGATCGTGGTGGGCGACGTCAGCATCGACGAAGTTGCGAAGAGGGCTGAAGAGATCTTCGGTTCATGGAAGGGCGGCGGCCCGTCGGCCAACGGAGTAGCCACTATAGCGCCCTCCAACGGCACCGCCACAATCTACCTGGTGGACCGGCCGGGAGCGTCCCAATCGGTCATCCGGGCCATGCATACCACCATCCCCCGGTTGCACCCCGACTACCTGGGGCTAACCCTGATGAACTACGCCTTTGGCGGCCAGTTCTCCGCCCGGCTGAACCAGAACCTGCGCCAGGACAAGGGCTACAGCTACGGCTATCAGTCCCACGTCCAGTGGTTCCGCGGCCCGTCTCTGATGCTGGCCGGCGGCTCGGTGCAGACCGAGGTCACCAAAGAATCGGTGTTTGAGACGCTTAAGGAATTCAACGATGTCCGCGGGTCCCGGCCCATCAGCGCGGAAGAACTGGAAAATGCCAAGCAGAGTGTCCTGCGGAGCTTCCCGGCCAACTTCGAGCGGCCTGGAGCCATCATGGGACAGGTCCTGCAGATGGTCCAATTCGGCCTGCCCGACGATTACCTACAGACCGTCAGGTCCAACGTTGAGGCCGTAACCCTGGACGAAGTGCACCGCATCACCCAGGAACTGGTCCGTCCCGACCAACTGAAGATACTGGTGGTCGGCGACCGGCAGCAGATAGAAAAGGGTCTCCGGGAATTAGACATCCCAACCGTGATCCTGGACCTGGACGGCGTCGAGACCACCTAACCCAGCACCGGCGCCGATACAACGTAGGGGCGGGTTTCCAACCCGCCCTATTGCTGGTAACCCCAAACTCTACCCGCCGCATTCCCCATGCCCCAACCTGCTCAATAGGCCAAACCCGTAGGCGCGGGTTT
>Ga0066376_10002283_pt1 | contig 17905 bp, 16 predicted proteins | sample Knorr_S15_td_Bot_FD_77009 | JGI IMG/M metagenome (GOLD analysis project Ga0066376, IMG submission 77009) | Marine microbial communities from Southern Atlantic Ocean transect - Knorr_S15_td_Bottom_ad_5009_LV_A | ecosystem: Environmental > Aquatic > Marine > Oceanic | place: Southern Atlantic... | reverse complement strand
TTGTCTTCAAGGTGATCGACGAAGACATCGGCGAGGACAACCGAGGCATATCGATTGCCATCGGTTATCGGCTCGGCGGGGTCATGAAATATGGGTTGTTCGGTCTGCTGCCAGAAGGGGGCGCGATTGCCGTGAGCCGCGATGAAACCGTTGTCGGCACATCCGAGGTCAAGCACCTGAACGGAATATCCCTCGACGCAATCCGCGATTCGTTTGTCGCATATTCGGAAGCCTCCAGCCTGGTTGACCCCATCGTTCGTTTGTATGAGGTCGCCTTTGGCCGGCAAGTCGGTGATAGCGAATTGAATAGCGCGGTCACCTTGCTAAGTGGCGGCACACCGATCGAAACAATTGCCCAAAGTCTTACCGGATCGCAGGAATTTATTGACCGGTTTGGCGCGACTACGGACCGCTCAGCCTTCGTTGAGAACCTTTATGTGAATGGGCTCGGCCGCGCGTCGGACGCGCCCGGGAAGGCGTTTTGGCTGGGCTCCGGATTCACCGATGCGCAGCTGCTGCTGGGGTTTTCGAACTCTGATGAGTCCATAGTGCGATTGGATGATTCAACGACGATCTTCCTGACGAATTTATCCGAGGGCGTTGCGGCGGACACATCGGCTTCCCTGACAACCGTTTCTAGCGATCAGACTGCTTTCAGTTCGATCACTGTCATCGGCGGCGGAGCCAGCGATACCCTGACCACCGGCCTGGGCGACGATACGATCGACGGCCGCGCGGGCAACGACACCCTGACAGGCTCTGGCGGCAACGACACGTTCATTTTTATCGACGGCAGCGGTGACGACACGGTGACGGACTTCGTTGCTGGAGCGGGCACCGATGACAAGCTCGACATTACGGCCTTCGGCTTCGCCACGTTCGCCGATGTGATCAGTGCCGCCAGCCAGACAGGCAGCGATACGCTGATCCAGCTCGATGCCGACGACAGCGTGACCTTGCTCGGCGTCAGCCTTGGCGACCTGGTGGCGTTTGATCTGCTGCTTTAAACGCCGCTAAAATCGCGGGCATGATAGCCCTGGATGTACAACAGAGCGGTGAGGTCGCCGTGGTTGATGCGGGCGCGGGCCGCCTTTGCGGCAGCGGGCTTGGCCCGGTAGGCGACGCCCATGCCGGCGGCTTGCAGCATGTCGATATCGTTGGCGCCGTCGCCCACCGACATGGTCTGTTCGCGGGTCATGCCGAGGTCGCTACAAAGCGCGTCGAGCCGGTTGCGCTTACCGGCGCGGTCGATGATCGGCGGGATCAGCTTGCCGGTGAGGTGATGGGCCGCTACCTCCAGGACGTTGGCGCTGTGGGAGTTAAATCCCAACGCGGCGCTCACCCGCCCGGTGAAGCAGGTGAAACCGCCCGAGACCAGCGCCGTATGGGCGCCATGGGCGGTCATGGTGGCGATCAGGGCGCGGGCGCCGGGCATCACCGTGAGATTGTCATAGACTTGATCGAGGGCTGAAACCGAGAGGCCCGCCAGCATGGCGACGCGCATCGTCAGCGCCGCCGCGAAATCAATTTCGCCGGCGATGGTGCGCGCGGTGATCGCCGCGACCCGCTCGCCGACCCCGGCAAGCGCCGCCAGCTCATCGACGAATTCATTGGCGATGACGGTCGATTCCATATCGGCGACCAACAGGGTCTTGCGCCGCTCATGGGCCGGTTGAACAATCATATCCACGGCGGCGCCGTTGAGCCGCTCACCCAGGCTCGCCTCGGCGTCGGCGATGTCGCCATGGGAAAAAGTTATATCGCAGGCTATGCGCGGCGCCAGCCGTGTAACCTGTCCGTCGTCCACGCCAAGGGCGTCCCGCGCCGCTTCGATCATGCTATCGTCGAGGTCGCGCGAGCAGGGGTTGGCGATAAGTGTCAGGACAGAGGTCATGAGCGGAGGGTACGGAGTTCGCCGGGATACGGCAAGCCGCGTCGTGGTGATCGTCGCCGGACCGACGGCGAGCGGCAAGTCGGCGCTGGCTCTGGCGCTTGCCGAGGCGTTCGACGGCGTGGTCATCAATGCGGACAGCATGCAAGTCTATGATGCGCTTCGAATTTTGACCAACCGCCCGGATGCCGCCCTTGAGGCGCGCGTGCCGCATCGGCTCTATGGGGTGATCCCGGCGGATGAGGCCTGCTCGGCGGCACGCTGGCGGTCCCTGGCCCTGGTCGAGATCACGGCGGCCCATGAGGCCGGCTGCCTGCCCATCGTTACCGGCGGAACGGGCCTCTACATTCGCGCGCTGATCGAGGGGCTGGCCCCCATTCCCGATATTCCCGCCGCCGTGCGCCGTAGCACCCGAGAACGTCACGCCAGCCTGGGCGGCCCCGCGTTCCATGCCGAGCTGGCGGCGCTCGATCCGGAGATGGCCGAGCGCCTGGCGCCCGGCGACAGCCAGCGCATGATCCGCGCCTTCGAGGTCTTTGAGGCGACCGGCCGTTCCCTGGCCGCGTGGCAGCGCGTGGCCCCCACCGCCGCCGATGCTCTCGCCCCGCCGTTTCTCACCCTGACCCTGGCGCCGCCCCGGGCGCCGCTCTACGCCGCCTGCGATGGGCGATTCGCGGCGATGATCGAGGCCGGCGCGTTGGCCGAGGTGAGTGACTTGGCGGCTCTCGATCTCGACCCCGGGCTGCCGGTCATGAAGGCCCTGGGCGTGCCGGAGTTGCGCCGTCATCTCGCCGCAGAGCTGAGCCTTGAGCAGGCGATTGCTGCGGCGCAACAGGCGACGCGGAACTACGCCAAGCGCCAGGCCACCTGGTTGCGTCATCAATTGCCCGGGGCCGTGGTTTACGAGGCGCAATATTCCGAGGATTTAAAACAAGCCGCTATCGAGGAAATCCGCCGGTTTCTATTGACCGAACATTAGCCAACCACTAGTTTGCGGGGCTTTCGCGGACGCCTCTTTTGAGGCGCTCGCGAGGACTCGCGCCCGAAGCGGGAGCGAGTATCGTTTTAATGCAGCGCAACAGAAGGAACCGCATTGTGGCCGCGAAGGAAATGACAGGCGCCGAAATATTACTGAAAGCTTTGGTCGACCAAGGCGTCGACATCGTATTTGGTTATCCCGGCGGCGCTGTACTTCCGATCTATGACGCGATCTACAAGCAGAATGAGTTGCGTCATGTTTTGGTTCGCCATGAACAGGCTGCGGTTCACGCGGCCGAAGGCTATGCGCGTTCGACCGGCAAGGTCGGCGTTGTTCTGGTGACCTCGGGTCCCGGCGCCACCAACTGCGTTACCGGCCTGACCGACGCCATGATGGACAGCATTCCGATTGTCTGCCTGACCGGCCAGGTGCCGACCCACTTAATCGGCAACGATGCCTTCCAGGAAGCCGACACCATCGGCATCACCCGGCCCTGCACCAAGCACAGCTATCTGGTGCGGCATGTCGAAGACCTGGGCCGTTCGGTTCATGAGGCTTTCTACGTGGCGCGCACCGGCCGCCCGGGGCCGGTCGTTGTCGATCTGCCCAAGGACGTGGTTCTCGCCAGCTGCGCCTATCAAAGCAACGGCCATATCCGCCATCCGTCCTACAATCCCCAGGTCAAGGCCGACCCGGCGCGGATCGAAGAGGCCGTCGCTCTACTGGCTACCGCCAAGCGGCCCTTGATCTATGCCGGCGGCGGGGTGATCAACGCCGGCGTCGCGGCCTCCCAGCTGTTGACCAATTTCGCCCGCTTGACGGGCTCACCGGTGACCCTGACCCTGATGGCACTCGGCGCCTACCCGGCATCCGACAAGCAGTTCCTCGGCATGCTGGGCATGCACGGCACCTATGAAGCCAACATGGCGATGGCTGAATGCGACGTGATGGTCGCCGTCGGCGCGCGCTTCGACGACCGCATAACCGGCCGTCTCGACGCCTTTTCCCAGGGCTCGAAAAAGATTCATATCGATATCGATCCCTCATCGATAAACAAGAATGTGATGATCGATATCCCCGTGGTCGGCGATGTCGGCTATGTGCTCGAGGACTTGACCAAGCTGTGGAAGGCCAAGGTTCACGGGCGCGACGCTAAGCTGCTCGATCCCTGGTGGAAGCAGATAGCCAAATGGCGCAAGAAGGACAGCCTAGCCTATAGCAATTCAAAGTCGATCATCAAGCCCCAGTACGCCCTGGAGCGACTCCAGGCGGCGACCAAGGGTCGGGAAACTTACTACACCACCGAAGTCGGCCAGCATCAGATGTGGGCGGCCCAGCATCTCAAGTTCGAGAAGCCCCATCATTGGATGACTTCGGGCGGACTCGGCACCATGGGTTATGGCTTGCCGGCGGCAATGGGCGTGCAAATGGCCCATCCCGACGCCCTGGTCATCGACATCGCCGGCGAGGCTTCGATCCTAATGAACATTCAGGAGATGTCGACCCTTGCCCAGCACCGGCTGCCGGTTAAGGTGGTCATCCTGAACAACCACTACATGGGCATGGTGCGCCAGTGGCAGGAGTTCTTCCACGGCGGCCGTTACGCCGAGAGCTATATGGACTCGCTGCCTGACTTTGTGATGCTCGCCGAATCCTTCGGCGCCGTCGGTATGCGCGCGACCAAGCCTGATGAACTCGACAGCCTGTTTGCCGAGATGATCGCTTCCGACAAGGCGGTGATCGCCGATATTATCGTCGACCCCGAAGAGAATGTTTACCCCATGATCCCCTCGGGAGCGGCTCATTACGAAATGAAGCTCGGCCCCGACGATGAGGATAAGTCCACGAAAACCATGGTGACGTTATGAGCGGCGCGAAGGAAAAAGGCAGCGTCTACGATACCGGCGCGGGCGTCGAGGTGAGAGAGGAAAGCCATACCATCGGTGTTCTGGTCGACAACGAGGCCGGTGTTTTGGCCCGTGTCATCGGCCTGTTTGCGGGGCGCGGCTACAACATCGACAGCCTGACCGTCGCCGAGGTTTCTCCCAAGACGCACCAATCGCGGATCACCGTTGTGACCAGGGGAACACCGGCGGTCATTGCGCAGATCAAGGCGCAGCTCGACCGCCTGGTGCCGGTCCATAAGGTCACCGACCTGACCGTCGAAGGCCCCCATGTGGAGCGCGAGCTCATGCTGATCAAAGTGGTCGGTAAGGGTGATAAGCGGGTCGAAGCCTTGCGCGTCGCCGATATTTTCCGTGCCCGCGCGGTGGACAGCACAAATGAATCATTCGTTTTCGAGGTGACGGGAAACTCTGAAAAGCTCAATGCCTTCGTCAATCTGATGGCGCCCTTGGGCCTGACCGACATATCCCGCACCGGCGTTGTTGCCATTTCGCGCGGCAGCGAAACATTCTGAGACCTTTTAGGTAAGTAAAAACAAGGCCAGAAAACAAGGAGTTACTATCATGCGCGTCTATTATGATCGCGATGCCGATCTGAATTTGATCAAGGGCAAAAAAGTGGTCATCGTCGGCTACGGCAGCCAGGGTCACGCTCATGCCATGAACCTGCGCGACAGCGGGGTCAACGATGTGGTCGTGGCGTTGCGTAAAGGATCCGCCAGCAAGCCCAAAGCCGAAGGCGCGGGCTTCACGGTGATGACGCCGGACGAGGCTGCCAAATGGGCCGATGTGGTCATGGTGCTGGCGCCCGATGAATTGCAGAGCGCACTGTATCAGGCCGACCTTCTCGACAATCTCAATGAGGGCGCGGCGATTGCCTTCGCGCACGGCCTTGCGATTCATTTCAAACTGATCACGCCGCGCCCCGATCTTGATGTCTTCATGGTCGCGCCGAAGGGGCCGGGCCATACGGTTCGCGCTGAATATGCGCGCGGCGCCGGGGTGCCCTGTCTGCTCGCGGTCAACCAGGACGCCACCGGCAGCGCCCACGAAATCGGACTGGCCTATGCAGCGGCTATCGGTGGCGGCCGCGCCGGGATCATCGAGACGACCTTTCAGGAAGAATGCGAGACCGACCTGTTCGGCGAGCAGGTGGTGCTCTGCGGCGGGCTGACGTCGCTCATCCAGATGGGTTTTGAGACCCTGGTCGAGGCCGGCTATGCGCCGGAGATGGCCTATTTCGAATGCGTCCATGAGGTCAAATTGATCGTCGACCTGATCTATGAGGGCGGCATCGCCAACATGCGCTATTCGGTGTCGAACACGGCGGAATACGGCGATTACACCAGCGGTCCCCGGATTATAGACGAGTCCACCCGGGCCAAGATGAAGGCCGTCCTGGAAGACATCCAGTCGGGACGCTTCACCCGCGATTGGGTGCTTGAGAACAACGCCAATCAGGCGAGCTTCAAAGCCATGCGCCGGCGCGCCGCCGGGCATGAGCTGGAGGCCGTCGGCGAGAAGCTCCGCGCCATGATGCCCTGGATCGCCGAAGGCCGCCTGGTCGACAAGGCTAAGAACTAGACTGCGGTTCGGTCCGCTTTAGGAATCGCTCCGGGTCTGCTCAGTTCTTCAGCTGAGAAAGTACATCCTCGATGGCCCGGATCGCGTCCGCCTTGTCGCCTTTATTCAAGTCGACCGAAATCCGAACGCCGTCCTGTTCCGTGTGGATAATTCTTCCCTGCTCCGCCAAGTCGTTGTAGAGGCCGACAACGCTGTATGTCCGAATTGGCTTGGCGAAGCCCTTGACGGTCACGGTGTTGCCCTCTTCGGCGAACACTTCGTCCTTGACCAGCGAATGGGTCTCATGGGCCATCAGGATGCCGCCGATCTCTGCGAGATCCTCGAGCCGGGCGGCGAGGTTCACCTGGTTGCCGATAATCGTGTAGTCCATGCGGTCCTCGCTGCCGAAGTTGCCGACGGTGCAGAACCCCGTGTTAATGCCGATGCGCACTTCGAACGGCCGCTCCAATCCCATCTCCAGCCATTCGGACTTGAGTTCCCGCAGGCGCCGTTGCATGGCGATGGCCATGTTCACGCAAGCTTTCGCATCCTCCTTGACACCCAGGCTTTCCGGATCGCCGAAGAAGGCGATGATGGAATCGCCGACTTATTTGTCGATGGTCGCCCCATAGTCGAGGGCGATCTTAGACATCTCGGTCAGATAATGATTCAGCAGGTTGGTCAGCTCTTCGGACTCCAGGCTCTCGGTGGTGCCTGCGAAATCGGCGATGTCGGAGAAGAAGACGGTAAGTTTCTTGCGTTCGGAGGCGATCTCGACTGATTGTTCGCCCGAGAAGATCGAGGCGTAGACCTGCGGCGAGAGGTATTTGGAGAGCTGGTTGGAGAGTGATTCCAGCATCTGATTCTTTTCGGCAACCTGCGTGCTGGCTTCCTCGGCCCGCCGCTTCGCCTTGAGGAGCGCCGCCTCGGCGTGCTTGCGCTCGGTGATATCGGTCTGGATGCTGACATTGCCGCCGGCGGCCGTCTTGCGGTCGCGGGTCAACAGCCAGCGGCCGTCGGTGAACTGGACCTCGACGCCTATAAAGGACAATCGTCCGACATCCGGCCTTTGCCTCTGTTGTCGCCATTCGACGCGCCGCGGCTCGTAGGTCTCGCTCCTGCTACCGACTTTGCCTCGCTCGACATCGAGGCGGTCGAGTTCTTGCCAATGGACGCCGGGCGCTGCTTCGGTGTCGGAGTAGCCCCAGAAGTCCCGGAATGTCTTGTTGCACAGCACTAGCCGGTCGTCTGCGTCATACAGCACGAAGCCCTCCGAGATGTTCTCTACGGCGTCCATCAGGCGTGCTTCCGCTTCTTCGGCTTGCTCTTGGACCTTACGAAGCGCCTCCTCGGACCGCTTGCGCTCGGTGATGTCGGTATAGGTGGTAACGAACCCGCCGCTCTCCACAGGATTGCCGATGACCTCCAACACGAGGCCGTCCGGCCGCACCCGTTCGAATTGGTGCGGCACGAACTGCCGGGCCAGTTCGACACGCTCGCTCACCTGCTCCTCGATATCTCCGGGACCATATTCGCCGCGCTCGGCATTGAAGCGGAGCCACTTCTCAATCGAATCGCCGATACTGAAGCGGTCGTCGGGCAGGTCGAGCAGCGAGAAGAACTTGGAGTTGAAGGCGACGGCGTTGAGGTCGGCATCGAACATGCTGATGCCCTGGTCCATGTTTCCATCGTCGCCTCGAGCACCGCCTTCTGGTGCATCAGCCGCTCCTCGGCCCGCTTGAGTTCGGTGATGTCGGTCTGGATGCTGACGCTGCCGCCGGCCGCCGTCTCGCGATCACGGATCATCACCCAGCGGCCGTCGGTGAATTGGATCTCGATCGATTGCCTCTTTCGCCGATGACGGTGCTCCGCTCGATGTCGAGACGGTCGAGGTCATCCCAATGTACGCCAAGCATCGCCTCGCTGTCGGAGTAGCCCCAGATGTCCTGGTATGTCTTGTTGCACAGCAGGAGCCGGTCGTCGGAGTCGTATACCGGCGAGCCGCTTCCATGGGGTGCTTCGTTTGCAACGGAGCGTTTTTCAAGCGTTTCGAGTTCGTCAATCAGTTGCGCCTTTGTCTTACGACGGCGTTGCTCCCGGACTGTGGCTGTATTGGGCATATGCCTCTCCTCGCCAACCGACATTATCTTGGAGAAATCTTGTGGAATAAGACGTTACGACAACGTGGCGAGTCGAACCAATTCGTGAAGGTCCGCTTAGTGCTGAGCAGCAGAAGCTTTCTCTCCAAGGGGCCCCGGGCGGGATACCCGCCATGCCCAGTAGATCAGGACAAGCTGGAACGGCAGCCGCAGCCATAACAGGACGGCCGGAATTTCAAAGCTGGCGGGCTGGATGTTCTGTACCGCCATGTTGAGGTTGGCGGGCAAGACAGCGAGGAAAAGTAAAATCAGGCAGACGCCGGATGCCTGCCTGGTTTTCGGCCATAACAGGCCCAGGCCGAATAGAATTTCAAAAATTCCGCTGAGATAGACAAGTTCCCGATGCAGGGGAAGATATGCTGGCATGATACTGACATAGGTGTCGGTGGCGACAAAATGCAGAACGCCCGCGAGGACCATCACCAACGCAAGTGCAAGTCGCGAATAGGCCAGCTTTCCATCTCCCGCTTTCGGATCACCCCGAGGTGAATCGTAAATCAACCGTAACGCTATGAATTATATGCCAAAAATAGGGAATAGGATAGTTCAATTACAGGCTGGCCCTGGTCTTGTCGTTGCAAACCTGAATGGTTTCGTTAACGGCCAGGGCGAAAAGGCGGTATAAATTCTCTCTCGATTGATGCGAAGCTATTGGATTTGCTCAGATACCCGTACTTGCTTTGGTACATAAAGCGCTGGCTATTCCGCCAAGTATTTATTATTTATTAGCCGGCTAGTTTTACGTTAGGGTTAACGTTGTTTTATTTCGCGATATTTAGGTGCCATATGATTGCGAAGATTACGATTGAGGTTTTGTCTCCCTTGCAGGCGCCCAAGCGTCATGCGGGTGGTGTGCCGCGCTCTTTTTTCGTCAATCAAAATGGCATTTTGTCTCTGACAGGTATGAGGGCCCTTCGACTTACCGGCCTCTGAGCGTGATCGCTCAGGGGAGTTTGCACATGCGTTACGCAACCGAACGATAAGTTAGAAGGGCAAGTAAAATGTCTACGAATACTGATCAAACACCTGAAAAGACCGAAGACAACCGGGTCGTCATCTTTGACACCACGATGCGCGACGGCGAGCAATCGCCCGGCGCCTCCATGAGCCTTGATGAAAAACTGCGCATTGCCGAACTGCTTGAGCGCATGGGCGTCGATATCATCGAGGCCGGCTTCCCGATCGCCTCGAACGGCGACTTCGCCGCGGTGAACGAGGTTTCCAAGCTGGTCAGAGGATCGATCATCTGCGGTCTCGCGCGGGCCAGCCACCGCGATATCGACCGTGCCGCCGAGGCGCTTGAACCGGCCGTGCAAAAGCGCATTCATACCTTCATCTCGACCAGCCCGCTGCATATGAAATTCAAGCTCCAGATGGAGCCCGAGGCGGTCTATGAGGCGGTGGTCGACAGCGTCACCTATGCCCGCCGCTTCACCGATGACGTGGAGTGGAGCCCCGAGGACGGCTCGCGCACCGAGCATGATTTCCTGTGCCGCACGGTCGAGGCGGCGATTAAGGCCGGGGCCGGCACGATCAATATCCCCGACACCGTCGGCTACGCTATCCCCGACGAGTTCGCCGCCCTCATCGAGATGCTGTTCAACCGGGTGCCCAATATCGACAAGGCGGTCATCTCGGTTCATTGCCACAACGATCTCGGGCTCGCCGTGGCCAATACCCTGGCTGCCGTCGCCGTCGGCGCGCGTCAGGTCGAATGCACCATCAACGGCCTCGGCGAGCGTGCCGGCAACGCGGCCATGGAAGAAATTCTCATGGCCTTGCGCACCCGCCCCGACCGCTTGCCCTACTACAGCGACGTCAAGACCGAGTACATCACCAAGGCGTCGCGCCTGGTTTCGTCGGTCACCGGGTTCGCGGTGCAGCCCAATAAGGCCATCGTCGGCGCCAACGCTTTCGCCCATGAAGCCGGTATTCATCAGGACGGCATGTTGAAGCATGCCGGCACCTACGAGATCATGACCCCGGAATCGGTCGGTCTGGTCGAATCCAAGCTGGTCATGGGCAAGCATTCGGGCCGCCACGCCTTCAAGAAGAAGCTAGAGGAGCTGGGCTACGAGATCGGCGACAATTTGCTGCAGGAAGCCTTCGCCCGCTTCAAGGCGCTGGCCGACAAGAAGAAGGATATCTACGACGAAGACATCGCCGCCATTATCGACGACGAGGTTGGTCACGGCGAGGATCGTATCCGGTTCATCTCCCTGCATGTGGTGGCCGGATCGACGGGGCCGCAGAAGGCCGACCTGGTGCTCGAGATCGACGGCGAAGAAGTTGCCGAGACAGCGACGGGCAACGGCCCGGTCGATGCCATCTTCAACGCCATTAGCTCCCTGTTCCCCCATAACAGCGTGCTGCAGCTCTATCAGGTTCACGCGGTGACCGGCGGCACCGATGCTCAGGCCGAAGTCACCGTGAGGCTCAAGGAGAATGGCCGCTCGGTCAATGGCTTGGGCGCCGATACCGATACCCTGGTCGCCTCGGCGAGGGCCTATATAAGCGCGCTGAACAAGCTGCTGGTGAAGCGCGAAAAATCCGCTCCTTCGGCGATATCGGCGTGAGTTTCGCCGCGCCGGGTCCCATAAACCATAACCCATGAAATGAGCTAGACTGCCTATGTTTTCGAGATTGCTCGGCTTGATGTCCGCCGATATGGCCATAGACCTCGGCACCGCCAACACCCTGGTCTATGTGAAGTCCCGCGGCGTCGTTCTCGATGAACCGTCGGTGGTGGCTATCGTCAACGAGCGCGGCAAGAAGAAAGTGCTCGCCATCGGCGAAGAGGCCAAACAGATGCTCGGCCGCACCCCCGGCAATATCGAGGCCATCCGGCCTTTGCGCGAAGGCGTGATCGCCGACTTCGAAGTTGCCGAGGAGATGATCAAGCACTTCATCCGCAAGGTTCACAACCGGCGCAGCTTCGCCAGCCCGCAGGTCATCATCTGCGTGCCTTCGGGTTCGACCGCGGTGGAGCGCCGGGCGATCCAGGAATCGGCTGAAAGCGCCGGGGCGCGGCGGGTTTTCCTGATCGAGGAGCCCATGGCGGCGGCCATCGGCGCCGGCCTGCCGGTGACCGAACCGACCGGCTCCATGGTGGTCGATATCGGCGGCGGCACCACCGAGGTGGCGGTGCTTTCCCTCGGCGGCATCGTCTATTCCCGCTCGGTGCGCGTCGGTGGCGACAAGATGGACGAGGCGATTATCGGCCATATCCGGCGCAACCATAACCTGTTGGTCGGCGAGGGCAGCGCCGAGCGCATCAAGAAGCAATGCGGCCTGGCCTGCCCGCCCGAGGACGGCGACGGCGAGGTAATGGAGATCAAAGGTCGTGACCTGATGAACGGTGTGCCCAAGGTATTGATTATCACCCAGCGCCAGATTGCTGAATCACTTTCCGAGCCGGTCGGCGCGATTATCGAGGCGGTCAAGGTGGCGCTCGAACAGACGCCGCCCGAGCTGGCCGCCGATATCTTCGATAAGGGCATTGTTCTGACCGGCGGCGGTGCTTTGCTGGGCAATCTCGATGTGGTGCTCAGGAACGCGACTGGCCTGCCGGTTTCCATCGCCGACGAGCCTTTGTCCTGTGTTGTGCTCGGCACCGGGAGATGCCTCGAGGAAATGAGTACTTTGAAGCACGTACTGTATAATCAGTACGATTGATTTTATGTTTGCTTGAGAGTTTGTTTAGATTTACACCGTGCGTACTTAGTCTGGTAACTGGATTACTGTAGAGGGTGTTGTGAAATATCGGGGTGCATCGGTGAGACGTCTGGCTTTACCCGTCACGGGTTGGGTCCAACGCTTTGCCTTTGCTCTGCTGGTTTCTGCTTCGGTCGGTATGCTGGTTCTCGGCAGGATCGATTCCACCTTTGTCGAGCGGCTCCGTGTCGGCATCACCGACAGCGTGGCCCCTGTACTAGAAGTGCTGTCCCAGCCGTCGGCGACGGCGGCGGCGATTGTCGAAGACATGCGGACCTTGGCGGATTTGCGCGGTGAAAATGAACGTCTGCGCGCCGTCAATGAACGCCTGCTCCGCTGGCAGGCGGTCGCCCGCACCCTGGAACAGGAAAATCTCGCTTATAAGGAATTACTCAATCTCGTCGAAGACCCGCGTCCGGCGTTTATTACCGCCCGTGTGATCGGCGACGCCGGCGGCGCCTTCGTGCGCACGGTGTTGCTCAATGCGGGCACCGACGACGGCGTGGCCGTCGGGCAGGCGGCGGTCAACGCCGAGGGATTGGTCGGCCGCGTGGTTGAAGTGGGGCGGCGAAGCGCCCGCATCCTGTTGCTCACCGACCTCAACTCCCGCATCCCTGTGGTCGTCGAACAGAGCCGCGTGCCGGCAATCCTGGCCGGCGACAACAGCGATCATCCGCGCCTCTCCTTCACCCCGGTCAATGCCGTATTCGAGCCGGGTGACCGGATCGTCACTTCCGGCCACGGCGGCATGCTGCCACCCGGCCTGCCCTTAGGTGAGGTTATTTCGACCGTCGGCGGTGTGGCGCGGGTGCGGCCCTATGTCGACTGGACCGCGCTTGAATATCTTCGCGTACTCGACTTCACCTTGCCGGGCGTACTGCCGGCGACACGCACGGCGGGGCCTGCTGGCCCCTTGCCTTGAGATATAACAGCGCATGAGATCCGGCCTCTGGTATCGCTTCGAGATAGCGGTTCGCGGGCTGACGCCGTTCGTCATCACTCTGTCGTTGGCCATACTGACGGTTATTCCGTTGCGTATTCCCGATTTCGCGCCGGTGACCCCGGCGCTCACGGTGATCTCTGTCTATTACTGGAGTATTTACCGGCCTGATCTTTTGCCTATGGCAGTTGTCTTTGGTGTCGGGCTGTTTCAGGACGCCCTTGCGGGAACGCCGCTGGGACTCACCGCGTTGGTGCTGATCCTCGTACAATATGTCGTGATCGCCCAGCGCCGGTTTTTTCACAGCAAGACCTTCCTCGTCGAATGGTGGGGCTTCCTGCTGGTGGCGCCCGGGGCCGCCCTGGTGAGTTGGCTGCTTGCCTCGCTGTATTTCGGTGTGTTTGTGGCGGTGCGGCCCTTGGGGTTTCAGCTGTTGCTGAGTATTGCCTTGTATCCCTGCCTGGCTTGGCTGCTCGCCAGGATCCAGCATTACCTGCTCCGGTCGGCGTGATATGCCGCATCATGATCTTGATCGCATAAAGACTTATAATCGGCGGACCGCGATGCTTGCGGGCGGTCAATTCCTGCTGCTGTCGTCCCTGGTCGGGCGCCTCTATTACCTGCAGGTTCTGCAATCGGATCGCTATGCCATGCTGGCCGATGAGAACCGCATCAACATCAAACTTCTGCCGCCGCCGCGTGGCCGTATTCTGGACCGTCATGGCGAGGCGTTGGCGACCAACCGCTTGAATTACCGCGTTGCCTTGGTGTCGGAGCATGCCAAGGACATCACAGCAACCCTCGACGCCCTGGCATCGCTGATACCCCTGTCGAAGCGCGATTATCAGCGGGTCTTGCGCGACGCCCGCCGCAAGCGCGATTTTGTGCCGATAACCGTGCGCGAAAACCTGACCTGGTCCGAGGTCTCGCGCATCGAGGTCAACGCCCCCGACCTGGCCGGCGTCGTTATCGAGGTCGGCCAGACGCGATACTACCCCCTGGGCGCGACGGCGGTGTATATCACCGGCTATGTGGCGGCGGTGTCCGAGGATGAGCTGACCGGCGATCCGTTGCTGGCACTTCCCGATTCCCGCATCGGCAAAAGCGGGGTGGAGAAGATTTACGATCTCGCTCTGCGCGGCAAGGCCGGCAACAGCCAGGTCGAGGTTAACGCCTATGGGCGTGTTATTCGTGAGCTGGAACGCAACGAGGGCCAGCCCGGAGACGCTCTTGTGCTAACCCTTGATGCCGGGCTGCAACGCTATGTCAGCGCCCGAATCGCGGGCCAAATTGCATCGGCGGTGGTGCTCGATATCCACACCGGAGATGTTCTTGCCTTGGCCTCCTCACCGAGCTACGACCCCAATCTTTTCACCAAGGGGATATCGACGGAGGATTGGAACGCGCTGCTTAACAACCCGTACAAGCCGCTCATCAGCAAAGCTATATCCGGGCAATACCCGCCCGGCTCCACGTTCAAGATGATGGTCGCTCTGGCGGCCCTGGAAGGTGGCATTGCGGGCCGCTCTCACGAGGTTACCTGTCGCGGCGAGGTGGATCTCGGCAACCGCACCTTCCATTGCTGGAAACGCGGCGGCCATGGCAAAATGACTATGGTCAAGGCTCTCGAACAGTCCTGCGACGTTTATTTTTACGATATAGCCCTGCGCGTCGGCATCAACCGCATCGCCAAGATGGCGCGGCGGTTTGGCTTTGGCGAACTCGCTAATATCGACCTTTATGGCGAGCGACCCGGCCTGATGCCTGACCGCGACTGGAAACTCGCCAACTACGAGGTCGCCTGGCAGAAAGGCGAGACCTTGGTTGCCGGTATCGGTCAGGGATTTGTCCAGGCGACTCCCCTGCAGCTCGCGGTGATGGCCGCCCGAATTGCCAGCGGCGGTACCGCGGTCACACCCCATCTATCACGGCGCGCTCTTCGGCGGGCCACAGAGGATGGCGCTGCCGAGACTGGTCCTGTGTTCGAATCCTTGGGGCTGTCGCCGGCGTCGCTCGACGTGATTGTGGAAGGCATGACGCGGGTTGTGAACAACGTCCGCGGCACTGCCTATCGGGCGCGTATCGATGAGTCCGAATTGGCCATGGCTGGCAAGACCGGCACCTCTCAAGTGCGAAACATCAGCAAGTCTGAACGCAAGACCGGCGTTTTCAAGAACGCCCAGAGACCCTGGGAGGAACGGGATCACGCCTTGTTCGTCGCCTTTGCGCCGATTGACGATCCGCGATATTCAATCTCGATTGTGGTTGAGCATGGCGGGTCCGGTTCGAGCGTCGCGGCGCCGATTGCCCGCGATATCCTGCGCGAAACCCAGCGCCGCGACCCGGCACGCGACGGCAGCCTGGATCGACTCGCCGCCGTCGCGAACAATTCAAACGGCGGGTAGCATGGCAAAATCTCTCGGTATTCAGCATCACCAGATCTCCCTGGGCCAAAAATTAAGACGCATTACCTGGGGCCTTATTCTGGTGTTGACGGTGACTGCCATGGTCGGCGTTGCCATGCTCTATTCCGCCGCCAATGGCAATTTCGATCCCTGGGCGTCGCGCCAAGCGATACGATACGGCGCCGGTTTGGTGATGATGATCGGTATCGCGCTGATCGATATCCGCATTCTGTTGTCCTGGGCTTATGGGATTTACGGGGTGGCGCTGGCCATGCTGGCGCTGGTCGAGATCATGGGCATCACGGGCATGGGTGCGCAACGCTGGATCAATCTCGGGTTCTTTCAGATCCAGCCTTCCGAGATGATGAAGGTGGCTCTAGTCCTTGCCCTGGCGCGCTATTATCACGGCCTCAGCTTGGAAGACTGCCGGCGGTTTCGCGCTCTCGTGGCTCCGCTTCTGTTGGTGCTGGCGCCGGCGGCACTGGTGCTGCGCCAGCCTGATCTGGGCACCGCGATCATGCTTATGCTGACCAGTGCTGCTTTGCTTTTGGCGGCAGGGGTCCGGTTGCGCATCTTCGCCGCCATCGCCGTCGCCGGACTGGCGGCGGTCCCGGTTGCCTGGCAATTCCTGCGCGATTATCAGAAGGAACGTATCTTCACCTTCCTCGACCCCGAACGCGACCCGCTCGGCGCCGGCTACCAAATTCTGCAATCCAAGATTGCTCTGGGCTCGGGCGGTTTGCTGGGTAAGGGCTTCCTCAACGGCACCCAAAGTCACTTAAGCTTCCTGCCCGAGCGCCAGACGGATTTTATCTTCACCATGCTGGCCGAGGAATTCGGGCTGATGGGCGGCTTGACCCTGTTGGCGCTCTATACCCTTATCCTGATCTATGGCTTCATCATCGGGCTCGGGGCGAAGAGCCAGTTTGCCCGCCTTGTGGCCACCGGGGTGACGGCGACCTTCTTCATCTATGTGTTCATCAATATCGCCATGGTAACCGGGCTTATCCCGGTGGTCGGCGTACCCCTGCCGATGGTTTCCTATGGCGGCACGGCGATGGTGACGATCATGGTCGGCGTCGGGCTGTTGATGAGTGTCTATGTTCACCGAGATGTCGAAATCCCCCGGCGTGCGTCTCTCGTCTGAGTGTCTATTCTTCCAGCAGCCTCGGCATGAGCTCGACGAAATTGCAGGGCCGGTAGCGGATATCGAGCTGGTGGCAGAGGATTTCATCCCAGCCATCACGGCAGGCGCCGGGAGAGCCTGGCAGGGCGAATAGATAGGTGCCCCGGGAGACGCCGCCGGTGGCGCGCGACTGGATCGTCGATGTCTTGATCTTGTCCCAACTGATCATGCGGAAGATTTCGCCGAAGCCTGCTATTTCCTTCTCATAGACAGCGCTGAAGGCCTCGGGCGTCACGTCGCGCCCGGTCACCCCGGTGCCGCCGGTGGCAATCACCACATCGATGCCGGCATCGTCGATCCAGCGGTTGAGTTGGGCGACGATGAGATCGGCGTCATCAATTACGATAGCTCTTTCCGCCAAATTGTGGCCGGCGCTGAGCAGGCGCTCGACCAGAATATCGCCTGATTTATCGTCTGCCTCGCTGCGGGAATCCGACACCGTGAGAATGGCGATATTGACCGCGACAAACGCGCGGCTTTCATCAATCCCGGCCATTGGCGTCAATCCCGGCCATCTATTTCACAAGATGGGCGATAGCCGATGGGTCTCTCGGCTTATAGAGCGGCCACTGACCGCCGGCGATGGCGTCGAGGGACGGCGCGTCCTGGCCGAGGCGGGCACGATAAATCCACAGGTTGGTAAAAACACTCCCGATGAACAGCCGGGTCTCGCGGGCCGGCAACGACTCCTTGAAAAGCAGGGGGTCGTCGTTGAATTCAGTGCGGCGCATCCATTTGCGCAGGTTGCCCGGTCCGCCGTTATAGGCGGCGATTGTGAGCATCAGATTGTCAGCTATGTTGGGGTTGGCCAGCAGGTGCAGGACGTATTTCTGGCCCAGCTCGATGTTGAATTCGGGCTGGAAAAGAAACTCCCTGCGGCTCCTGTGGATGCGGTTGTCGCGGGCGATGAAGGAGGCGGTGCGCGGCATGAGTTGCATCAGACCGCGCGCTCCCGCTTTGCTTTTGGCGCGCACATTGAAGGCCGATTCCTGGCGCATCAGGGCAAACAACAGCGCCCGGTCAACCAGGTAACCGCTTTCCGGTTTCCATAGGGGTAGTGGATAGAGCCCGCCATCGTGCCGCCGGCCGTCTTTCTTAGCCAGCGATTGGGCGACGCGGAGCTGGGTCGCCGGCAGGCCGATGCGAGCCGCCAGGGCGAGCATT
>Ga0066376_10002282_pt1 | contig 17906 bp, 17 predicted proteins | sample Knorr_S15_td_Bot_FD_77009 | JGI IMG/M metagenome (GOLD analysis project Ga0066376, IMG submission 77009) | Marine microbial communities from Southern Atlantic Ocean transect - Knorr_S15_td_Bottom_ad_5009_LV_A | ecosystem: Environmental > Aquatic > Marine > Oceanic | place: Southern Atlantic... | reverse complement strand
TATTTCTTTAGGAAGACTTATTTTTTCGATTTTCCATCCAACCCCTCTTCCATAACAAACATTGGTAATATTTGGAACTTTCATAATTTCAAATTTACCATCATATTCCTTTAAACTATTCTCAATGTTTTTTTTTACAGTATCAAAATCAAAAGGGTTTGATTTATCGGTTCCACTGGTATCACGAATCATGATAATCACTTGTCCTGTTCTTTTTAAAATTTCTTTAAATAGAGTTTTATGTCCATCATGAAATGGCTGATATCGTCCAAGCATTGATGCTGTAGGTTTTTTCCAATTAATAGTCATTATTTAATATCCTTTCTTTAAGAAATTTTGACCAAAATTTAGCATTTTTTGTAGTAATTCTAAAATGAAATTTTTTTGGTCTTTGAAAAATTTTATTTGTATTCTCAAATTTTCCTTTTTTTTCTGTATCCATCCAGATTAGGATATCGGGTTTTAAAATGTTTCTTGTTTCCTCTAAAGGACAAACAAAATCTGCAAGTGAAAAAAATTTTTCTTTAATTATATAATTTGATAATCTGAGCATTCTATCTGCTTGCCTGATGCGACCCTTTTTTGAGAAATCCCAATCATTGAAATGCTTTCTTATTTCATCAGCATTTAGATGTACCACAGGTAAGTATTTTGTAAGTTCTTTGGCAAGAGTCGTTTTTCCAGTACCAGGAAGACCCATTATTAAAATTTTTTTTGAATTAAACTTTATTTTATTTTTTAAACGTGAAAATTTTTTTTCAATTTTATTGTTAACAAATAATTTTTCCGTTTGCAAAGTATTGTAAGTCATTTTGTCTTCCTTTCTTTATTTATTAAAAAAATAATTTTTGAAATGATAATAGTTTTTTACGGGTAATCGAATATTTTCCCCAAATAATGTAGTTCCACCCACGTTCATGGAGATAATATAAAAAAGTTTTTGTTAAAATTTCTAAACCAGCAACCGATCCAGCCCATGATATTTGTCCAGTTACAACCCAAACAATGATAAAAGTGTCTAAACTTGCTATAATTCTCCAAGTAACTGTTTTTAAGAAAGATCTTTTTCTAGAAACTTGATATATTTTTTTTTTTTTCATTAAATTGATGGATAATATTTTTTATCTTCCTCTTCATTTACGTGTATACCACATTCAGACTTTAATGAATCAGCCCATCTGCCATCTCTAATTGAATCCTTAGATTTGCTAGTACATGGCTGGCAACCAATTGATTTATAACCTTCTGTAATTAGCGGATGTTCCGGTAAATTATTATTTAACATATAATTCTTAATTTGGTTAAATGACCAATCGGCTAAAGGATTGATTTTTATTAATCCATTGACCATTTCAATTTTTTTTAATTTTGATCTTTCAAAGCCGTGAAATCTTTTTCTACCATTTATCCATGCATCATAATTTTTCATTGACTTTTTTAAAGGTAAAGTTTTTCTAATATGACAACACAGATTTGGATTAGTTTTATGTAGGTTGCCATTTGGATCATATTTTTTTAAAAAATCTTGATCTGGTTTAAATATTTTAATATTAGTTAAATTTAATTTTTTTCTTATGATTTTTAAATATTTTAAAGTTTCTGGAAAAAGTTTTCCTGTATTTAAAAAAATAACAGGCACACTTTTATCAATTTTAGACACCAAATGCAAGATAACAGGACTTTCTGCACCAAAAGATGATGTTACTGCTATCTTTTTATAAAAGATATCCTTTATCATAATTCTCAAAAGTTTTCTAGAATCTAAATCAGAGTGTGTTTTATAAAAGTTTTGAAAATTAAGGCTATTGAATTTTGTCATGTAAAACCTCTTTAATTTTTTTAAATTGGATATCCGTTCCAATCCTGTTACAAAAATTACCAAGTGATTCATTATTTTTTCTTTGATCTTTGAACAACAAAAAAATTTGTTCCAAGGCTTGTGGTAAATCTTGATAAGAAACTTTATCTAAAATTTTTTTACTCAATCTTGTTCCTTCAAAATCACCACCTGTAAATAAAGTATAAAGATTTGGAGCTCTTCCAACAATACCAACGTCCCCCGCATACGGCCTAGAACAGCCGTTTGGACAGCCAGCTATTCTAATGCTAAATTTTTCATTTTGTAAATTATGTTTTAATAAGATTTGATCAATATTGTTGACCAGTTCATCCCTCACTCTTTCGGCCTCGGATAAAGCAAGTCCGCAAGTCGGCAGCGCTGGACAAGCTAAGAACCAACGGTTAATTTTCGTTATTTTTTTTTTAACTATTAAATATTTTACTAATAATTGATCTATAGCATTTTTATCTTTTTCATTTATATTGCCTAAAATAATATTTTGATCCGTAGATAAAGTAACTGACGGGTTAAAAGTTTTTATGATTTCTCTAAACCCAGTTTTAATCTTGTGATTATTATTATCTATAATACGACCCGATGAAATAAATACTCCAAGATACCATTTACCATCGCCTTGAGGGTGCCAACCAAGATGATCTATAACTTTTAAATTATTTAGTTTTAAAGCATTATCAAAACTTTTATTTAATTCTTTTTCTATTAATTTTTTAAACCATTCAGTTCCTTTTTCAGCAACTAAATATTTTAGACGAGCATGCTTTCTGTTAGTTCTATCGCCATAATCTCTTTGAATTTTAACTATTGACTCAAGAACAGAAATTAAATCGGAAGGGTAACAAAATAATACCGGTTTAGCTAAATAAGGAAAAGTTTCAGGCTTATTATGTGTCATACCCAAGCCCCCACCGATCGCAATATTATAACCATAAAGATGATTGTTTTTAAAAATTAAAAAAATAGCAATGTCATTGGTTAACACGTCAACTGAATTATCTTCCGGAATGGTAATACCAATTTTAAATTTCCTTGGCAGGTAAAATTTACCGTAAATAGGTTCATTTATATTTTGTTTTTGAGTATATTCATATTTTTCTCCATTTATCCATATTTGTCCATAACTCTTACTTTTTGGAATAAAATATGATGAAATTCTTAGTGCATCATGTCTTAACTGCTTATGAATTTTGTCTTGTTTAGGAGCGGCTATCGTTGTTACATTTCTAACAACATCACCACAAGCACCATACGTTGATAAAAGCATTTTACTTACATTATTTATTATTTTTTTTAAATTACCTTTTATAACTCCGTGAAATTGAAAAGTTTGCCTTGTTGTAATTCGAAGAGATTTATTAGAAAATTCATTTGATAAATTATCTAAGTCAATATACTGTTTTGCACTTAACATACCCCCTGGAATTTTTGTTCTTATCATAAAAAAAAATTCTTTTTCTTTGCCCACTCTTTTTAATTCTGTAGCTGTATCCCTGTTGAATTGTTGATATGTTCCATGAAATTTTAGTAGTTGCACCTCATTTTCATCGAAAAAGGAACTTGCATTCTGTAATTGTTCTGCAATTTTTCCAGCCAAATAATTACTTTCTTCTTTAATTTTTTCTGCTTTAGATAGATTTATATTCTGCATGTTTTTTTTTTAATAATTCCTGTTCATAAAAATAATCAATTTCTTTGGTTTTAAACCAATTTAAAATTGGGCTTAACAAAACATTTTTCCCTATTACTAGCAGCGCAGGACTTTCGATTTTTTCTTTTCTTAATTCTTTAGAACAACTTTCTAAGGTTGAAACAAACACTTTTTGATTTTTTCTAGTTGCATTTGAAATAATCGCAATATTTTCTTTTTTACTCCTGCCTTGCAAAATTAATTCTTTGCAAACCCAATAAATTCTTTCTAATCCCATGTAAACAACAATAAGATGTGATGTTTGAACAAAACTTTTCCAATCTATTGTCTCAGGTTTTTCCCCTCCGGCACCGTAGGCAGAAATAAAGGTAATTGATGTATTAAAGTCCCTGTGTGTCGCAGGTATTCCTGCATATGCTAATCCTCCAATACCAGCAGTAATACCAGGCACAATGCGAAATGGTATTTTGTTTAATGTTAGTGCTAAGGCCTCTTCTCCACCTCTTCCGAAAACAAAAGGGTCGCCTCCTTTTAAACGCAGCACTCTTTTGTTTTTTTTTGATTCAGAAACAAGTTTACTTGATATTTCAAGCTGACTTATTGAATGTTTTTTTGCTTTTTTTCCAACATAAACAAGTTTAGCAATAGGCTTTGCTAAATGTAGCACTTCACTATTGATGAGAGCATCATAAAAAATAACATCAGCAGTGCGTATGGCTTTAACAGCAAGTACGGTTAACAATCCAGGATCCCCCGGTCCCGCACCAACTATCCATACACTTCCTTTATCAAAATTGATTTTATTTTCCATATATTAGAAGGTAACATATAAAGAATTAAATTCAACAAAAAAAAATGTGAAATAATATAATTTACAAATTATTTGTGTATAATTAGAAAGGACCTAATTTAGTTAAAAAATTTGAAATCTTTTCATAATTTTTTATATGAGGCAATAATATACAATTAATACTTTTTTTTGATTTTTTAAAATAATTAACGACATTAATACAATTTTGCAATAATTGGCCTCTAAAAAGAAAAATTGGAACTAAAATAAATTTTGAATATCCCTTTTTATTTAAAATTAGTAATTTTTCTTTTAATTGAACACTTTTAGAACCAATCATAATCACAAAAGAATTTTTAAAATTATATTTTGATGATATTTTCTTTAAAATTTGCTTCATTTGCTTTATTGCATCCTTATTTAAGGTATTTGAAGCAACAATAATTAAACATGTTTCATCATTTTTTTTAATTTTTTTAATTTTATGATTTATATTTCTTTCAATAATACTAAAAAATTTTGTTAATTTCATTAAAGGTGGAAAAACAGAAATTTTTAAATGTTTATTTTCTTTTTGAAATTTATTAACTATTGCCGGTATATCTTTAATCACATGGTTTCCAGAAAAAATCATTCCAGGAATTATTGTTATTTTCTTAATTTTTTTCTTTAACAATAAATTTATTTGAGAACTTATTGAGGGCTTTGCATTTTGTAAATAACCGTATTTAATAAATGCTTTAATATTTTTTTTTTTAAAAATTTTAGTTAACTTTTTAGTGTCTGCTCTTCCCCTTGTGTCTTTTGAACCATGATAACAAAATAATATAGCTTTTTTCATTTTTTAATAAAGTGAAGTAAAAAAAATTGGCACTTTTATTGAATCAAATTTATTTCAAAGTTTTTAATGTTTGAAATGTCTCATATTAGTAAAGACCATTGCAATATTATATTTATTGGCTCTTTTAATAACATCACGATCTTTTATAGAACCGCCCGGTTGGATTATAGCTTTAACTCCAATTTTCCCAAAAATATCAATACTATCAGGGAAAGGGAAAAAAGCATCAGAAGCAACAATAGATCCTTTTAAAACATTCTTGTTAAAAAATTCTTTAGCTTTTTGAGAACCAATTTTTGCAGAATCCAATCTATTCATTTGACCCGCACCAATTCCAAGAGTTGCATTATTTTTTACATAAACTATAGCATTAGATTTTACGTATTTGCAGACTTTTTCAGCAAATAAAAGATCATTTATCATACTATTATTTGCTTTCTTTTTTGTAACAAATTTTAAATCATTTTTTTTTGCACATATGTTATCTGGTGTTTGAATTAGAAATACATTAGATAGAGATTTAATTTCCTGTTTTGGCCTTAATGATTTAAAAGATCTTAATTCAATTAAGATAAGTTTTTTCTTATTTGCAAAAACCTTTTTTGCATCCTCATCTATTTGTTTTCCTACAACTATTTCTACAAATTGTTTTGATATTTCTTTTGCAAGTATTTTATTAATTTTTCCGTTAATTACAATTATACCTCCAAAGGCACTCACAGGGTCACATGCTAAGGCCTTTTTATATGCTGTAATTAAATTTTTATCTTTACACACACCAGATGGGTTAGCATGTTTGATAATTGTTACACAACTATCATTTATTTCGTCAGTTAACAGGCACCCTGCTTGTATATCATTTATATTGTTGTAACTAATTTCTTTTCCTTGAATAATGTTCATGTTAAAAAATAAATTATCCTTACCTTTTATCGAAGTGTCTTGATAAATACTTGCTTTTTGTTTTGGATTTTCTCCATACCTTAAATTTTTTATAAGCTTAGATTGAATGAAAAAATTTTCATTTTTTTTCTTTTCAATTTTGGCAAACCAATCTCTTATGTCCATATCATATAGAAAAATTTCATTGAATGCTTTTGTTGCAAGTTTTAATCTTGTTTTTTTAGTAATTGTATTTTTATTTTTTTTCATTTCGTCTATAATCATTTCATAATCATCTGGGGTAATTATTGTAGTTACAAATTTATAATTTTTTGCAGCCGCCCTAATCATTGTGGGGCCTCCAATGTCAATATTTTCTACACATTTTTTTATTGAACTATTTACAGAAACAGTTTTTTTAAAAGGGTATAAATTAACGACCACTAGATCTATCAAATGGATTTTATTTTTTTTTATTTCCTTTAAATGTTCAGATGAATTTCTTTCGGCAAGGATCCCCCCATGAATTTTTGGATGTAATGTTTTAACTCTCCCCCCCAATATTTCAGGTGATTTTGTGTAATCGGACACTTCTTTAACTTTGATATTATTTTTTTTTAAAAAATTATAAGTTCCACCCGTAGAATATATTTCTATATTTTGACTTATCAAAAAGTTAGATAATTTTAAAATCTTTGTTTTATCAAAAACTGAAATTATTACTCTTTTTATTTTTATTTTATTGGACAATCCTTTTGTATTGTAAATTTTCTACTTTGTTTCTTTTATATTCTGATACAATTATTGACATAACTTTATAGCATTCTTCTATTTTTCCTTCTTTTGCTAAATTAATTAAATTTGTAATCATTTTGGATAATTTTTGATGTGATTCAACCTTTGGTTTAACTATAAAAATAGATTTATTTTTAGTCTTTAAAAATTTTTCGCTTTTGTAATGTAGTTCCTCTTGAATTTTTTCACCTGCTCTTAAACCAATATATTTTATTTTAATATCTTTATATGGCCTTAATCCTGCTAATCTAATTATTTGTTCTGCTATTTCATTAATTGCTATTGGCTGGCCCATTTCTAAGACAAAAATTTTTCCTTTATTTGATTTGTTTTCTAAAGCGACAGATTGTATTACCAATTCAACAGCTTCCCTTACAGTCATAAAATATCTTTTCATTTTAGGGTGAGTCACTGTAAGAGGACCTCCATTCTCCAATTGTTTTTGAAATAATGGAACAACAGACCCGGTTGATCCAAGAACATTGCCAAATCTTACAATTTTAAAGTTAGTTTTTGTAGTATTTGTAATACTTTGACAATATTTTTCACTAATTCTTTTTGTTACACCCATAACGCTAAATGGATTTACAGCTTTGTCAGTTGAAATTAACACCATTTCTAAAGCACCATGTTTTTTACAGGATTCTGCAATGTTGATTGTTCCTAATACATTGGTCAAAATTCCCGCTATAGGATTTTTTTCAACTATTGGCACATGTTTTAACGCTGCAGCGTGGAACACGATCTCAGGTTTTTTCTCTTTGAAAAGATCGTCTATTCTTTTAGTATCTTTGACATCTGCTAAGTAAGAATTTATTTTAATTTTTATATTTTTTTCCTCTAAATCTTTTTCTATTTGATATAAAAAATATTCAGAGTTATCTAAAAGAATAATTTCTTTAGGATTACAATTTATAATTTGATTGCATAATTCTGTTCCAATTGTTCCTCCAGCTCCTGTAACAAGGACCTTTTTATTATATATAAAATTTTTCATTGCATTTCTATCTAGAAGTGATTGTGGTCTTGATAACAGATCAAAAACATCGATTGGTTTAATCTTTAGCTTCTCATCATTTAAATCACTTTCCAAATCTGTTATTTTTGGAAGTCTCGCAAGAGATATTCCTGTTTTATCTGCAAAAGTTAAAAGGTTTCGAACAATATTTCCTTCAATATCATCATGTGCAATTAGAATCTTTTGGGGTCGTTTATTTTCTTTTTCTAACGTTTTAATAATCTTAGATATTTCCAATATAGATCCAAGAATTTCAACTTCCCTTATGAATCGCCCCACTCTGTTTTTATTTATGTCTACAATCCCCACTACATTATAAGTTTGATTATTGTTTCTGGTTATTTCTCTAATAAACAATTCTGCTCTATCAGTCGCTCCAATCAAAAGTGTAGGAATGGAATTTTCCGTATTTTTTATAGAACCTAGTACAAATTTTTTATCTTTGTATAATCGATAAATTGCTCTTGCACCTGATAGCGACAGTATAAGAACAAACCAGTTTATAAATAAAACTGATCTTGGAAAATTTTCCAATCTAGTAATAGTAAACATCAAAACTAAAAAAGCTGCTATTGTCATACTGGACGCTTTTATGATATTGATTAAATCATTTATAGAGGCATATCGCCAAATACCTTTGTAAAGGCCTGTCGCCCTATATACGATAGCTCCAACCACCGTTATTAATAAAGTGCCATATCCTATGACAGTGGAAGAAATAGAATTAAACTCTGAACCTAATCTTAAAAATATAGATAAATTAAAGCATATGGCGGTTAGAAAAATATCATGTAGATAAACAAGATTGGCCTTATTTCTAAAAAAAGAAAACATGTAATATATATTAGGTACTCTTTTTATATTTTGAAGAAAAATAAATAATTAATCCCGCACTCTCTAAGAACGCCAAAAAGACAACTAGATAAGGATTTTCTATAAAATAACAGGTTGCAATTATGAGCGCTTGCAATGTTATGATTAAACTGACAACTTGCGATTGGCTCATACCAGATCGAACAGCTTTTTGGTAATAATGCTCACTGTGTGCTTGCCAGACTTTTTTGCCTGCCATAAATCGGTTTATTAAAGTAAGTGAAGTATCTAAAACATAGTACATTATTAAACTTATTACTTCCCATTTACCGTAAATTATAGGTGTTAACAACAATGTACCACAAGCAAATCCTAAAGATATGCTTCCTACATCTCCTAAGAATATTTTTGCAGGATGCCAGTTCCAAAAAAGAAAGGCCAAACAACTAAATATGATTCCAAATTCAAATATCCAATTAGTAGGATACAGTTCTAGGCTTCTTATTACCAAAACTCCTAAAATTAGAGTTATAGTTACTGATGGAGTGATTCCATCTATCCCATCCATAAAATTAAAAATGTTTATAAACCAAACAAACAACAAAGTTACAAAAAAGTTTGTATATATAGCAAAACCAGCACCAGTAATTGAAAAAAATAGTAGAAAAATAATTAGAAATTGAAAAAGCAATCTTGTAATTACTCTTACATTTTTAATATCATCAATCCAAGATAGTATTGCCAAACCTATAATTGATAAATACATTGCAAATGAAGGCAAACTAAATCCCCCTTCTGAGAAAAATTTTACTACGATAATGCATAAAACTATTATCCATCCCCCACCTTTTGGAATAGGTTTTGTATGACTGCTTCTTCTATTAGGAATGTCGAAGATTTTTTTCCTTTCTAGGTATTCTTTCAAGTATTTTGTTCCGATGAGAGTAAATAAAAAACTAAATATTGAAGCAATGATTAATTCTTCCATTTTAATATTTTTTTAAAGACCATTTAATAATAGTAATTAATTCCATCGTTTTACCTGTTATCAATATATGTTCGTTGTTTTTAGGTTGTTTGTTTATTTCCATATACCTGCTTGATACTAAATTAATTTTATCAAGAGATGATATAAATTTCCAACCAGTTCCATTTGGGAGTTTAAGTAAAATAGCTTTTCCATTATTAATTTGTGATGTTTTAACAGACGGGTCTAAATAAAATCTTATGTCATAAACTAATTCATAAGGACAATAAATATTTTCTTCTCCTCTGATGTCAGTTCCTTTTTTATCTACATATAAAAGACGTTTATGTATTGAATCATATTGTTGCTTATAACTATAGTTTTCTATTTCTATTAAATTTGAATTATAGCGTTCCACACGTTTAACTTTAATTGACTCAGGAATACGTGATAAATGATCATTACTTAATATTTTATAAGCGTTAGTGTTATTTAGAGTTAATGTTGAGTGAGCAGCAGTTGATTTACTAATATTCCCTTTCAAACCAGGTGCTGAATTAATAATAACCCTTTTTTTTTTGTAACTAATTTCAAAACCTGCTGTATAAGCATGTGTTTTATATGTTGCATTATAATTTTGAGGTATACCGCAATCTACAATTACAACAGTATCTTTTGTATCAATTCTTTGAAAACCAGATTCGCTTAGTTCCCTTGGTATTTTTTTAGGCTTTGGGATATGGTCAATTATCTCACATACAAATGAAGAATCAACATTCCCTGATTCATTGAACAAAGTTAAATTGTCTTTATGCAAAAAAAAATAGTTAACCACCGACATTTTTTCTATAGCATTTTGTAAATCCTTAAAGACTTCTTTACCTGATGCTTTCAAAATTGATCTAATGTCAATTAAATCATAGAGTACTTCCATATGTATTTTTGGAATTCTTTGAAAATGACAACCGTCTTTTAAAATTTGTTTAGATATTTCTGTCTTTAAATTAAAAATTGCTATTTGATATAAAGAATCTTTATGTGGTATACATATGCTAACATATATTAAAGTTTTAATAACTCTCATTATTTCCGAATTTTTTTTAAGATAAGAAAAGTTTTTAATTAAATGATTAACTTGTTTTGAAATTGATTTAAAAAATATTTTTTTAAAATTATCATTAGATGTTAAAAAGAAAAAATCAAAATGAAGTATCCAACTACATATTCTTGAAGCTAAAATATAATCATTCCATGTTTTAGAATTCCATGAACGATTGTTCTCAATCCATTTTTTTGTTAATTCTCTTGAATGAATTCTTAAGTTTTTGTTTCCAAGAGTTCTTAAATCCGTTAACCAACTAAATGAATGATAGTAAAAAAAGAAGTCGCCCTTTGTGTTTTTTGTATGAAAGTTTTTTTTTTTAAAAAAAAGATTTCCCCTTTCTATATTGCCTTTCCAAAAATTAGGAGGAAAAAATTTTAAATTTTGCGGAATTTCATCAAATTCTAATTTATTATAAATTGGAGAATTATAAGTTATTTTAGAAATAAAACTTCTTGCTTTATGTATTTGTTCTAAAATTCTTAAACCATAAAAGTTTCTTATTTTTATAGATTCCATTTTATTTTGTTATTTTTATTTTGGATTTCTTAATGCATTAATATTTTTTTTGTAATACTTTTTACCTTTGTTAAAGCAAGCAGTTCCTGCTACTAAAATATTAGCTCCTGCATTAATTATATCTTTAGCATTTTTAGTGTTTATACCTCCATCAACTTCCAAGTCTACTTTTAAATTATCTTTTTCTATTTTTTCACGAATTTTATTTATTTTTTTTATTTGTCCTTTAATAAATTTTTGACCTCCAAATCCAGGATAAACACTCATGACAAGAATTAGATTTATTTTTTTTAAAAATGGATAAACAGTTTTTTCTGAAATATTAGGATTTATTGATAAACCGGCTTTCTTTTTGAATGATTTAATTAATTTAATTGTTTTATCTACATTTTTAACATTTTCTGGATGGAAAGTAATTATATCTGCTCCTGCTTCTGCAAAAGGTTTAACAAATTTATCAACCGGTTTAATCATCAAATGAACGTCAAATATTTTTTTTGTATATTTTCTAAGATTTTTTACTATGCCTGGGCCAAAGGTTAAATTGGGAACAAAGTGTCCATCCATGATATCAAAATGAATATAATCAGCTCGAGCTTTACAAATATTGGTTAATTCCAAACCTAAATGCGAGAAATCAGCCGCTAGTAAAGAGGGTGCTATTTTGATTTTTTGATTCACAGATATATATTATATTACAGATTAAATGGAAAAAATTACAAAAAAAAATTTTAAAAAAAAACTATTTAATTCTAAGCAAAAAAAAAGTAAAAAAAAACTTAATCCAACTCGTTATGGAGATTGGGAAAAAAAAGGAAGATGTATTGATTTTTAATTATTTTTTGTTTAGACGAGTTTCTACTAAATTATCAACAACACTAGGATCAGCGAGAGTAGAAACATCTCCTAACTGATCGCTTTCATCTGCTGCTATCTTTCTTAAAATTCTTCTCATTATTTTACCTGATCGTGTTTTTGGCAAACTCGGTGCCCATTGTATAAAATCAGGAGATGCAAGTGGGCCAATGTCTTTTCTTACACAATTTACTAGTTCGTTTTTTAAATCATCACTTGGTTCGCAACCAATTTTTAAAGTTACATAAGCATAGATCCCCCAACCCTTTATATCATGGGGATAACCAACAACGGCTGCTTCTGCAACGTTTTTATGCCCTACCAATGCACTTTCTATTTCTGCTGTTCCGAGATTATGTCCAGAAACTATAATTACATCATCAACTCTACCTGTTATCCAGTAATATCCATCTTTATCTCTCTTACATCCGTCACCAGAAAAATATTTTCCTTTAAATGTTGAAAAATAAGTTTCTTTAAATCTTTCATGATTTTTATATACAGTTCTCATTTGCCCAGGCCAAGAGTTTAATAAACACAAATTACCCTCGCAATCGCCTTCCAGTATTTTTCCATTTTTATCTACTATTCCTGGCTTAATCCCAAAAAAAGGTAAGGTAGCGGAACCAGGTTTTAGATCTGTTACTCCAGGCAGAGGTGTAATTAAAATTCCACCAGTTTCCGTTTGCCACCATGTATCCATAATAGGACATCTGTTATTTCCGACATTTTTAAAATACCACAACCATGCCTCGGGGTTTATAGGCTCTCCAACAGTTCCTAAAATCCTTAAGGATTTTCTAGTCGTTTTTTTTAATGGTTCTTCTCCTTCGCGCATTAAAGCTCTAATAGCTGTTGGAGCTGTATAAAAAATGTTTACTTTGTGTTTATCAATTACTTGCCAAAATCGAGAATTGTCAGGGTAATTTGGGACACCTTCGAACATTAAAGTCGTGGCCCCATTTGCTAAAGGCCCGTAAACAATATAACTGTGCCCTGTTACCCATCCGACATCTGCAGTACACCAATAAATATCGTTTTCTCTGATATCAAATACATATTCGTGGGTAAAAGAAGCATAAACAATATATCCTCCAGTTGTATGTAAAACACCTTTGGGTTTTCCAGTTGAACCTGATGTATACAAAATAAATAAAGGATCCTCAGAATTCATATTTTCTGGAGGGGAAATATCTGAAGCATTCTTCATTAATTCGTCATACCAAAAGTCTCTTGTTTCTTTCCAATTGATTTCATTTCCAGTTCTTTTAAGAACAATCATTTGTTTTAAACATGGAGCTTTATCTGCGGCTTTGTCTGCATTATCTTTTAAAGGTATTTTTTTTCCTCCTCTTATTCCTTCATCAGCAGTTATTATTAAAGTTGAGTCACAATCATTAATTCTATCTGCAAGAGAATCTGGAGAAAACCCCCCAAAAACAACTGAATGAATTGCTCCTACTCTGGCACACGCCAGCATTGCTATAGTAGCCTCAGGGATCATCGGGAGATAAATAGTTACACAATCTCCTTTTTTTATACCTCGATCTTTTAAAACGTTAGAAAACTTGCAGACTTCTTTATAAAGTTCTTTATAAGTAATTTTTTTTGAATCTTTGGGGTCATCTCCTTCCCAAATGATAGCAATTTTATCTCCCTTTGTTTGAAGATGTCTATCTACACAATTATAACATATATTTAATTCTCCTTTTAAAAACCATTTTATAGAAATATTATCATTGTAATTTACTTCTTTTACTTTTTCATATGATTTTTTCCAATCAATTCTTTTAGCAACTTTATCCCAGAACTCATCATTATTTTCAATAGATTCTTTGTAGAGTTTTTCATATTTTTCTTTATTTAGCTTTGTTCCTTTTAAAACTTTATCAAAATTACTGGTTTTTATTAATTTAGTCATTAATTATAACCACCAGCTTCACAGATAATTTTCCAAGAATTCGGGTCAATAGGCATCACTGATAATCTAGACTGTCTGACTAAAGCAAGTTTTGATAATTTTGGATTAGATTTTATTTCTAAAAGTTGAACTGGTTTTTTTAATTTTTTTATTGTTTTTACGTTAACTAAAAAAAATCTTCCACTATCATCTGTGTTGTCAGGATAATGTTCTCTTGTTACTTCTACTACACCAACAATTTGTCTTTCATCAACAGAATGATAAAAAAAACATTTATCACCTTTTTTCATTTGTTTCATATAATTTCTAGCCTGAAAGTTGCGTACCCTTTTCCAAAAACAACCTTTTTCCCCTTTTTTTTCAATAATTCCCCACATTTTTTTACTTGGTTCGGATTTAATAAGCCAATATGCCATATTTTTTTCCTCTATTTTTTAAATTCATTGAAATTATATTAAATTGACCACCTGGGTAAAGGTTGAAAATAAAAATTATTTTTTTGGGTAAATTTATATTTTTCTATAGCAGCCCATGCAATCATAGCAGCGTTATCTGTGCAAAAAATTTTTTTTGGAACATAAAAATTAAATTTAAAACTATTTGATAATTTTTTAATTTTTTTTCTTAAAAAATTATTTGAGGCAACACCACCAACTACAACAAAACTATTTTTATTTGGATACTTTTTTTTAAATATTTGAAATGCCCTCTCGCACTTTGCTTTTAATATTTTATATACTGTATATTGAAAACTAGCACACATATCATATTTAAACTTTCTACTTTTTTTTTTCAATTCGATAATTCTTCTTGAACTTGTTTTTAATCCTGAAAAAGAAAAATTACAATCATTTGATTTTAAAAGCGGTTGAGCTAATTGAAATATAGGAAAACCTTTTTTTGCAAGTTTTTCTATTTCTGGGCCGCCTGGGAATTTTAAATTGAGTAACTTTGCTACTTTGTCAAAAGCTTCACCTAATGCATCATCAAGAGTTGACCCTAGTATTTGATATTTTCCTATTTTATGAGCAATAACAAGCATGGTATGACCACCAGTTACTAATAGGACAAGGTAAGGAAAATTTAAATTATACTCTATTCGAGGAGATAAAATATGACCTTCTAAGTGATTAATTGGTAAATATGGTTTGTTTATAGATAATGCTAAACTTTTTGCAGTAGTTGTTCCAATCAGAAGCCCACCAAGTAAACCCGGACCTCCTGTAGCCGCAACCGCATCAATATTTTTAAATTTTTTTTTAGAAACTTTTAAAGCTTGCAAAATTATTTTATCAATTAATTTAATATGTTCTCTAAACGCTATTTCTGGAACCACACCTCCATATGGACGGTGTTCTTTAAACTGGGAATATAAAATATTTGATAAAACTTTTTTTTTATTATTTTTGTATTCAACCACAGATGCAGCTGTTTCATCACAACTTGTTTCTATACCAAGAATTATCATATTAAAAAAAATAAAATTATAATTTATAATTGTATTTATTCATTTATTTTAATTAAACTTTAGAAATGTCCAATAGAATTAAACAAATTAAAATAGGAACAAGAGAAAGCAAATTAGCGTTAGCACAAGTTCATTTGTTAATAGATGCATTAAAAAAAAAAATTCCAAATTTACAAAAAAAGTATTCTTTAAGAATTATTAAGATTAAAACAAAGGGTGATATAAATAAAACTAAAATTCTTCATTCAGGTTTTAAAGGTTTTTTTACAAAAAAAATAGATGATTTACTTATTTCAAGAAAAATAGATATAGCCGTGCATTCAGCAAAGGACATACCTTCAAAAATTTCAAAAAAAATTGTTTTGTCTTCCTTTTTAACACGGGAAGATCCCAGAGATGTTTTTTTATCTAATGATAATTATTCTGTAAAAGATTTGCCAGAAGGAAAAATTATTGGAACGTCATCTATAAGGCGTACAAAGCAAATTAATTTTTTGAGACCAGGGTTAAACGTTGAATATTTAAGAGGAAATGTTGAAACAAGAATAAAAAAATTAAAAAAACGTAAATATGATGGAATTATTTTAGCTATAGCAGGCTTAAAAAGATTAGGTTTTGATTATAAAAAAAAGAATATTTTAAGAATTAAAAATTTCATTCCTTCTGGAGGACAGGGAGCAATAGCTATTGCAACTAGAAAAAAAGATTTTGATACAATAAATTTAGTAAAAAAAGTTAATCATAAAAAGACCGAAATAGAAGTTAAAACCGAAAGGTCTTTCTTAGGAGAAATAGACGCAGATTGTGACAGCCCGATTGGAGCAAATGCAAATGTTAATAAAAATAAAGTTAATTTTTTTGTATCGGTTCCTTCATTAAGAAATGGAAAAATTTATAGTTTAAAAAAAAGAGGATCTGTTAATAATCCAGAAGCGTTAGGAAAAAAAGTAGGAAGCTTTATAAAGAAAAAATTTGGGAAAAATTTTTTGCAAAAATTTAAAACTTTTGAACAAAAAAAGTTTACAATACTTTTGACAAGACCATATCCTCAATCTGAGGAATTAATAAAAGATATAAATTTAAAAAATATTTCCTTTTATATTTCTCCTTTATTAACTGTAAAAAAAATGAAAGTAAGCAATGACCAAAAAAAAGAGGTAACTAATTCTGATGCAATAATTTTTACAAGTCCTAATGCTGTTAATCATTCTAAGGATTATTTAAAAAGTTATACCAAAAAAGTTTATTGTGTTGGTAAAGATACAAAAAATGCATGTACAAAAATTAAATTAAACAAAGTTATTTCGTCAGACGGTAACGTAGAACAATTGATTAAATTTATAATAAGGAGTTTTAAGCCAATAAAAGGCAAATTAATTTATTTATCTGGAAAAGAAATTACGAAGAATATTGATGTTATTTTAAAAAAAAAAGGATATAGCATTAAGAAAATTATTGTTTATAAAACAGAGTATGTAAAGCAATTTACAAAAAACACTATCAACTTCATTAAAACAAAAAAAATTAATTTTATTACTTTTTTTTCTAGTAGAACCGCTAATAATTTTAATTTAATAATCAAAAAAAATGAGTTAGAAATATATTTACAAAATATTACATGTATTTGTTTAAGCCAGAAAATTAAAAAAATTTTAAAGAATAATTTATTTCAGAAAACACATGTTTGTTCAACACCGGATAGAGCAGGCTTTGTTAAGACAATAAATTTTTTAAATAAAGAATTAAAAAAATAATATTATATAAATGGATTATATGCCCATTGTAATAAAGCTTGCCTTTGCCTTGGGCGACACATTAAATTTCCAGGATCACAATTTGATTTAATACCTCCTATATGTCTTGGCCCGAATGTTGCACATCTTTTAATTTGAAAATTATCAATTTCTAATATTCTTCTTCCCATAGTATATCTACAATACCACTGAAACCATCCAAGAGGGTCTTCTTTGGTTATCCAACCTTTTTTTATCCACTCTTCTTTTGGTTGCCCAGACCTAATTTTAAAATAATTAAGATTTATATCATATCCGCTATTGCTAATTTTAGCTTTTTTAAACCAGGATTTTGGATATTCATTATGATTACCTTCAAAATAATATCCACCAAATACCCCAAGTTCCAACATTTTTTTTGGAGTTAGTTGAGGCTGAAATTTTATTGTTTTCATTAAGAAAAAAGCCCTGAAAAACAGGGCTTTTATAAAATTATCTTCTTTGGCCAAATAAATGGAGAAGCATAATAAATAGATTTATAAAATCTAAATATAGTTTTAATGCTCCCATGATTGCTTTTTTTCCACTTATCTCAGGGTGATCAGATGCACGATACATTTCTTTAATTTTTTGTGTATCGTAAGCAGTTAGCCCAACAAAGACTAAAACGCCAATACATGATATTACATAATAAAG
>Ga0066376_10002281_pt1 | contig 17913 bp, 19 predicted proteins | sample Knorr_S15_td_Bot_FD_77009 | JGI IMG/M metagenome (GOLD analysis project Ga0066376, IMG submission 77009) | Marine microbial communities from Southern Atlantic Ocean transect - Knorr_S15_td_Bottom_ad_5009_LV_A | ecosystem: Environmental > Aquatic > Marine > Oceanic | place: Southern Atlantic... | reverse complement strand
TCGAACAGCCGCAGGTTCTCCGCCAGGTCGTCCGGATGGGTGATCTCGGGCCAGGTGATCGCCATCAACTCTTCGCGGCTGTAGCCCAGGAGGTCGCAGAGGGCGTCGTTGACGGCGATACATTTCTTGTCGGGCGCGTAGATCGCCGAGCCGACCAGGGGGAGATCGAAGTAGCGGCGGAACCGCTCCTCGGCCCGCTGGCGCTCGGTGATGTCGTTATCGATGGCCGTCGAACCGGCATCCGGGACCGGCACCAGGAGGGCGACCGGCTTGCCGCTGCGCTCGATGGTGATCCGCTCTTTACCGAAGGACACGCGGCCCAGAATTTCAGCGAAATTGGCCCGGGCTTCGGATGCGGTGATGGTCTCCATGATCTCGGCTCCCGAAGAATACGAATTGTACGATTTGGTCATTTCGAGCCTAGTGGTCGATTGGTTAAGGAGTCGTTAATCACTTTTGCCGCGGACCATCACCACGCTCCCCATGGACCGACCGGATCCGCGTGTTCAACTCATGGGCGAAGGAGATATTTCGCGGCAAAGCTTGCGCAGGAAGGCGCGGGCGATATCGTCGTGATCCGCGGCGACCTCCACGAAGGCCCCCGGCCCGGTGATCACGTAATTGCGGTAATAGCGGTCCAGCGCCGGGCTGGAAGTGAGGATCGGCAGGCCGTTGACGACAATCCCGAGTTCGCCGGCGCGACGATGGGTTTGCTCGGTCAGGGTGCCGATATTGTCGGTGCCGTCGCCGGATATGTCGATCTTCATGTGCTGGCCGGCATAGTCGTTCTCGGTGATCAAGCGGACGCCGAAGTTGATCGCCCGGCCGATCCCGGTGAATTGACGGATCGGATTGCGTTTGGTGTTCTCGACCAGGGTTGCAAAAGACATGACACTGGCCGGGCCGCGCAGCAGAAACCAGGGAATCATTTGGCTCTCATCGACCACGCCGCTCCATTGGAACAGGGTCACGGCGACGCCGTTCTGCCGGCCGATGAGGCCGATGATCTCGGGGTTCCGAAAGGCGTCGGCGATGCCCTTCATCTGCAGATAAAATTCATTACCATCGACACTGATCGAACTATCGACCGCAAGAACCAGCTCGAGAGAAATCGGAATCTCCGCTTGGGCCTCTTCGAGCGGCATCAGGGTCGCAAGGATCGCTAAGGTCGCCCACCGCACGGCTTTCAAGTCAGGCTGCATAGCCGACGATAACGCACCTGGGCGGCCCCTGTCACGGCCTGCAACACGGTCGACGCACAATGGGATATGATAGCCTGGATGTTTGAGGCTGGAGGCGCCTGTGTTTCCGTTTTGAGGGCAGCAACGCCCATGACGTTGAAATTGTCGATTATCACTAGGAAAAAAATGCGGACAATCCCCCCTGTCCACCCCGGAACCATCCTCCGCGAAGAGTTCTTACAACCGCTCGGAATCACCCAGTATCGTCTCGCCAAGGATATCCGTGTCCCCGAGACGCGCATCGCTGCAATCCTCAAGGGCAGGCGCCGCATCACGCCGGATTCGGCGCTGCGGCTGTCACGCTATTTCAAAATGCCGGACCGCTTCTTCGGTAACCTTGAAGCCCATTACGACATCGAGATCGAGAAGATGAAGCTCGGGGACGCGCTGGAGCAAGAGATCGAACCCCGCAGCGATATGGGCGGGCCGTGAGCAATAATCCCTGAATCCGGCGATCTGACAAAAACAATAGACTTCGATTTCAATAAGGCACGACCAGGCGGGCTAATAGATCGCCATAGCCCCATATAATCGTGCCTGGAACGGCCAAACCGATACCAATTTGCGCCGCTAATATATCTACTTTTGTTTGCCGATCAGTCTCAATTTCATCAGGCGTAGGAACGGTATGGCCGTAATCAATGTGAAATTTATCATGAATCAGCCCTTCGAAACCCCTTCGAATTCCATTTTGCCCTCCCAACACCACACCGATTAGAACCATTAGCGATCCGCTTCGTTGGAACCATGTCCAATCACCATAAAGAAGGCTGGCAATAATCGATGCGATTAGGATCAGCATCGCGAGACTGACCAAAACTGGGATGCTCGTTAGAAGCGATTTCATTGTCTTTGTTACGAGAATCAATTCCCGCCGAGCAGCCGTCGCGCGATGACCTGGGCCTGGATTTCGGCGGCGCCCTCAAAGATGTTGAGGATGCGCGCATCGACCAGCACCCGGCTGATGGCGAACTCCTCGGCATAGCCGTTGCCGCCGTGGATCTGCAGGGCGTTGTCGGCGGCGCTCCAGGCGATGCGCGCCGCCAGCAGCTTAGCCATGCCGGCCTCCAGGTCGCAGCGGTGTCCCGAGTCCTTCTCGCGCGCCGCGAACCAGGCCAGCTGGCGGGCGATCATGATCTCCACCGCCATCCAGGCGAGCTTGCCCGAGACCCGGGGGAAGCCGTAGATTTCGCGGCCGAACTGATGGCGCTGGCGGGCGTAGGCGAGGCCCAGGTCGAGCGCGTTCTGGGCGACCCCGACGGCCCGCGCGGCGGTCTGGATTCGCGCCGACTCGAAGGTCTCCATGAGCTGCTTGAAGCCGCGCCCCTCCTCGCCGCCGAGCAGGGCGTCGGCGGGGACATCGAAGCCGTCGAAGGCGATCTCGTATTCCTTCATGCCGCGATAGCCGAGCACCTTGATCTCGCTGCCCGACATGCCGGGCGCCGGGAACGGATCGTCCGTGGAACCCCTCGGTTTCTCGGCGAGGAACATAGACAGGCCCTTGTAGCCCGGTTCGGACCCGTCCGTGCGCGCCAGCAGGGTCATCACATCGGCGCGCGCCGCGTGGGTGATCCAGGTCTTGGCGCCGGTGATCCGCCAGCCGTCGCCGTGGCGCGCCGCGCGACACTGCAAGGACCCTAGGTCCGAGCCGGTGCCGGGCTCGGTGAACACCGCCGTCGGCAGCGCCTCGCCAGAGGCGATGGCCGGCAGCCAGCGGCGAATCTGGTCCTCCGTGCCGGCCAGGCGGATGAGTTCGGCGGCGATCTCCGAGCGGGTCGCCAGGGAGCCGACCCCGAGGGAGCCCCGGCTCAAGGCCTCGGTGACCACGCACATGGCGACCTTCCCCAGGCCCGATCCGCCCCAGTCCTCGGGGATGGTCAGGCCGAAGACGCCGAGTTCGGCCATCGCCTCGATGATTTCCATGGGGATCAATGAATCATCACGGTGCCAGTCTTGCGCCTGGGGGGTGATGCGCTCGGCGGTAAAACGGGAGAACTGATCGCGGACCATCTCCAGGGTGTCGTCGCCGAGGCCGGAGTTGCCGAAATCGCCATCGGCGATCAGCGCTGCGATGCGCTCCCGCGCGGCGGCGGAATTGCCGTTGGCGATGAGTTCTTTGACCTCGGCCGTATGAAAAGCGGCGAGCGCCCCGTCATCGACGCCGAGATCGCCGGGCCTAACCACCTCGACCTGGCTCATGGCGATGCCGCCGGCCAATTGTGCGAGGTACTCGCCGAAGCCCGCGCCCAGCATCAACTCTTCGAGTTCGCCGAGGCCGCCCGCGCCGTCCAGCCGTTCGGCCCAGCCGAGCAATTGCCGCAGGGCCTCCACATAGGTCGCGTACCAGGCCAGGCCATGGGCGGCGAACTGATGGGCGTCGAGCCGCGCCCCGTCGAGCCGGCCGTCGCGCACCACCAGGCCCCGCACAGCCGCGCGGGCGGCGTCGAGCAGGCCCTCGGCGGCGCGGAGTGCCGCAGCGCAGGTGGAAGTTGGCAAACTCACGCCTCGCGGGCGTCTTCCAGGGTCCGCATGCCGGGGCGCTTGGCCTGGACCAGCACCGCCATGTTGCCCGGCTTGTGCTGGTTGTTCATCATCTTCATATGGGCGCGGGGGATGTCGCGCCAGGCGAAGACCTCGCTCATGCAGGGATCGATGCGGCGGTCGATCACCAGCCGGTTGGCCTGGCTGGCCTGTTTGAGATTGGCAAAATGGCTGCCCTGGATGCGCTTCTGGCGCATCCACACGAAGCGCGCGTCGAAGGTCAGGTTGTAGCCCGTGGTGCCGGCGCAGAACACCACCATGCCGCCGCGCTTGACCACGAAGCAGGACACCGGGAAGGTCTGCTCGCCGGGATGTTCGAAGACGAAATCGACGTCTACTCCCTTGCCGGTGATGGCCCAGATCGCCTTGCCGAATTCGCGGCACTTCTTGGCGTAGACGGCGTAGCCCTCGGCATCGTCGATGTCGGGACACTGCCCCCAGCAATCGAATTTCGAGCGGTTGATGGCCTCGCGCGCGCCCAGGGACAGCACGAAATCGCGCTTGCCGTCGTCCGAGATCACGGCGATGGCGTTGGCCCCGGCGGTGGCGATGAGCTGGATCGCCATGGAGCCCAAACCGCCCGCCCCGCCCCACACCAGGACATTGTGGCCGGGGCGCAGGATATGGGGGCGATGGCCGAACAGCATGCGGTAGGCGGTGGCCAGGGTGAGCACATAGCAGCCGCTTTCCTCCCAGCTGAGATGCCGGGGCCGGGGCATCAGCTGGCGCGATTGCACCCGGCAGAACTGGGCGAAGGAGCCGTCCGGCGTCTCGTAGCCCCAGATGCGCTGGGACGGCGACAGCATGGGATCGCCGCCGTTGCATTCCTCGTCGTCGCCGTCGTCCTGGTTGCAATGGGCGACGACCTCGTCGCCGACCTTCCAGCGCTTCACCCGGCGGCCCACCGCCCAGACCACCCCGGCGGCGTCCGAACCGGCCACGTGATACTCGGCCTTGTGGATGTCGAACGGCGACAGGGGCTTGCCCAAGGCCGCCCAGACGCCGTTGTAATTGACCCCCGCGGCCATGACCATGACCAGCACTTCGTCGGAATCGATCTCCGGCGTCGGCACCACCTCGACGAGCATGGCGCTATCGGGCTCGCCGTGGCGCTCCCGGCGGATCGCCCAGGCATGCATGTTTGCCGGAACATGGCCGAGCGGCGGGATCTCGCCGACCTCGTAGAGATCCTTGACCTCGATGCCGCCGCCGGTCTCGAGTTCGATGACGTCCGCCGTCTCGCCCATTTGTCACTCCCTTGCGAATAAGCCCGCGCAATTCTGGCCGGCGCGCGGCGGATTTGGCAAGGTTTTTTTGCATTGCAGCATAAGTTATGTTGCTATAGCTCACTGACTAGGGGGGCAAGATGAAGGGCGATCGAGAAAAACCCGGGCGCGACAAACCGTGGATCATGCGGACCTATTCCGGCCATTCGTCGGCACATGCGTCGAACGCGCTGTACCGCGCCAATCTGGCACGCGGCCAGACCGGACTTTCCGTGGCCTTCGACCTGCCGACCCAGACCGGCTACGACCCCGATCATCCCCTGGCCGCCGGCGAGGTCGGCAAGGTCGGCGTGCCGATCAGCCATCTCGGCGACATGGAGGCGCTGTTCGACGGCATCCCGCTGGAGCGCATGAACACCTCGATGACCATCAACGCCACCGCGCCCTGGCTGTTCGCGCTGTATATCGCCGCCGCCGAGCGCCAGGGCGCCGCGCGGCTAGAGCTCGCCGGCACGGTGCAGAACGATATCCTCAAGGAATACCTGGCGCGCGGCACCTATATTTTTCCGCCCGGCCCGTCGCTCAAGCTGACCACCGACCTGATCGTCTTTGCCGGGGCCGAGACGCCGCGCTGGAACCCGATCAACCTGTGCTCCTACCACCTCCAGGAAGCCGGGGCGACGACGGTACAGGAAATCGCCTTCACCCTGGTCAACGCCATCGCCATCCTCGACTCCTTGCGCGACGCCGACGACTTGCCGGCGGCCGATTTCCCGGCCCTGGTCGGCCGGGTCAGCTTCTTCGTCAACGCCGGGCTCAAGCTGATCACCGAAATCTGCAAGATGCGCGCCTTCACCGAGATGTGGGACGAATTGCTGGCGACACGCTATGGAGTGGCGGACCCGAAATTCAGGCGTTTCCGCTACGGGGTGCAGGTCAACTCCCTGGGCCTCACCGAGCAGCAGCCCGAAAACAACGCCTACCGCATCCTCATCGAAATGCTCGCGGTGGTGCTGTCCAAGGACGCCCGCGCCCGCGCCATCCAGCTTCCCGCCTGGAACGAGGCCTTGGGGCTGCCCCGTGAATGGGATCAGCAATGGAGCCTGCGCCTGCAGCAGATCGTCGCCCATGAGACCGATATCCTCGAATTCGACGACATCTTCGAAGGCTCGGTGGTGATCGCCGCCAAGGTCGCCGAACTCAAGGCCGACGCGCAGGACGAAATCGACCGTATTGCCGATCTGGGCGGCGCGGTGGCGGCCATCGAGAGCGGCGCCATGAAGCAGGCCCTGGTCGACTCCAATGCCCGCCGCCTGGCCGCCATCGAGAGCGGCGAGCAGATCGTGATCGGCGTCAACGCCTTTACGGAGAGCGGCCTGTCGCCCCTGGCGGCGGGCCAGGACGGCGGCTTCCTGACCGTCGAGGCCGAGGCCGAGGCGGCCCAGCTACGCAATGTCGCCGCCTGGCGCGAGGCCCGCGACGAGGCCGCCGCGGCGGCCGCCCTGGCCGCCCTCAAATCCGCCGCCGCCGAGGGCGTCAACGTCATGGAGCCCTCCATCGCCTGCGCCCACGCCGGGGTCACCACCGGCGAATGGGCCGGGACCCTGCGCGAGGTCTACGGCGAATACCGCGCCCCCACCGGCGTCGTTGCCGATCCCCGGGGCGCCGACGGGCTCGATGACATCCGCGCCCGGACCGCCGCCCTGGCCAAGCGCCTGGGCGGGCCGGTCAAGCTGCTGATCGCCAAACCCGGCCTCGACGGCCATTCCAACGGCGCCGAGCAGATTGCTCTCCGCGCCCGCGATTGCGGTCTCGAGGTGATCTATGAGGGCATCCGCCAATCGCCCGCGCGCATCGTCGAGATTGCCGGCAGCGAGGCTCCCCATGTGATCGGCATCTCGATCCTCTCGGGCACCCATACCCGGCTGATCCTCGACATCCTCGCCCGCCTCAAGGCCGCCGGCCTGGCCGGGCTGCCGGTGGTGGTCGGCGGCATCATCCCCCCCGCCGACGCGGGCGCCCTTAAATCCGCCGGCGTCGCCGCGATCTACACGCCGAAGGACTACGAGCTCACCGCCATCATCGCCGACATCGTCGGGCTGGTGGAGAAGCGGGCCTAATCATCCCCCAGCGCCGCCAACCGCCCTTCCGGCTGGACGCGGTGGTTGACGACCAGGCGGTCGTGGAGGTCGCCGATGGTGTCGCGGCCCCGGGTGACGAACAGGAAGGGCAGGAAGGCGTGGACCAGGCATGCGAGAGCGGCCTTAAACAGCGGGCCGGCGAAGCCGAGCGCCATGGCCATGTGCTCGCCGTATGTCTCATCGACGCTTGCCGGATGCTCGGTGAATAATTTAGCCAGCATGGTGCTTCCTTCCCGGGCCGCGAGCCCTGAATCGCTCTGTATGAATAGCCCATAGACTACGCCGGGCGGCGTGGAACTGGTTTTCTAATTCATCAGAATATCAGCAAATTTTCCGTATTTTATTTCGCTAAATATGAATTTTCCAGTATATTATTCACATGGACTCCATCGATAAGAAAATACTAGCCATCCAGCAAGTGGACTCGACGGTCGCCGTCGCGGCCATCGCCGAGCGCGTCGGGCTGTCTGCGACGGCCTGCTGGCGGCGCATCCGGAATCTCGAGAAGAGCGGTGTCATCCGCCGCCGCGTCGCCCTGCTCGACGCCAAGTCGCTCGGTGTCGGGGTTACGGTGTTCGTCAGCCTGAAGACAAGCAAACACAGCCAGAAATGGCTCGAATCATTCGCCGCTCATGTGGCGGCCATCGACGAAATTGTCGAATTCTACCGCATGTCGGGGGAAGTGGATTATCTGCTGAAGGTCGTGGTGCCCGACATCGCGGGCTTCGATGCGGTCTACAAGCGGCTCATCGCCGTGGTTGATTTCTCCGATGTAAGCTCATCCTTCGCCATGGAGGAAATCAAATACGCCACGGCCTTGCCCCTGAACTACGCAATTTGACGACATGATCGGCTCGCAAAGACGTGATCGCAATGACTGCTCTGGGGCGCTAGTATGGTTTGAGGATTAGCAGGAGACCGATCATGCCGCGTTCATTGATTGCCGGCTTGGCTCTCGCCCTGGCCTTGGCGACGGGGATCGCCTCGCCGTCTTTCGCCGCCGAGGGCCAACCGCCACCGCCGCCCATCGAGTGGTCCGACTTCATCGACAGCCTGGACCAAACGCCCAAGGATTTCGTGGTCGGCGAGGAGATGTGCTAAAGCATCTCCGTCAATGCGCCAGGAGGGTGTCCTCTTGGCGAAGTATATCCCAGATGCAGTACCAGCTGTTGTCCCGGCAGATCTGCATGGCCTCTTCGTAACCCAAGCTGTCGGCGAGGTTATGGGCGAATTCGCGCTGCGAGGGCCGCGGCGCTTCTTCCGGGTTCGTCATGTCTAACATCATCGCGATCTCCCTTGCGGATTATCGGTGAGTGACCAGCGTTAGCCGCTCCGTAGACCGTCTGATTTACCGCCGCTCCTCATACCCGCGTTATGGATGCCCAATACGGCGGACTGGGGGAGTGCTATTAGAGAGCCATGAGTTATCTCGATCGGATCGCCGAATGCAACAACCACGACCCGGCCCTCTACCGGTCCTTCCGGGTGGCCGGGCGGCGGGTCGGCTGGCTCAGGCGGCCGTTCCTTGAGCGCTTGCGCGATTTCCCCGAGGTCTTCCAAATAGACGCCGACGCGGTGCGCCTGGATCCCCGCCTCGATGACTTTGAGATCCGCTCCGAGGCGCTCGATGGGGTGCTGCGCGCCCTCGCCGGGGACGGCGCAATCCCGGGCTGGCGCGGCGAGCAATACCCGGTCGCGACAGGCTTCACCGAGCCCCCCCTGATGCAGATGGAGCGCGCCGCGACGCCGTTGTTCGGAGTGCGCGCCTACGGCGTCCATGTCAACGGGTTCGTCCGTGATCGCGGCGAGATCAAGCTGTGGGTCGCGCGCCGCAGCCAGGCCAAGTCGAGCTATCCGGGCGAGCTCGATAATTTCGTCGCCGGCGGCCAGCCGATCGGCATCGGACTGCTCGAGAACGTCATCAAGGAGGCGGCGGAGGAAGCTGATGTGCCGGCCGCGATCGCCGCCCGGTCGGTTGCCGTGGGGAGCTTGAGCTATTGCCACGAGATCGCCGACGGCGATTATCCCGGCGGCCTCAAGCCCGACGTCATCTTCGTCTACGACCTGGAATTGCCAGCGGATTTCGAGCCGCGAAACACCGACGGCGAGATCGACAAATTCTATCTCTGGTCCCTGGGCGAGGCCATGGCGGCGACTCGCGAGACCAGCGATTTCAAGTACAATTGCGCCCTGGTCAATATCGACTTCTTCATGCGCCACGGCGCCCTCGACCCCGACAGCGAGCCAGATTACCTGGACATCGCCAGGGGGCTGCGCGGTCTGCCGGACAAGACAGCCTCGCCGTGATGGATCTTCGCCGGACAGCCTTTACGGCCGCCCGGCGATTTAATCCCGGCTAAGCGGCCTGCCGGCGATTGCGGCCCTGACGGCGGCGGTTGCGCTTGTGCCGCGGCTGGCCATGAGACGGCTTGGGCGCGGCCCGCGCGTCCGCGATATCGACGACGGGTTCTTCGCCGACAACCGTCAAACGACGTTTGATCAGCTTCTCGATGTCGCGCAGGTAACCGCGCTCGGACGGATCGCAGAACGACAAAGCCGCCCCGCCCGCGCCGGCCCGCGCGGTGCGGCCGATACGGTGGACATAGCTCTCCGCCTCGTTGGGAAGTTCGAAGTTGATGATATGGCTGACGCTTTCCACATCGATCCCCCGCGCCGCGATATCCGTCGCCACCAGGACCCGCACCTCGCCGGAACGGAACCGCTTGAGCGCGCGCTGACGGGCGCCCTGGGACTTGTTGCCATGGATGGCGTCGGCGGAAACGCCCCATTTTTCGAGGCGCTCGGCGATGCGGTTGGCACGGTGCTTGGTGCGCGAGAAGACAATCACCCGCGAGCAGGCGGGATCCTTCAGGATGGTCGCCAGCAAGGCCAGCTTGTCCGGGGCTGGCACGTGATAGACGCTCTGCTCGATACGCTCGATCGGCGTCGCCCGGGGGGTCACCTCGATGCGCACGGGATGGCTGAGGATGTCGCCCGACAGGCGCTCCACCGCGGCCGGCATGGTGGCCGAAAACAGCAGCGACTGGCGCGCCCTCGGCATGGCCGCGATGATCTTGCGGACATCGCGCACGAAGCCCATGTCGAGCATCCGGTCGGCCTCGTCGAGGACCAGGTGTTCGACGGCGCCCAGACTGATCTGGCGCTGGTTCATGAGATCGAGCAGGCGGCCCGGCGTGGCGACGACGATATCGACGCCGCGGCCCAGGGCCTTGACCTGGGGTACCTGGCTGACGCCGCCGAAGATCACCGATAGCCGCAGATGGAGATGCTTGCCATAGGCGCGGAACTCGTCGCCGATCTGGATCGCCAGCTCGCGGGTCGGGGCCAGGATCAGGGCGCGCGGGCTGCGCGGCTTGCGGTTCCCCTGGCCGCGGGAAAGCCTTTGCAGAATGGGCAGGGCGAAGGCCGCCGTCTTGCCGGTGCCGGTCTGGGCGATGCCCAGCACGTCCTTACCCTTGAGAAGTTCGGGGATGGCCCGCGCCTGGATCGGCGTCGGGGTGATGTAGTTTTTAGCGGTCAAAGCACGCTGGATCGGATCGGCCAAGCCGAGGTCCGAGAAATTACTGATCGTCACTTGAATATATTTCCTTATGCGCGCGGGCTGCGCAGGCTGGGTCCCCATGGACTCGACCGCACACCGGCGTTTAACCCTGCCCCGGGCGCGGCCGGAGCGAGTAGATTTTTGATGATTGTTCTTAGGATATGGTACCGCTGAAGAGCGGCGCTTCGCGCAATCGCAAGACAATGTATGGCGGGTAAATGGGCGATCCGGCCCGCTTTGTCAAGGGGATCGGTTATGAATGTATGGCGTTACACTTCAATCAGGCGCCGGCTGCGTCGAGCGAGGCGAGACCCTACAGCCCGAGGTCGGACAGACCTGGATGATCGTCGGGCCGCCGTCCCAGGGGCCAATGATACTTCCGATCCTCCTCGTCAATCGGAAGATCATTGATGCTGGCGATCCGGCGGCGCATCAGGCCGTCCTCGTCGAACTGCCAGTTTTCATTGCCGTAGGATCGGAACCATTGCCCGCTGTCGTCATGCCATTCATAGGCAAAACGCACTGCAATTCAGTTCTCACCAAATGTCCACACCTCTTTGATCAGACGATAATCGAGTTTGCGCTCCCATTTGCGGGTGAGGAAAGCCTCGATCCGCTCGCGGCCACGGATGAACTCCGCGCGGTTCCGCCATTGGCTGTCGACGGTATAGGCCTGCGAGACCTTCCGCGGATTGCGGCCGTTCCAGCCGTCTTCGGCGAGCCGTGTCTTCTCGGCGGCGGTCTCGGCGGTAAACGGCGGCAATGGTGGACGAGTCATTTTCCGGCATTCTCCAGGTGGTCCGCGCAGTGTGAAACATACCCCGACGCACAGTCGGCCGCCAGGGCTCACGGCGGTGGGCACATCACCTCAAAAATGATACCCGGCAATCCTTACCCTAGCCCAGCGCCCGCCAGCCGATGTCGCGGCGGCAGAAGCCTTGCGGCCAGTCGAGGGCGTCGACCGCCCCGTAGGCGCGCGCGCGCGCCTCGGCGAGAGTCTTCGCCGTGGCGGTGACGCCGAGCACCCGGCCGCCGTTGGCGGTGACCGCACCACCCTCGGCGCGGGCGGTGCCGGCGTGAAACAGGTTGACCCCGGCCCCCGCGGCGGCTTCCTCCAGGCCGCCGATGACCGAGCCTTTCTCGTAAGGACCGGGATAGCCCTCGGCGGCCATCACCACGCAGAGCGCCGCCTGGTCGCGCCAGCGCAGGGTGATCTTATCGAGCACCCCGTCGCGCGCGGCGATCAACGCGGGCAACAAATCTGACATCAGCCGGGTCACCATGACCTGGGTCTCGGGATCGCCGAAGCGGGCGTTGAATTCAATCACCTTGGGGCCGTCGCCGGTCAGCATCAGCCCGCAATACAGCACCCCCTTGAAGGGCCGGCCCTCGGCGGCCATGGCGGCCACCGTGGGCTCGACGATGGTTGTCATGATTCGCGCGGCCATGGCGTCGTCGACCGCCGGCGTCGGCGAATAGGCGCCCATGCCGCCGGTGTTGGGGCCGGTGTCGCCCTCGCGCAGCGCCTTGTGGTCCTGGGCGGCGGCCAACGGCAGCGAATGCACGCCGTCGACCAGGGCGTGGAAGCTGGCCTCCTCGCCGATCAGCTTTTCCTCGATCACCCAGTCCGCCGCCGCGTCTCCGAGGGCGGCGCCGAGATCGTCGATGGCGGCCAGCGCCTGATCGACGGTCTCGGCGACCACCACGCCCTTGCCGGCGGCCAGGCCGTCGGCCTTGACCACGATGGGCGCGCCGGTCTGGCGGATATAGGCCTTGGCCGCGGCGCTTTCGGTGAACCGCGCATAGGCGCCGCTGGGGATGCGGTATTTGGCGCAGAGGTCCTTGGAGAAGCCCTTCGAGCCCTCGAGAACGGCGGCGGCGGCGTTCGGTCCGAATGACCTGATTCCGGCCTCCTCGAGGCGATCCACCAGCCCGGCGACCAGGGGCGCCTCGGGGCCGACAACCACGAAATCGACGGCGCGCGCGGCACACAGGGCGACTAGGCCGTCCAGGTCGTCGGCGGCGACATCCACGCAGTCGGCCAGGGCGGCGATGCCGGCGTTTCCCGGCGCGCAAAGCAGCCCATCGCAGAGCGGCGAAGCGACGATCGCCCAGCACAGGGCGTGCTCCCGCCCGCCCGACCCAACCACCAGAATTTTCATGGCCCTCCCCTTGCTCCAACCGCCGCCTCTTGTATCATAGGACCGGATCAGATGACCGACATTCCCGGCAATATTCCCGAATACAGCGTCAGTGAAATCTCGGCGGCGTTGAAGCTGTCGGTCGAGCGGGCGTTCGACCGGGTGCGCATACGCGGCGAGGTATCGCGCCTGTCCCGGCCGAAATCGGGCCATGTCTATTTCCGCCTCAAGGACGAGAACGCGGTGATCGACGCGATCTGCTGGCGCGGCGTCGCGGCCAAGCTGCGCCATCCGCCGGAAGAAGGTCTCGAGATGATCTGCTCCGGCCGGCTGACCACCTACCCCGGGCGTTCGTCCTATCAGATCATCGTCGATCACGTTGAGCCGGCCGGCGAAGGCGCCATGCTGAAGCTGCTCGAGGACCGCCGCAAGGGGCTCGCCGCCGAGGGCCTGTTCGACGCCGACCGCAAGGCGCCGCTGCCCTTCATCCCGGAGGTCATCGGGGTGATTACCTCGCCGAGCGGGGCGGTGATTCGCGATATCCTGCACCGTCTCGCCGACCGCTTCCCGCGTCCCGTGCTGCTGTGGCCGGTCGCCGTCCAGGGCGGGCGCGCCGCCGCCGAGGTCGCCCACGCCATCGCCGGCTTCAACAATATCGAACCGGGCGGGCCGGTGCCGCGCCCCGACCTGCTGATCGTGGCGCGGGGCGGCGGCAGCCTGGAAGACCTGTGGCCGTTCAACGAGGAAATCGTCGTGCGCGCCGCGGCGGCCAGCGCCATCCCGCTGATCTCGGCGATCGGCCATGAGAGCGACACCACCCTGATCGACCTGGCCGCCGATCTGCGCGCCCCGACCCCCACCGCCGCCGCCGAGCTGGCGGTGCCGGTGCGCGCCGAATTGAGCGCCCGGGTGATCGATCTTGGCGGCCGCATGATCGGCGCCATGGGGCGCGGCCAGGAGGCCCGGCGCAGCGCCCTGCGCGGCCTCGCGCGCGGTCTGCCGAGCGATCCGAGACGCCTGCTCGAAGGCGCCGTCCAGCGCCTTGATGCCGCCTCCGAGCGCATGCTGGCGGCGCTCCGCCTGTGGGTCGAGCGGCAACGGGCGCGCATCCCGGGCCTGCGCCCCGGCCCCCTGCGCGGCGGCGTCGTCCATCGCCGCGCCGCCCTCGGCGTGCTCTCGCCCCGGCTGCGAAGCGCCCTGGGGCGCGGTCTCGACCGGGCGGCCGAGCGGCTCACCGCCCAGGCGCGCCTGCTCGACGGCTTCGGCTTTGCCCAGGTGCTGGCGCGCGGCTTCGTCCTGCTGCGCGGCGGCCATGGCGCCCCGGTGGTCTCGGCCGCCATGACCAAGCCGGGCATGGCCGTCGAGCTGACCTTCCACGACGGCGCGCGGGGCGCCACCATCGATGGCAAGCCGGCCCGGCAAAGACCCGCCGCTGCAACCGGAGATCAGGGAGATTTGTTTTGAAATACCGGTATTTCCTGGCCGCGATTCTACTGTCGCACACCGCCCCCCTCGCGGCCCATGAGATCGCCCTCGAGGGACCGCTGATCCAGGGCGGGCTGGTGATCGGCGCCACCGAGCCGGACGCCCTGGTGCGCTTCGACGGCCGGGCCATCCGGGTGTCCGCCGATGGAGTCTTTCTGATCGGCTTCGGACGCGATGAAAAGGGCCCCCTGACGATCGAAGTGCGCCATGCCGACGGCGGCGTCACCACCAAGCGCCTGATCATAGAGCCGCGCGAATACCAGCTGCAGCGCATCGACGGCCTGCCCGCCAAGATGGTCACGCCGGACCCCGAGGCGCTGGCGCGCATCCAGCGCGAGGGGGCCTGGATCACCGCGGTGCGCGCCAAGGACAGCCCCGAGCCCCTGTTCGCCGGCGGCTTCACATGGCCGGTGCGCGGCCCGATCAGCGGCGTCTACGGCAGCCAGCGCATCCTTAACGGCATACCCAAGCGGCCGCATTTCGGCATCGATGTGGCGGCGCCCGAGGGATCATCGGTGAGCGCCCCGGCCGACGGCGTGGTCGCCCTGGCCGAGACCGATTTATATTATACCGGCGGCACGGTGATGCTCGACCACGGCCACGGCCTGACCTCGGTCTATTCCCATATGAGCGCGGTGACCGTGCGCCTCGGCCAGCGCGTCTCCCAGGGCGACATCATCGGCCGCGTCGGCGCCACCGGCCGGGTCACCGGCGCCCATCTCGACTGGCGCATCAATTTGTTCAAGACCCGCCTCGACCCGGCCCTGCTGGTCGGACCCATGGGGGAATAGGGATTCAGGTATCAGGTATCGAGAAGTTTGATCTGATCCCTGATCCCTGATCCCTGAATCAAGCATCGAACGGGGCGCGGCCGTCCTTGACGCCGGACTGGCGGAGGATCGAGTGTTTGATTTTTTTCATGGCGCCGTGCTCGATCTGGCGCACCCGTTCCTTGCTGATGCCGAGTTTTCCGCTCAGCGCCTTGAGGGTTAGGTTGTCGTCCCGGAGCCGCCGCGCGGCGATGACCCGCCGTTCGCGGGCCGTCAACTCCTCGAGCGCCGCCGCCAGCCAACGCGAACGGTTCGCGGCGCCGCGCCGGGCCGCTAGCCTGGCCTCCGGCGACGGCGCCGGGTCGGGCAAATTGTCTTGCCACTCCTCATCGCCGTCCCGGCCGACCGGCGCGTTCAGCGATTGGTCGTTGGCGGAGAGCCTGATCTCCATGGTCTCGACGTCGCCGAGCGACACCTTGAGCGCGTCGACGATAGCCTGGCGGGCGGCGTCAGACTGCTGCCGTAGGGTTCGTCAATCGCCGCGCGAAGGCGGTTGAAATTGAACAACAGGGTCTTCTGGGCCGCCGTCGTGCCGACCCGCACCACCGACCAGTTGCGCAGGATGTAACCCTGCATGGCGGCCCGCACCCACCAGGCGGCGTAGGTCGAGAAACGGATTTCGCGTTCGGGCTGGAATCGCTGGGCGGCCATCATCAGCCCGACGACGCCCTCCTGGACGAGCTCGCTCAGGGATGCGCCGTAGCGGCGGTAATGCATAGCGGGGCGGACCACCAGACGGCTGTAGGCGTCGATCAGGCGGTGCAGGGCGACGATATCGCCATGCTCCCGCCAGCGCCGGGCGAGGACCAATTCATTCTCTCGGGAGAGCATCGGCGCGCGCATGGACATCGAGATGAAACGGCGGCTGGCGCGTTGTGCTTCCAGGCTCTCGATGACGGTCATGGGCAAGCGCTCCGATAGGGCCGCGCGCGGCGACCGCAGCTTTGATCCCCCCTCTAACCGTTTCTCATGTTGACGATGAATATCTTGTCGGCTGGCGCCGAGATTGCCGAATCAACCCCTGTCACTTCTCTGTGAACGGGAGGGCGGCTAACCTTCGATCTGCTCGATGCAGTTGCCGTCGAGATCGAAACAGGCCGCCTGGAGCGGGCCGCCGGCGCCGCAGCCGCCGTCGAGACTCGCGGTATGGGCGGTGAAACGCACCCCGCGCTGCTTGCGGTCATAGCCGCGGACGACCAGCTTGAAGTGACTGTAGGGCTCGGTGATCCTGTCGAATCCGTCGCCCCACCACAGGCTGTCGCCCTGGGTGTCGAGCGGCCGGTCGGCCTCGAGGCCGGCATTGACGAAGAGCAGCGAGCCGTCCCCGGTGAAGGCCGCCCGGCGCAACGCCGACATCAAATTGTAATGACCCGCGTTGGATTGCATGGCGTCGCGCAACCGGCCGGTCCAACGGGCCAATTCGACGGCCCCGACACGGGCGCGGGAGAGGCCTTCGGCGGCATTACCGCCGTAGGCCTCGAGGGTCGCGCGGAGACCCCGATCGAGCATCCAATCGAGAACCGTGACGGGGTCGAGGGCGAGGTGAAGCTGCATCAGCTTGGCCCACATTTCTTCCTGGGCGCCGCGCAGGAAGACGATATTGCAGGCCAGCATTCCGGGTTCCGCGAGGAGCGCCCGGCGGAAGGACAGCAGGTGGTCCAGGGTCGCGCGGATGGTCTTGCCGTGACCGAGGAAATTGCCGAGATAGACCAGGCGGTCGCCGGGCTCGAAGCGCTCGGCGATCTGGTCGTGGATCGCGCTCAGACGCGCCGCTTCGCCGTGAATCGAGGCGACCGCCCAGACCCGTTTGGCGTTGTGCAGGGTGGCGAAAGTCGATGGCTCCGGCATCAGCGCAACTTCCGTTCAACGGCAGCCCAAGGAAGCGCAAAAATTGAGCCGCAATCAGCGGCGCTCACCCGCCAAGGCAGACCAATCAGGCGACTTCGAGGACCTTCTCGAGCCGCTCCGTGGCGGCGCCTTGCTCGATCTTCTCGACGGCGGCGAATTCGCGGATGAGACGCTCGAACGCGGCTTCGTAAAGCTGGCGCTCGCTATAGGAACGATCCGGCTGGCCGGCGTTGCGATGCAGGTCGCGGACCACTTCGGCGATCAAAATCGGGTCGCCCGAATTGATCTTGGCCTCATATTCCTGGGCGCGGCGGCTCCACATGGTGCGCTTCACCCGGGCCCGTCCCCGAAGCGTCGTCAAGGCGCCTTCCATGGTCTCGCGCGACGACAGGCCGCGCATGCCGGAGGTCACGGATTTTCCCACGGGTACGCGCAAGGTCATCTTTTCCTTGGCGAAATTGACGACGATCACCTCGAGGTTGGTGCCCGAGATTTCCTGTTTCTCGATACCCGTCACCTGACCGACGCCATGGGTCGGATAAACCACATAATCACCCTTAGCGAAGGGTTTGTCCTTGGACATACTTTCTCATTCACTTTCTCCATCCCGGTTTCGGGACGGCAAATCCGCTCTCGCTCGCCTCGTTATCAGAGGCGCGATCGACCCCATTGGTACGGGATTCGGCAGGGACGCTGAAACGGCCCGGACCGCCCATCGGACATATTGCCCAACTCACCCGGGGCAGTCCTAATCAACGGCTACCATAACACAATTTTCAGCCAAATAACAGTGTCGCGGGGCCCCCTGGCGGGCTCGGGCGCCCTATGCCTTGTCCGTCGAGCCCGGCTTGTCACTGAAATACTGCATCTTGTCGGGCTTGCCCCGCCAGTCATCGGC
>Ga0066376_10002278_pt1 | contig 17938 bp, 17 predicted proteins | sample Knorr_S15_td_Bot_FD_77009 | JGI IMG/M metagenome (GOLD analysis project Ga0066376, IMG submission 77009) | Marine microbial communities from Southern Atlantic Ocean transect - Knorr_S15_td_Bottom_ad_5009_LV_A | ecosystem: Environmental > Aquatic > Marine > Oceanic | place: Southern Atlantic... | reverse complement strand
TGCCGGCAATATTTTTATTTTTAAAGCTGGTGAAAAAATCTTGATTTCGGCCGGATTTTTTCAGGGTTATGTAGACTTCACCACCTTCCAAAAAAGTATGTGTTGCTTCTATCGGCAAACCACGTTGCAACCACTCCCAATTTGGATTCTCAAAAAACAACATATCAAAATTTTGGGCTTCAAAATCCTGATAGCGTCGCCGCGCTGTTGTTGGCACAAATGTGAAGCGGTATTGCTTTTGGTGCTGATTGAGGAGGTCAATGAGCTCAAGTGTCAGGCCGCGGGCTTTCATATTGCGATCAATATCGACAAAGGGTTGGAACTCATAGCCACCCACTTTGACGTCCTGGCGCGCGTGAGCATTCATTGATAGGGCGGCAATGAGAGGGTAAAGAAGTATAATAAATTTTATTTTGCGCATTTGGATAGAGCTCTGTAGATGTGTGAGTACTGTGTTATGTTTCTGTTATATTGGTGTATTTCAATGAAAATCAATCTAATTTTGACCTTATTTAGAGCATCGTGACGGCATTCCGACTTTCCCTCTTTTATGCCGCTTATTTTGCCATGGTTGGCATAACGCTGCCATTTTTCCCGGTGTGGCTGGAGGCCAAAGGGTTGGAGCCGGCCAATATTGGTATCGTAATAGGTTCAGCGACATTTGTCCGTGTGTTTTTTAATCCCTTCATTGCACATATTGCCGATCGCCGAGGCAGCCGCCAACCGATCATCGCACTTCTGGCCGTATGTTCCTTCTTTTTCTATGCGTTCTATTTTGTCAGCGATACGTTCTGGCCGATTTTGCTGGTGACGATCGTCTTTAGCTGCTGCTGGGGGGCGATGCAGCCTTTGGGCGAGAGCCTGACCATGCTGACGGCCAAGAGTGCTGGCTTTGAATACGGCCGCGTGAGGCTCTGGGGATCGCTGGCGTTTATTGTGACGGCGATAGTGGCGGGCCGGGTGCTTTCGGACAGGTCACCGGACGTCATATTAATTATGATCTTTGGGACCGTTGGTTTTATGGCCTTGGTGACACTTTTTCTGCCAAAAACACGGGCGTCAAAAGCGACTGGGAGCGGCTTTCCCATCGCGCCACTTATTCGCAACAAAGCCTTTCTGATGGTCTTAGTCGCCGCCGCCCTCATTCAGTCGAGCCATGCGGTTTATTATGGTTTCGGCACTCTTCATTGGCAGAAAGCAGGACTCTCGGACACCATGATCGGTGTGCTATGGGCGGAAGGTGTGGTGGCAGAAGTCATCTTATTTGCGGTTGGCGCTGCGGTGCTGCGATATTCGGGACCGATGCGCTTGATTATGTTAGGCGGCCTTGCCGGAGTGCTGCGATGGATTGGCACAGGACTGGATGACAGTTTGCCGGTATTGTTTATTTTGCAGGCGCTGCACGCTTTCACCTTTGGCGCGACCCATCTTGGGGTTATTCATTTTATCAATGACAAAGTGCCGGAAGAAATGTCAGCGACCGCGCTCAGTCTTTATTCAGCGGTCGTCATGGGGCTTGCCATGGGGTTGATGGTGATGGCGTCGGGCCACATATATGGTGCGTTTGGCGGGGCGGCCTATTTTGTTGTGGCTGGCATGGCGGCGTGTGGCGGCGTACTCGCGTTTATCGTACGGCGCACCAATATCCAAATTAGCGGAAACTAACAGCCGCTTTAGTGGGTGGTCAGTTTTCTCACCTTGCGCGAGGTTTCCTCATCAAACAGCTCGGTGAGATTCTGCATCATCGTGCCGCCCAATTCTTCGGCGTCATTAATGGTCACGGCGCGGCGATAATAGCGTGTTACATCATGACCAATACCGATGGCAGTAAGTTCGATCGGCGAGTGGAGTTCGATATAGTTGATGACGTCGCGCAAATGGCGCTCAAGATAATTCCCGGGATTAACTGACAACGTAGCATCATCGACCGGCGCGCCATCGGAGATCACCATCAAGATGCGGCGTTGTTCAGGGCGACCAATCAATCGATTGTAAGCCCATAGCAAGGCTTCACCGTCGATGTTTTCTTTGAGCAGGCCTTCGCGCAGCATCAGACCGAGATTTTTACGCGCCCGCCTCCAAGGTGCATCTGCGCCTTTATAGATAATGTGGCGGAGATCATTGAGACGGCCCGGATTGGCAGGTTTGCCGGCGGTGACCCATTCTTCACGGGCTTGGCCGCCTTTCCAGGCGCGTGTGGTAAAGCCGAGCACTTCGACTTTCACAGAACATCTTTCGAGTGTACGTGAAATAATGTCGGCGCTCATCGCGGCAACGGAGATTGGCCGGCCGCGCATGGAACCTGAATTGTCGATCAGCAAAGACACAACAGTATCCCGGAAATTAGATTCGTTTTCGACTTTGTAAGACAGCGGATGATGCGGATCGGTGACAACTCGTGAAAGCCGCCCCGCATCCAAAATGCCTTCTTCAAGATCGAATTCCCACCAGCGTTGCTGTTGCGCCATCAATTTCCGCTGCAAACGATTGGCGAGACGAGAAACGACGCCCTGCATGTGCGATAGTTGCTGGTCCAATTGAGCGCGCAGCCGTGTTAATTCTTCTGGCTCACATAAATCCTCGGCGGCGATGGTTTCGTCATGGACCATTGTGAAGGCTCGATAGGTCTCGACTTTGCCATCCGGAAAATCTGGACGTTGAGGCTGGCCACGCATTGAAGAAGAAGGGTCTTCTTCGGCATCTTCGCCGTCGGACATATCTTCCATGTCTTCTAAAGCGTCAGGGTCGAGGCCTTCAAAATCCATGTCTTCGCCCTCGCTGTCGTCTTGCTCGCCGTCTTGTTCGGCTTCGGCGCTATCGGGCTGATCCTGCTCATCGGTGTTGTCCTGATCGTCTTGTTCGCCTTGCTCACCTTCGCCGTCACCTTCTGATTCGGCTGGCAAATCAAGGTCTTCGAGAATATGACGAATTGTTTCGCCAAATTCCTCCTGATTGTGGAGGGAGTTTTTAAGATCGTTGATTTTTTTGCCAGCTTTGTCTTCGAGCCAGGATTTCCAGACCTCCATAAGCGGTTGGGCCGATTCAGGAGACGGCTGGCCTGTCAGTTTTTCACGTAACAGCATGCCAACCGCATCGGCGATATGCGCCTCTTCCCGGTCGGTGACGAGGTGGTAGCCTTTTTCTTTGCAGCGAGCTTCATGGAAATTGCCGAGATTTTTGGTGACGCCATCCAGAATACGGGTGCCGAGCGCCTCGACGCGGGCTTGTTCGGCAACGTCGAAAAGTTCAGCGCTATTGCCGCCCATCGGGCGTTGACGGTTATAGGTTTTGGCATCGTTGTAGCGAAGCCGAAGGGCTGCTGCATCGGCCTCGCCGCGCAATACATGCAAATCACTTTGACCGAAGGTGCGGGCAGGAGTCGGCAAACGCGCCTGACTGCCCTCTTCTGTTTGGGTCAAGCCATGGGCACCGGGTGCAAACGAGACCGTCACGTCATCCCGCGCCGCAACGGCTTTCACGGCAGCCTCGGTGACGCGTTTAATCAGGTCTTGGTTATCCTGGTTTCCCGACATTGGAGTTCCTTCAATCTCTAACGATTAAGAGAGTGTGACGTTTGCCGCAGATTCCGGCAGTTCTTCACCAAAGCAGCGCTGATAATACTCGGCAATGACAGGGCGTTCGACTTCGTCACATTTATTGAGGAAAGTCAGCCGGAAGGCAAAGCCCAAATCGCCAAAGATCTGGGTGTTTTCACCCCACATAATGACCGTTCTCGGCGACATCACTGTCGAAATATCTCCATTGATGAAACCCGAGCGCGTTAGGTCAGCCAGTTCGACCATTTTTTTGACGGTTTTTTGGCCTTCCTCCGTATTGTAGACCGGCACTTTCGCCAGGACGATTTCTTCCTCGGCTTCATGCGCGAGATAGTTCAGCGTGGTAACGATGTTCCAGCGGTCCATCTGACCCTGGTTGATCTGTTGCGTGCCGTGGTAAAGTCCGGTTGTGTCACCGAGGCCAACCGTATTTGAGGTCGCGAACAGCCGGAAATAATTATGCGGCTTGAGCACTTTGCTTTGGTCGAGCAACGTCAATTTACCGTCAACTTCCAGCACCCGCTGGATGACAAACATCACATCGGGACGACCGGCATCATATTCGTCGAAGACCAAGGCAGCCGGATGTTGCAGACACCAAGGCAGAATTCCTTCTTTGAATACAGTGACTTGATGACCATCTTTCATCACAATCGCATCTTTGCCTATCAAATCGATACGGCTGATATGACTGTCTAAATTGACGCGGATACACGGCCAGTTGAGCCGTGAGGCGACCTGTTCAATATGAGTTGATTTACCGGTGCCGTGGTAACCTTGGATCATCACCCGGCGATTGTGGGCAAAGCCTGCCAGGATCGCCATTGTCGTATCGTGATCAAACCGGTAGGCGTCATCATGGATCGGTACATATTCGTTGCCTTCACTGAAGGCTGGGACTTCCATATCGGTATCAATGCCAAAAACCTGGCGCGCCGAAACGGTGATATCTGGGGCATCAAGCGGGAATACTCCCGCTTCTAATGAAGTGGTATCGCTCATCTTATTTTTTTTCCGATTTTAACTGTGAACAAAGTCCTAATGCCGGTCCGAAATTATTCGGGTGCTAGGCAATTCATAATCGTTTCGTAGGCCTCGTTGATCTGTTTGAACCTTTCTTCTGACTTCTTGTCACCGCCGGTAACATCAGGGTGGTAACGCTTAACCAGCAATTTATATCGTGTCTTGAGTTCCGCGATCGTCACGGATACCTCAAGATCTAATGTTGAGAGAGCTTTTCTCTCCTCCGCAGACAACGGCACCTTTGATGCTTTATTTGCAGAGCGTTTATAGGACGTCTCTTCGGTGAAAAAGCCAAAGGGATCGCTCAAATTTTCATAACCTGGTCCGAAATTATCGGGTCCAATATGGGCTTCTAAGGGGTCGTCAGCGGAAGTTCTACGACGCTCTCCAAGGGGCCATGTCGGTCTATTCCAAGTCATATCTGACCGAATAAGCTTATCAACTTGTTCATCAGATATGCCTTCATAATAGTTCCAAGACCTATTGTAAATGCGTACGTGCTCTAAACAAAACCAGCGATATTCACGAATTCGTTCCCGCGATTTCGGTGCGGGGTGCTCACCTTCCGAATCACAACTCGGCCAATCGCACATTTGAGTGCTCAATTCTGTCGCCCCATTGCCGAAGGGCGTAAATATATCGTCAGGATCGTAGGTCATAGCAGGCAATATGGTTGCATATTGAGAAGCTGACAAGCCTAGATCAAAATTAGAAACGCCCAAAAATCGCACTGTATTTTAGGAAATCCTGAAATTACCGCAAGTATTACCCTAGATATTAGAAAAATCGGAATTGACTCAGGACGAACGTCAAATAATATTCGGGCTATACCGAATTTTAGGCTATCCTAAATTTTGGAGCCTTGGTATATTAGAATTTGTTGAAAGTGGGAATTATTAGTAAATTTTTCTTGTAATTTGAGTACGGTGATACCACATTCATTACAATACCGAAATAAAGATTGCGTTTTGCAGTTAAGAATTTCCCAAAAGGGAATGTTTGGCACTTAGGGAACAGCCAAAGTAGACAGGTTAATCTAGCCATAAAGTTGAAAAAAATGACACATGAATATGTACGCAAGAATGTAACCATCCAGGGCCATCGCACCAGCATGAGCCTTGAAAAAGCAATTTGGTCTGGTCTCGAAGAAATTTGTGAGCGTGAGGAAGTAAGCTTCAATCAATTATGTTCTTTGATTGATCGCTCACGTGAAACCACCAGCCGGACATCTGCCGTTCGCACTTTCATCGTGAATTATTACCGCCATATTGCCGGTAAATATTCCGATAGCGTTGATCGCAAAGTAGGTGTTGAATTGGAAACCATCGCTATAAAAAACGATTAGCGATTCCTTCCTAAATCTATTTTAAGTCGTCTCCCTCGTAATAGTCCGGCCACATGCGCTGGACTATTGGACCGTCTGCGGCAAAGGCGTGGCAGGTATCCACTATGGCTGGCCGCTTTTCAGGCTTGTCGTCGTGAGTTTTACTCACGTGAATCTTCCTAGGAACGATGGACTGATAGGCTGTTGTAGCGAGGGGGCCAATGAGAAGTTGGTTAATGTGGGTGCAGCCTTTAACGCCGCCAATCGCTTTTTGGACATTGCGCGTCCAGCCGGTGGTGATTTTTAATCCGATCAGCGCTTTGACGCCATCCGTAATATTGGGGCAAATGTGAAAAGGCCCTTGTTCGGTCGACGCTTCGGCATCCTGTACGACTAGATCGTTATCGACTGTGAGGCGGACGAGCATGTCATGAACCGGCGTGCCAGCACCGACCAATCCCCGGTCCTGGTTCTCAAAACTGTAGGTTTTTGTGTCCGTGATCCGGCCTTCTATGTCCCACAAGCCATCATCACGCTCATATCCGATGCAGCGTATTTCACGGGTGTGAATATGGTTCCGTTTTACCGGCGGCGATAATGGCATGGTTGACCTCCCTGAGCCTTCCGGGCGCTACGATCTGTCGCCACGGTCACTGTGAAGGGCGGTCTTAGGTCAATATTGACTGGAGGTCAATTCTAAGAATTAAGCAGACGCTATACGTTTGCTCCATAACCGGTATCAAATATGAAGGCTTCACGTTGACGCACATCTTCTTCTAACTGGTCTTTGGCGGCCGCATACAGATCGCGAATTGAAACGATGCCGACGATTTTATCGTCTGCGACAACGGGAAGGTGGCGATATCCGCGCATCCGCATCAATTCCAGCGCATTGACCGGCGAATCATCCGGTGCCAGAACGTCCGGATTGGCCGTCATAATCTGAGATATCGGAGTGTTATCCGGATCCAGACTACCAGCCAACACCTTAGCCGTTAGATCGCGTTCGGTGACGATGCCAACAAGCTTTTCGCCATCGGCAATGAGAACAGCGCTAATATGATTGGTGCCCATTAACTTGGCAGCTTCGCGGGCGGTGCCGGTTTCCGGCAGCGTTTGTAACGTTTGATTGTCAACAATGTCAGGAATAATTTTACCTGTCATAGCCCCTCTCCTTTTTTTGTGAGAAAACGGTCTACTAATAGTGATGGCAAAAAGTATAACTCAACTGATTTCATATTTGTAGAGAGAGATGTAATAAATTGCTAATTTGCTGATAATTCTGCCAATTGTGGTGGGGTTATGCGAATCGCCGTAATTTGATGGCGTTGGCGGCGCATGATATCGAATCTCAAGCCATAGTACATAAATGCCTGACCAACCTTCGGAATGCGCCTGGATTCATGAAGAATAAGGCCCGCGATTGTTGCAGCTTCTTCATCAGGTAAGTTCCACTCGAACTGGCGATTGAGATCACGGATGGTGAAACTGCCATCAACGATATAGGAGCCATCCGACTGCGGCCTCAGACCCGGCACGCTGATATCATGCTCATCGGCAATATCGCCGACGATTTCTTCTAATATATCTTCGAGCGTTACGACACCTTGAAGACTGCCATATTCGTCAATCACCAAAGCAAAATGTTCATGCCGGTCGCGGAAAGCCTGTAATTGATCCAGCAGAGGTGTCGTTTCAGGTACAAACCACGCATCCGCAGCCAGTGCTTCGACATCAATATCAAAGCTGCCGCCATGTTGATGAATAGCGCGCAAAACCTCTTTGGCATGTATAACGCCGATGACATTGTCGGGCTGATCTCGCCACAACGGCATGCGGGTGTAGGGGCTGGCAAGAACTTCAGCGACAATTTCTGCGGCCGGTTCATCGGCATTTATCATCGCGACTGTTTTGCGGTGCACCATAATTTCGCCGACTTCCACCTCTGCCAGATCGAGCACACTTCTGAGCATGGCGCGTTCATGCTGAACTGTTTTATCGTCATCTTCTTCGCTTTGATGGAGGTCAATGGCACCCCGTAATTCATCGGTTTTTGAAATGAAGTCTTCACCGCTGTGGAGACGAATACCAAATATACGCAAAGTGATCCGAACCATCCATTGGGTCGCAAATGTAATCGGCGACAGCACAAATACCAAAGGTCGGATGATCGGGGCAATTTGCAAAGCCGTTCGATCGGCATTTTGTAGCGCGTAGGTTTTGGGTAGGATTTCGGCAAACATGACCACAAGGGCGGTCATGATGATTGTCGCATAAGCGATACCCGCTTCACCAAACATGGCAATAAGGATGCTGGTCGCGAGGGCTGAAGCCAGGATATTGACCAGATTATTGCCAATTAGGATGGCACCGATAAGCCGTCCTTTTCCTTCTTGGAGTTTGTTCACGGTTTTAGCGCGTTCATTGCCCTTGTTTTCAAGCTGGTGCATGAGCGGGCGTGATGCCCTGGTCAAAGCCGTCTCGGAGCCTGAGAAAAAAGCCGATAAAACCAGTAAAACAGCGATAGAAACGATAACGGTTAGCATAACAGTTTCCAGTTAATCTTGCTTGATTGCATTATCCACGATGTGGCGGGCATCATCCATATTAATATCCCGGGCAATGAACGCGCCGCCGATGCCCTTAGCCAAAATGAATGTCACCTTTCCATTTTCGACTTTTTTATCAGACTGCATATGGTCGAGCAGGGCATCCGTATCCCAAGAAACCCCATTAATGTCAGTTGGGCGAGTCGGCAGACCGACGGCGGCATAATGCGCTCGGGTGCGATCCGCATCGCTTTTTGAGCACAATCCCAAATGCGCGGATAGATCAAACGCCATGCAGATGCCAAGACCGACCGATTCACCGTGCAATAACGTGTCGTTAAATCCGGTTTCGGCTTCCAATGTATGACCAAAGGTGTGGCCAAGATTAAGCAACGCCCGAACCCCTTGCTCTGTTTCATCTTCAGCGACGATCTTAGCTTTTGATTGGCAACTGATGAGGACTGCCTTACGGCGGTGCTCTTTATTCCCATTGCAAAGCGCAATACCAGTTTCCTCAAGCCATTCAAAAAATTTAAGATCATTGATCAGGCCGTATTTAGCGACTTCAGCGTAGCCTGCCAGAACTTCTCTTTTCGGCAGGCTATCCAAGGTATCGATATCGGCAAGAACCAATCGTGGTTGATAAAAGGCGCCGATCAAATTTTTGCCATGCCGGGTGTTGATGCCGGTTTTCCCGCCGACTGAGCTATCGACTTGCGATAATAGTGTTGTCGGAATTTGGACAAAGTCGATGCCGCGCAAAACCGACGCGGCTGCATAACCGGTAAGATCACCGATGACGCCGCCACCAAGCGCAATAAGCGCACATTTTCGGTCAATCTTTAGGTCTAGAATTTGATCGATCAATTGTTCGAAATGGCTGATGCTTTTGGTCTGTTCGCCAGCCGGCAGAATAATGCTTTCAGAGGTCAAGCCCTCTGATTCCAGGGATTTTTCCAAACTGTTCAAATAAAGCGGCGCGACGTTTTCATCGGTTACGATAATGACCCGCTTGGCACGAATGACCGGTTTGATCAGGCTGCCAGCCTGACTTAAAAGGTCACTGCCGACATGGATGTCGTAACTCCTGTCGCCCAATTCGACTGTTAATGTATCATAGGCACTCATTTGGAGGTCTCGGCTTCCATTTGGTGTTCGATTAATTCCGTCATAATCCTCTTTGCCGTTTCCGGTGCGGGTTCATCACTCACATCAATGACAAAGTCTGCACTAGCATAAACTGGGTAGCGTTCATCTATCAATTTCGACAAAATTGCGCGGCCATTTCCTTTGTTCAATAACGGTCGTCCGCTACGGCGTTCGGTTCGGCGCACCAATAAATCAAGGTCTGCCCTCAGCCAAACAGCCGCACCATGGTCTGCGATTTCTTTGCGAATATCTTCATTCATATACGCACCGCCGCCGGTAGCGAGAACGGCCGGTTTTGCGCCTAATATTCTTTGAATGACCCGACGTTCGCCATCTCTGAAATAATCTTCGCCAAAGCGGTCAAAAATTTCCTGGATCGAGCATCCCGCGGCTTTTTCAATTTCTGAATCGGCATCGATAAACGGCAGGCCGAAAGAAGACGCAATAATGCGCCCCAATTTGGTTTTTCCGGCTCCCATAAGGCCGACAAGGACAATAAATTTACCTTGCATCCAATCGGGCAAGTCGATTATTTCTTGGTTCATAAGAGTTCTTTATCATGTTATTTGGTTTTTGGGGCGTTTTGGCACGTTTTATTGCCGAAAAATTGCCATAGTTTGAAAATATCCTAAAAAAATAAACTTTTTTGAGGCTGGTAATGGCGGTCCTAAATAACTAAAAGAGCTTAAATATAGTCGATTCGCCAGTTTACGGAGCATTTGAGGGTATGAAAAGTTTGTCGCGTATCATAGTTATCATGGTTGTTGGATTAATTGCAGGAACCGCTATATTTTTATCCACATGGGATATTCCGGCGCCCGTAGCTAAAGTAGAAAAAGTTATTTCGAATGAAAGATTCCAGAAGTAGAAAAATGCTAAAAAAAGCCCGAGGTAAAAACGTTGTTTCTATAAGTTTGTTGAGCTTGCTCCTGATGGCGGGAAGTACTCCTTCGGCTATTGCCCAAACGCCAACCCAACTGCCAGCACCTGCTCCAAAACAATTGTCGCCCGCCAAAGTATTAGCACCATCGCCAGTTCTAACAAACCTCCAGCCGACAATGCCGTCTGCCATCCAGCCAACGACATTGGCACCGCCTCCGTCGATACGGGCGCGCGTGCCTCTGAAAATTAATGTTGAGGAATTGCAGGAAATAGATAGCGATTCTGTTGGCACATTGACGGCAGAGCAGGGCGGCTTTGGCATTAATATGTGGGAAGGAACATCGCGTTCCTTGGTCGAAAAACTTCTCCCTAAATTGCCGGTTAATTCGTCATCGCGCACGATGCGCGATTTGATGCGTCGATTGTTATTGAGTGCAGCAACGGCACCTGGAAGCGTAAATCCGCTTGATAATCAACTTGCCTCTGCCCAAATCGGAGCCGCGCCGGTTTTGGCTCCGCCCGCGAAAAAAGTAGGCGAATCGGGGAAAATATTGGCAATGCGGATAGAGCGTTTGTCGGCAATGGGTGATGTCGCCGCGGTCGACAGTTTACTGAAAGTGGCTCCGGGCCGCGATACTGATTATGCGTTGTTAAAAGCCGAGACCGACGTTCTGTTCCTGTCCAATGATAACGCGCGCGCCTGTCCATTGATTGCCAGTCAAATTCGAAATATCGATACACCTTATTGGCAAAAAGCTTTCATCTATTGCCAGGTGCTGGCAGGAGAGCATGACAAAGCTAGTCTCGGTGCCGATATGTTACGGGAAACCGGCGATAAAGATGAGGTGTTCTTTGGTCTCATCAATACGCTGACAGATGTCGAGAAGTTCAAGCTCACCAGTTTGAAAAATCCGACCCCGTTGCATTTCTCAATGATCAGGGCGGCTAAAGTAAAATTACCAAAAGATGTGACGTCCTCCAACAATCCCGCTGTGCTTAAAACCATTGCAACCAGCCCCAATGCAGAAGCCGCTTTACGCATTGATGCGGCAGAACGGGCTGAGGCAATGGGTGCTCTTGATACAGATGTGTTGCGTCAGCTTTATGCCGGCGTGACCTTTACCAAGGAAACGCTGGATACCGCTTTGTCCCAGGCAAGCATCGAACGCACTTCATTGAGCCGGGCGTTGCTGTACCGCAAAGCGCTGGTTGAAAGCATTGCGACGGCGAAAGCAGAAATTTTGGCACAGGTCTTTAAATTAGCGCGTGAAGGCGGATTGTTTCAATCAACGGCACGCGTTTACCACCGCATTTTAAAAGACTTACCGGCGACACAGGATCTCGTATGGTTTGCGCCAGAAGCTGCCCGCGCCTTATTGGCCGCTGGCGACGGAGCTTCCGCTGAAATCTGGTTCAATGTATTGCGCACGACAGGCATTGTAGATGAAAAGGCGGCTGCGCTGCGAGATCAGTTGGCGCCTTTGGCACGGTTAACCGGTCATACCTCGGATGAAGATTGGAGCACGACAAAACTTGATGCTTGGTGGAAAGCTGAAACCGCGACCAGTGAAGAGAAACCAGTTGATATCGAGGCAGCACATACCCGCGCGACGCTAATGTATAGTCTCCTTGAGGCGCTGGGTGATCCCGTTCCTGCGCGTCGCTGGGAAGCTTTGCTGGATGGCCCACCGCAATCATCGACCGTGATGCCGCAATCGGCTCTTTGGCGATCTCTCAACAAAGCCGTCGATGAAGTAAAACGCGGTGAAGTGGTGTTGTTGGGGATGTTGGCCTTAGGACAAGCGGGACCAACGCAGGTTAATCCTATTGTGCTTCGCCAAGTTGTCACCAGTCTCCGTCTTGTTGGGTTGTCAAATGAAGCCCGTGCTCTGGCACTTGAAGCGGCAGTTGCTGCCGGGCTCTAAGGCCACCAGATTACCGCAATATTTCAAGTAATGGAGCGAGTTGGCTTTCATATCGCTTCCATGATTGGACCGAGCAAATGCAGCGCTATCGGATGTTCGGAAATAGATTTTAAAATTTTGCGGTAAATCTCTTCGGCCTCGGGGAGCCTGCCGGCCTGCGCACCTGAACAGCCAGATCAATGTTTTGCTGATGCGGTGGTGATTGATGATCAGAATTGCTCATAATCTCCGCTATTACCCCCATTAAGCGAGCTTCTCAAATAATTCTAGGCCACTTTTGGGGTGCTAGGCCACTTTGAAATCTATATACCTCGCGCATGACTGATTTTGAGCAACACTACGATATCATAATTATTGGTGCCGGAGCGGCCGGACTTATGTGCGCGGTGGAAGCAAATAAACGCGGGCGCCGGGTGCTTTTGCTCGATCATGCTGCAAAAGTTGGCGAGAAAATTCGTATTTCCGGCGGTGGTCGCGCCAACTTTACCAATCTCTACGCCTCGCCCGATAACTACCTTTCCAATAATCAGCGCTTCTGTGTCTCGGCGCTCAAGCGTTATACCCAGCATGATTTCATTGCCTTGGTGGAAAGCCACAACATTGAGTATCATGAGCGTGAACACGGCCAGCTATTTTGCGATGGTACCGCCCAACAAATCACTGGCATGTTGCTTGATGAAGCAAATGGCGTGACCATCCAGACCGCAACCAAAGCGACAAAAATCACCAAAAATGAAGATCGCTTTACGGTTGAGACGGACCGGAAAAATCATAAGGTCGAGTCTGTTGTCATTGCCACCGGCGGTCCATCCATTCCTAAAATGGGATCAAGCGGGTTCGGTTACACAATCGCCAAACAGTTTGGACTTAACGTGATTGAGCCGCGCCCCGGTTTGGTGCCATTGACTTTTGACGCTGATACGCTGGCAAAGCTTGATGGCTTATCAGGTGTCTCTGTGGATGCATCGGTCAAGCTCCGGAAGGTGAGTTTTTCTGAGGCACTGCTTTTTACCCACCGCGGATTGAGCGGGCCGGTCATTTTGCAAATCTCTTCCTATTGGCGCGAAGGCGATACGATTTCTGTCAATTTGCTTCCTGAAATCGATTTGTTTTCGCATTTAAAAGAGGCCAAAGACAGTCAGCCAAAAAAGGAAGTACGCACGATCCTCGCCCACCTGCTTCCCAAAAGCTTGGCCTATAGGGTGGTCGAATGGACGGGATGTGACGGACGTTTGGCGGAGACCTCAGATAAATCTTTGCGCCGCTTGGCAGATCACATTAATGCATGGCAAATCACACCCAATGGCTCGGAAGGCTACCGTACAGCAGAGGTGACGGTTGGCGGGGTGGATACCACGGAACTATCCTCAAAAACCATGGAAGTCCGCGCCGTGCCAGGTCTTTATTTTATCGGAGAAGCGGTTGATGTTACCGGGCATTTGGGCGGGTTTAATTTTCAATGGGCCTGGGCATCAGGTCATGCCTGCGGTCAATTTGTGTAACGATCCATTGCCATTCAATCATCAAGCATTAGTATAAACTCAAAGATATTCGATTGAGGAAAACGATGTCAGCCTTAAAAAAAATTGATCCGAAATCGAATGCTTATACATTTGTGTTCGATGAAAAAATATTGGATGATATTAGGTCTGCATATCATTCCCATATCCTACCTCATTTAGAATCTCCAGAGCATGCGTCCCTTTTTGAGGACGGGGAGAGCAGAGTGGGGGAGATTGGCGCAAATGACCAATCCTACTTCTATACCTCCTACGGTAAAGAGCCGTTGATATGGGTCGCAAACAACAATTGGCACACATACGAGCTATTTAAAAATGTATTCGAAGCGCTGGACATTCGAGATGAAGTTAAGCAACTCGTCGATTTCGAAAATGATATCACGCTCTATTCGGGTTTTTTGGTCGTTGGAAATCGCGCCAATATCGAGGCGTGGCATCTTGACTTTGTGGAAGGTGCAAATGCCTACACGCTGATAACACCGTTGTTCGAGCTCGATGCAGGTCATGGAAATCTATTGTACAAAGATACTCGGGACGACACCCAAACTTATCTGTACAAACTTGGTGAGGCTATTATTGTCGGCGACAATTTTTCGCATGCCACGGAGCCATATGCGAAAACCGAAAAACCACGCATCCTTCTTAGTCTCACCTTTGGCACCGATAAAATAGTATATTGGGACGCTTTAAAACAGACGATTGTCGGCCAATCTATGTTTTTAATATTGCCCTGCGGTCATCAAAGGGGGAGCTGTCAGTGTCTGGAAAGCACCGCTTAGGTTTTAATCTATGGGCGTGTTCACCGCCGTACAATTGTAAATTGATCGTATTTTGGCTACCATCGACAATGGCACAATTAATGCGAGGACCCATATGACCTTCCGGCGGATGGTGATTTTCCTGCTCACCGCGTTTTTTACTGTTTCGATTTTTAGCATTGATGGTGCTGGAATTTCTCCTGCCTTTAGCGCCACCTGCCCGCCGATGCCCAAGGTAGGATGGTGGAAAAAAAGCCATGCTAGTATGGAGAAATATGTAAAGCGCAAATACAAAAATAATTGGAATTCGTATATCAAAAAATGGATTCGCTATAAAAGTAAACTTCAAGGCATCCATGAACTTGAAAGTTTTATTTATTTGAAGGCCCAAGATAAACGATTGGCCGGAGACGATCTCAAAATCTATATTGAAGATGTAGAGGAGCGGATCGCAGTCACCAAATGTCTCGCAAAAAACTACAAAGACAATAAGTCGGAAAAAGAGGAATTTGCAGTTACCCAGGCCCCCGCATTTCAATGCCGGCCAATCCCCGAAGTGTCATGGTGGGGTGACCTCAATCACGATGGAATTAAAATTCTGGTCAAACGTAAATTTGGCAATGACTGGAAGCGTTATATTACGTTCTGGGATGAAGAGATGATTGCGTTGATGGCCAGTTTCAACCTCGGCCAGGAAGCGACCGTTAACAAATTGGGATTAGCGCTCAGCAATGAGGAACTCGGCCTTTATGTGAGTAAAGTCGCTGGCATGCTCGCGGTTCTGCATTGTCTGGCCGATGACGCAAGGGCCAAGTAAACCCCACTAAAATATCACAAAAATCACACTAAAATTTCACTAAATACCACTAAATTCCAGTAAAACCCATGGAAAACGAGAGATTTTCTGATCGGTTATGACTGGTTAATAAACCTCGGTTATACTTCTGTTCATGTTACGAAAAAAGCGAGCTAAACCCATAGCGCCGCCCTCTCGGCAGGTTGAGGTTTTTCTTGAAATGATGTCCGCTGAACGCGGAGCGTCAGCCAATACTATTGAGGCCTATGGACGCGATCTTGGTGAATTTGGCGTCTTTATGATGCGGCGGAAACGTAATATTGAGGCGGCGGATGCTAAAAACATCCAAGACTATTTGGCACAACTGAAATCAAAACAACGCGCTGCGACGACCCATGCCCGCAAATTGTCGGTACTCAAACAATTTTTCCAATTTCTCTATGCCGAGCGCCTCCGCGATGATGATCCATCGGCCCGGATCGATGGACCAAAACTTGGCCGTTCGTTGCCCAAATATCTGAGCGAGGAGGAAGTCGATCAATTGCTTGAGGCTGCTCATCGGCAAGAAGGGGCCACTGGCGCGCGGTTGTCAGCTTTAATGGAGCTGCTCTACGCGACGGGGCTTCGAGTTTCGGAGTTGGTGGGCTTACCTTTGGAAGCGATTACCAGAGACCGGCAAATGGTCATTGTGCGCGGCAAAGGCAGCAAGGAACGCATGGTGCCTCTCAGTGATCCTGCGCGTGATGCATTAGCGATCTATCTCGAACGCCGGCCAGAATTTTTGAAAGAAGGGGCGCATTCAAAATTGCTGTTTCCCTCTTCTGCCAAAGATGGCCACATTACCCGGGCTGGATTTAGTCTTTTGCTGAAGGAATTGGCGATTTTGGCGGGCCTTGAGCCCAAACGCGTGTCGCCGCATGTTTTGCGCCACTCATTTGCCAGTCATATGTTAGCGCATGGCGCTGATCTAAGGACGTTGCAACAGCTTCTAGGTCACGCAGATATCTCTACAACGCAAATATACACCCATGTATTGGAAGAGCGGCTTAAGAATCTCGTCACCCGCAGCCATCCTTTGGCGCGTGTCTAATGCGATTTAGCTACTTTTTATTACGGAACTCTGCTTTACGCTGTGCGTGAACATCAAGCATTTTTTTCTGAGTTTGCTTTAGGCCTTTGCTCAATTTGGCTGCTGCAGCGGCTTCGGCTTTATTGGCGAGATGAGGGCTGATCCACATTTCCTTTGGCGCGTTGCCGGATTCTTTGGATGTCGGGATTTTCATAATCTTAATCCCGTCATATTCCGTATTACCGTTAAGTTCTTCGGCCTTGATCAATGCGCTACCGAATGCGTTTTCACCAAACTTTGCAGTTGGCGACCATTTGCCATCTTTAAGGAGCATTATGCCGATAAAAAAGTCGTCTTGAGTATCTGTCATTGTTTTTTCGTCTGGATCTTTAAAAGTTCAACATATTGAATTTATGCTGGTTACCTAATATTAGCCGGTCGCTCAGTGAGCTTTGCCATGTTTGGTCCCCGACAAAGAAAAATATGATATTTATTCGAATTTTTAAAGGGTAAAAATGCAAAAAATAGATATTTTTTTGTATTTTTTTTAATTTCCATTCGCCGAGATAAAATCATCTACCTAATGGTGACCGATACGTCCCGAACGCTTTGAATATCCCTGCAATTTGTTGCACCTGACTATTTGGTGGCGCGATAGAATCGAGGGAGAGGGGGTGCGATTTCAAAGGTCGCTCGTTTCATAGTTTTAGAAAATGCCGGCTTGTTTTTGCCTATCGCGAATATATTTAATGATGCTGGCCACTATATCTGCCGTGGTTTCAGGTACTGGCGACATGTTGCCGAATTTCCAGTGATGGGCTCGTACCCCGATTTTGGCCGCTAAAAAAAAGGCGCTATCGCTATGATGCCCGGAATGATACACGCGATGCAAAAAAGTAGGGCCTTTTTTGGTGCCTTTTAGATCAACGCCGTGACAACTGGAACAGAATTTTTCATAAAGAATTTTATTCAGATTTAAATTTGTCGTCACTTTGGGTGATTGTTGGGCATATGAAGAGGAAGGTAGCGTTATAAACCCCAATGAAATCGCGAGTGCTGCGACTGACATAAATTTGCTGAAATAAACGATTTTCTCCTCCGTTAGTGCCTATGTCCTTTTTATTTTGTTTGAGGCCTATTTGCGTTTTTGCGGGTCATGTAGCTCATTTCTGAACTGTGGTCATGTTCGTCTTTATGAGCTATTTCATGACCAGGATTCTTCCTGTCCTGCATCTTCCTCATTTTAATAGGCCAATGACTTTTAATATACGCAATCGTTGCCCAGATTTCCTGCTTACTGAGAACATCGCCAACGGGCGGCATGCCATCATTGACCGGATTTCCAGATTCATCTCTACTCCCTTTTACGATTTGCTCAAAGTGCAT